>Ga0209367_1007901_pt1 | contig 14608 bp, 8 predicted proteins | sample WorMetLIZISLAND2_FD_187412 | JGI IMG/M metagenome (GOLD analysis project Ga0209367, IMG submission 187412) | Marine gutless worms symbiont microbial communities from Max Planck institute for Marine Microbiology, Germany - Olavius geniculatus... ... | reverse complement strand
GTGGTACGCCATCTAGGGAATAAATCCCTTGCAGGTGGTGAGATAACGCTCATGCATAGCTTCCTCTTACATTTCTTTTCATTAAACTTTTTATCTTGTTATGTCCGGTACTAAATGCAAATTATACGGGAAATTCGTAATTTTTACGTTGCACTCTGCCATGTTTGTTTTCGGCGCGGATTTTTCATCCCGAGCGGATTCGGTATGAAAAATCGACCTCAAAAATCGGTACCGATTTTTGAGGTCGATTTTCGGAGTCGGCTTTCGACTCCGATATCAGACTGTGTGTCATCGGCATAAGACGTCGAAGACGAAGTCGGAAAGTGGCGGTTTTTGCGTTCTAAAATGGAACTGAAGTATATTGTTCGCCCGTATAGCAAAGGCGATGAAGTCGGCATTAAGACGGTTCTTCAGGAAGCAGCGTTTAGCAATATTTGGCCGGGAATTCGTATGTCTTTGAGTGCCCCAACGTTTAAGTCATTTACCGCAGTGTTCGTGGGCGTGGCTTTTTTAGTCTCTCGTGGTTCTGTCATCAGTTGTTTGGCTTGTCTTTGTCTTCCGTTTGTTTTTGTCTGCTTGGCTCACTGCATAGTTGCAGTTTACTACGTCTACGGACCGCCATTGTTTGACCTGAATGATATTTTTGGCAACTACCAGTCAAACGACACCACAAATTTCTGGGTTGCTGAGACACTGCCGGCGCATGGAAATATTATCGGGACAATCGCTATTGTCAGTAGCCTGAAGGGAATGGAAAACAGCACCGGTGTTGCATGCCTGAGGCGAATGTCAGTTCTGAAGAGCTGTCGTCGGAGAGGTGTAGCAAACCGTTTGCTAGAAACTGCTGTGCAGTTCTGCAAAGAACATAATTACTCGAAGATCGAGCTGATTACTACAAAGGCTCACCAGGCCGCGATTCAGCTTTATCTCAACTCTGGCTTTTACTGCCGTAGTTACAAACCTCATTACTACCTTCATGGACTTGTTGCGATTTGGACGTATGAACTTGTTTACAGTTTACGTCGACCTCAAAATAACCATAAAGAACTTAATTCCAAATAGTGGAGTGATTATCATGTCAGTATGATGTAACGTATGAGGTGTGCATTCGGTGAAACTTTGTACCTTCATGATGTATCATTTATTGTTGTGATACTGTGTTAGACATTTATACTATTTTCAAGTATTTGCATATTTGATAATTGATAGTAATGGTGCTATTAAGTCATAATGTCATTACATTGTTATACTGTACATTATTGTTATATTGTAACATTATACTGTTACGTGTTATTTACTAAGTCTGTGACATGTCCTAGGCATACTCGTAATAAAAAGTAGTTTTATTTTTAACTGTCTTTTTGTCTAATGTGCAGTTTATGCATGGATGTTCATGGTTCCTATGGTCAGGGAGAGTCAGGGAAAAATCAGAGGATCAAGGAAGGTCAGGGAATTTAAAAATACCAAGATGCAAAAGTTAATGAAGATACAGAAAAAAAATTTGAACTGTTGTACGCAGTTCAAAAATTTTTCCTGCTTGCTTCGCTCACAGATTATTTGTACCGCCACTTTTAAATGTGTTCCACTGTCCTTCTTTCTAGTGTGATTGCAAGCAATTGAAAACCAACACTGGTATTTCATGTGACCAAATTAGTCAGGGAAAACGATTCATTTTGTCCTGGAAAGTCAGGGAAAATGAATTCTGCATAGTAGTAGGAACCATGATCAGTGTTATTTTTTGAAAGTAGCAACTGTGCACACCATTACACAATACACATGTGACATATCCATTAGCATATTACTATTCCTGCATGATGTATTTATTAACAGTTCTCAGCTTCTATACACTTTTCTTGGACAATTTTCTCAAAATTCAAGACATTTTATCAGTTGATCAAGAGTGTAGAACAAAAAGCACAAAAAATGAAGTATTAAAAAGTTTAAGAACTGACACCTTTAAATGGAGAAAACATGGCAAATCTTACCAAGTTACCAGGATATCAGAACATCATAATCTGCCATTATTTCTATTGGATGAATAATTATTTAAAAATTTTGCAGTATTTTTCAGAGTAAGTTTAAATTTATTTCAGAACATTTAAGGACAAACTACACTTACAATAAGTACAAAAATACTTGGAAGCAGCGATGATAAAGTGTGTAGTTTATGATTATTGAAGTATTGATATTCTGTTGATTCACATATAAAGGAAGAGTTGCATTTCTTAATGTATCAAACGGACCTTATTTTTTGCTAGTTTTTATGAACGTGTTTTTGAAAACTTGAAGACCATAGTTTCTTTGATATTTATGTCTTTTTTGGATACTAGTTGTGGCCACTAGTAAATACATATCACTAATGTATAGTAGCGTAAGAATACACGGACAATAATTGACAAGTGAGTACATGGTTACATTCAACCAGAAAACACTAAAAACATAATAAAGCAACTTTGGTAACTAATGTCACACATAAATAAATGCATACATACAAAGGTCGTTCGACAAATTAGTTTACAAAATCGCGCCATTCCATTAATTCTTAAAATAGAAAAAACCAAAATATCCGTTTTGTAGGGAATTTCTTTCCAAAGATAGGTGGAAATTCTGTGGATGATGAAATCGTCATTGTGACATCACTTGTCAACAGAACACGGTCTATTTGTGTATTATTTTCCCAACCAGTAATCTATCACCACTAAAAAAAACGCAAAGGCCTTCCTGAGCCTTACACGAACTCGTTCACCACTAGCAAGTGACAAACACATCAAACAGCATACAGGAGCGAGAAAAAGATCAATAAACTTAAATCAATGCCTCCTTTTAAACGCTAAACATTAGCATTTCATTTTTTTACAACATATCATCTGAATTCGTTCAAACATTTGTCCCGTATGTCAACAAGTTTCTGAAAGCCCAATGCAAAGAAAGATGCTGGCTGCTGTTTGAAGCACTGATGAACACCTTGGTATCAGATGCAAACATCTGACCACCTACCATTTTCTTACATCAAACGTGTACTGTTGGCTTCATAAACATTTATTGCCATATACGGGATGCATTTGAGAATGAATCTCTAGTTGCATCGTGTTTTTCTCCACAAAAAAAACAATGGCATGCTGTTCATTACGGGACGATCTCAGTGGCAACGTAGCCATATTTAATGTTTATAAATGATGTCACAGTGACGTAATCGTAATAAAACTCGCAACTAACACTCGCAATGAAAATCCCCACAAAACGTATATTTCGGTTTTTTTCTACTTTAAGAGTTAATGGAATGGCGCCACTTTGTAAACATCGAACGACCCTCGTATTATATGATAATACAGACACGTAGGCAATGTACACATACACAGTAACTTTTACAAAGTTTATTCAGCATACTTAATACATGCTCAATGTCGAGAAAGAAGAATGTCAAAAAACATTTAAACTTTACCAAAAAGACAACAGTCACTCAACATGCTAAAAATCACAAGTTCATATAGTTGCATATCTCCACATATGAAACACTTTGTGAAATGCAACTAACGAATTCTCCAAAATTGCAAAACAACAGTGATTACGTTTACTGTTATAACAGTCATTCTACTATCGGACCATCAAAGAACAATAATATGACGCAAGTGAACAGTAAATTTACACAATCGATTACACATTTACGCTGATAAACAATTATAAAAGGCAACAAACTTGCAACCATGTAGAAGAAATGCTTCTACTGAGTGCAGTGAATGAATAAATAAGATTCCTGAAAAAACAGCACTGCAGATCGACCATGATAATATTAATACAGTGCAGAAGGACCAGTATGATTACTAAACAGTGCCACTACATTCATCATACTAGCATCACTCAGAATGGCAATAACAATATCAATAAATAGACTTGAAAGCTTGTTCGCCAATCCTTTGATTTGGCATGCAATGGACTGATAAAATGAGGTCCACATGACAACAGTATGGCTTAGATAGATATTTTTCAACCAGAGATAAAAGTGCAGCATATAAATACAAAAAAATCAAACCACGAATGAAGTACAATGAGATGAATGTGGTCCAATCTAGTAGACTAGCACCATGTTCTTTTTACACAGCAACTGTGGTCTGTCAAGTTATTTAATTACAAAAACATTTAATTTGACCTGTCTCACACATATCTTCATCTTACGAATGCAGTGCAGATCCTTTCGGAAATATCACACAAGTATTACATTACATTACAAATTTTTAACGTGGAATGAGTAATAACTGCTAGGACCACAGGTAAAAGCGCAAGTCATGACAAAAGTACAGACGGATAGGATTATATATAATACTTGAAACTAACATTACCCTAGACACTGCACTGCAGTATTGAAAATCATAAATTTCAATGCAGTTGACTTGATGTAGCCACTTTTTGGCAGAATTAGAAACTGTGAAGAGCTGGAAGACCACTTTCAAACTTGTTCATTGGACAGTCATTTCAGTTAGGAAATTATTGCTGCTGCATCTACAATAAAAAACAGCATTTGCTTCTGCACTGTTCGCGGCATAAATTGTACTGGAAGGTATGCTCACACCAGCTGCAGGCAGATTGCAAAGCAGCTATTATCGTATTCTCTAACCATCAGTTTAAAATAACAGCACATTCACATCACTGTAACATGGCAGCAGTACACACTTGTAACGGTCAGACTTGATCCAAAGTACTACCAGCACAATCTGGCAATGTCGTAACACCAAAAACTACTCTAGTTTGATGACTGATGACTCGAATCTGCCACACATAAAACGAAATGGATGACAATAATGTTACTGGCTGCTAACTGCCATCCATCAGACAGCTGGATATGTTAAGCGACAGTCATACAGAATGACTGCTTAAGACAACCACTAACAGACACTGCAAACAGCTGAATTCAAAGCACATACAGCATAATCACTGAGATTATTACAACCTCCAATGGAAGGAACTTATACTTTGACCTCAGTTTGTTTGCCTAATCCAGCAGATTACTTTAAAAATAAACAGATTTTTGGGAAATTTTGCACTGCCGCTTGGGAGACAAAAATAAAAAAAATGAGTTTGTCAGGGTCAAAATCTACAGATGAACACCGTGTCCGGAAAAAAAACATCGCAGACATTTTCGATTGTAACTTGAAGGATTATCAGATTCAAGTAATTTTTGACACCAATACTTCTGACACAACTGGCGATCAAATGACTGTCCAATTTTTCACCACACTTATTGTCTGCTTCTGCACTACCTGGGGAAACAACATCAATGAAATATTGCATTTTTATCCTATTTTGCCTGTTCGGGTTTTCCCAGGTAGTGCAGAAGCAGACATTTGGTGAGGTGAAAACTAGAACGGTTATTTGATGGCAAGTAGTGTCAAAAATGTTTGCACCAAAAATTATTAAAATCTGTCAATAATTCTTCAAGTCACAATCGATAACGTTGGGAATGCTTTTTGACATAATTCTGTTCATTTCAACCCATTTTGTTGGTTCTGTTTCCCCAGGTAGTGCAGAAACAGACAATGGATGAGGTGGAATATGGAATAGTCATTTGATGGCCAGTTGTGCCAGAAATATTCGTACAAAGTATTATTAAAATTGGATATTCCTTCTTCAAGTGACTATCGATGATGTCCGGGATGTTTTTTCCGAACACTGTGCAGATGCCATGTGGCACATACGTCTGCGAGGTCCGATGACGCATGTCAGATGGTGGTCCCCGATGACATCTGGGGAAGGGCAGAGTTGTGAATTTGAACCCCCAGCCAAAAACATGCAACTGTAAACTCCAGCCAAACCACCACCACATGACGAATATAAATGAGGACTGATTCCGCCTTTAGCCAAATTACCTTAGTTCTTGTTCACCAGACTGTGTCCAATAAAAAAGTAAACCCCTAAATATTGTACAATAGAAATGTCAATGTACAATGTCTAAGGGTTTACGTTTTTATTTATTTGACACAGTGTAGATGACGGTACTGTTACTATCAATAGCACAGTGACACTATCACAGTTAAAAATGTACAAATACACCAGAGATGGATCACTCACCAGAAAACAATGACGTTACGGTAAACATCCAGTAGCAGCGACATTGTGGGTTCAAAAATAAATGGGACAGGACGTTGCAAATTTATGACAGCTGCAAATTTACAACATAGGAATTTGTGGGTGCTCAAAATTTTAATTTTTTTTTCTAGAATTTATCAAAATAGTGGTTTTCGGCCCCAGATTTCACATTTTTGGTCGAAAATTTGCCGACAAGTTAAAGATTTTCCAACAAATCTAACAAATCCCAAAATTTACAGGGAGCAATGCCCCCTGTCCTCTCTGCCTCTCCAATTCCCTGGCCGCGACGCCACTGTCTAGCAGAATGGGGGCATAAAAAATGCGGTGTCTATTCTCAGAGGTTCAAAAAGCTGCATGAAGTAATATTTATCATAATAAAACAGGAGCAATTATGATCAAGACGCTGGGGACATTTAAACTTAAAATTTGCTAAATAATATTTTGCTATTAAGCAGACCTCCTAAAATCGGAGATATCACAAGTAATCAGTAATGTTAAAAAATGAACAATATACATTAAAATCGGTATGATGCGATCATCGTGTGCTTCACATTATTACAGTACTTTCCACGCTTAGCAGAATTGTTTTACAATTATGAATAAAAACTGATGCAAGTGCTGGTAAACATCTCGATAAAACAACACTCTACAGAAGAGATTTTGCTCCGCGGCTGAGTCACGCGATCAAATACTGCAAAAGCTTACTTGAAATCGCATGCAAGCAAACACATGCAGAATATCCTTATTTTGATAAATTCACAAAATAAATACGCACAAGCCAGCCATCACTATCTATAAACATCGGAGCAAATAATTCCTAAAAACAAATATCGACAACCATCTATCGCTGCAACACAACAATGATTATGACCGAAGAGTGCGAAACTGAATGGCCAGCATTCCAAAATGCGTTGATATTGTATATTTAAAACTGCTACAATGCAGACGAGAAAGTCTATGAAACGTAGCGGGGTGGTGGGGTTGGTGGTTTGGGAGAACGTGACAAAGACGCAGTGCCGTTGATTGTGTAGTGAGAAACAGAAGATTGGCTCGTCACTGATCCAAGAACTTCCATCCATCTACAACGCAAGTTAGTGAGTGTGTAGAGTTTAACATCCCACCAGACACAGTATAGCTTATTACCAGGCAAAATGCACATACATACGCATATCCGACAAACTAGAAACTGCACCACAGCAGCAGATGCTTCAAAGTGAAGTCCACACCTCTCACTCTGCAACTTTTGTTTCAATGTAATGTAATCTAATCTAAAAACAACTTGCTACAGCGCCAGTAAAAGTGATGACACACTGGCCAGTTTCAGGCGCCTGTTTCTGGTACCAATCAACTGGTATCAAAAACTGGTCAGTCTGTCATACTTTTCTGGTACCAGACTTTTCTGGTGCCAGAAACCGGCGCCGGATTGAAGATGTTCAATTTCATGCCAGAAACCGGCTGGAAAGCTGAACTGTGATTGGTCAGTCTGAGCAGAAGATAGCACTGCTCGTTTGTAAACAAAGATGAAAGATGAACTGGAGTGACAAAAGTATTTTTCAACTCATAGAACAGTACGAAAAAAGAATTTCTGTATAATGCATCATTAAAAACCTACTACGATAAAATCTTAAACAAAAGCATAATTGACAAGCTGCTGGTATCATTTGCTGGCTAAGTGTGTCACGGTTTCTGGCACCAGGGCTCCAGTTTCTGGTGTCAGAAACAGGCGCTGGAAACAGGCGCCAGAAAATGGTCAGTGTGTCATCAACTTTAGTGTCACAATGTTAATAACTGTGAATCAGAAGTGGCACCAAAAACGCTAAAAATTCACGACATTCTCTATTTATTAGATCCAGTGAGTACAGCAACAGTGAACAAAAATGAACATCTGAAAACTGTATGAAATTGTTATTTCTTTAACCAGAGACAGAGATTACTCAAAGCGACTAACAAGTGCCGGGCAATCTCTTCAAGTAGAACAAAACACTGCTCATGTACTATTGAATACTCCGACACATCAGTCATTAGCTCTACTGGGTGAACATTCTTTTAACTTTGCAAGATTTTCAGAACAAATCTGCTTATTTCAGGACACTAAAGGACAAATTTAAGCACTGGCATAAATGCAAGGCCTGAAAATTTAGCTTACTGTGCAGTACGAAAACACTGAAACATTGTGCTCTGTACCAGTATGACAATAACGTGTATGAATTCAGTCAACAACACTGTGTCCCAAAAAACATCCCCGACATTTTCGACTCTAACTTGAAAACCAATTATCAGATTTTGCTATTTTTTTGTATGAATATTCCTGACACAACTTGCCATCAAATGACCATTTAGTTTCCCACACTCACCCAACATTTGTTTCTGTACTACCTGGGGAAAACACAACCAGTGAAATATCGTTTTTTATCCAATGCGATATGATTGCTTAATTAACATGATGTGTAAAAACACATTTTGTTCACATTTCTAACACTTTGGCTGACATTTCATCCAGTTGTCTATTTTTCAACTGCAGGCAGTAAAATTGTTTGAAGTGTTTGCCCACTATGCGAACACAAACAAGGAGACCCTTTCTCCATTCATTGACAGCAGTATCGATATAGTTCTGCTCCAGACCAATCCAGGCTGTACCAGTCGCTTCTTAACTTCACAAACATTCCTAAACTTCGTCTGGTAGACACACTGGTGCATGAGAATCAAACCTTGTAACAGACCTGCTGCTGGGGCCCACAGATTAAAATAGATGGAATTTCTTGACAATTTTTCATTCATTTTAACACGTATTATGCTTGGTCTGCTTTCCCCAGGTAGCGCAAAAGCAGTCAATGGGTGAGGTGGAAACTAGAAAACTTGTTTAACAGCCAGTAGTGTCAAAAATATTTGTGCCAAAAATTATTAAAATCTGCTGATCTTTCTTTAGGTTATGATTGATAATGTCGGAAATGTTTTTAGGTTTTCTGTTTATTTCAACACAAATTTCGCTTGATCTGGTTTCCCTAGGTAGTGCAGAAGCATACATTGAGTGAAGTGGGAAACTGAGCGATCATTTGATGACAAGTTGTGTCACGAATATTTGTACCAAAAATTATTAAAATCTGATAATTGGTTTTCAAGTTACAGTTGAAAATGTCGGGGATGTTTTTTGGGACACAGTGTATATAATACATTGACTGCATCTCCATATTTCCGTCAATTAGGATTTATTAAGCGCATCGTATAAACACTCAACTAATTCACCTTCACTACACTATTCATCTGTTATCTGAAGACTTGAGAAGAAATCATAATTAATGTGATTTTCTAATCGTTTATTATATGATGTACCAAGCCATAAGGCATTGATCTTCATTTCCTTAGCCCTACACTGCAAGACTGTGAACACAGGGCTACCCAGGCCAGCAAATCACATGGTGCGCCTATGAATGTCCCTGGTATGCTGGTACTAACCACAATGTTCCACCCAGGTACTAACTTTGCCAGCAAAAGGCAACTGCGTTAATCAGATACGGCGTGTTAAGCACTGGTAAAAGATCAGAAAGAAAATAAAGTTAACTGTATAAAAATGATACAGGAACATAGCCAGAAAATGTAACAAGACAAGAAAGGCTCACCGACTAAAGGTTACATCACTTTCAGCACGAAAGAAATAGATGTGATTCTTGAACTGCAGCTTGAAAACACAGTCTTTGTGGATGCCGTCTGAAGGACTTGGCAGACCGACAACATAGCCGAGCAGAGGTAAGCTTGCCAGCGGAAAATCATCCTAAACAATAAACATTCCATTATAACTTACTCTAGCATTTCTGCGTCCCATTTTATGTCTTCAGCTTACCATTTGAGGGCTAGTATGCACATCCCGAGGCTTGTTCAAAAGAACACTTGTTCCCCAACATGAACTCAGAAACACGGAAATAAAAATACACATTAACATCAGCATGTAACAACTGCAGAAATATTCAATCACAATAAAGCAATCAATCCACTACGGTGCCCATTAAATGGAGTTCTCAGAGGTGCGCTATTACTGCAACATGTAAAGCAATCTTGTGAACTTTGCAGTTTAAGGAATTAAAACAACCATCACATGGTTAACCCCATAGCCAAACAAAATAGCATGTTCCAGAATGCGTAAATCTAGTGGCTGATGCACAAATAAGTTTACTGATACACTGATACCAGTCTGAATATTGAGTAGAGTCCAGAGCATGAAATACCTGGTACTTTTTGTAGAAGAAGAGGCAGAAGTTTGTGAAGACCACCCAGAGTTTCTGCCAGCCATTGCTGTTCTTGAACTTGCGCAGCAGATAGCCACTGAGCTGATTCTGCAACGACAGCGGCTCAATTTATCGTTATACTCTGTGACCAACATTACCAACAGCTACCTGAATATCGCCAACTGCGACTGTGACTACAAAGCATTAGAATGACTGAAGTAGAGTTAAAGGGTGTCTAAACTGCAAGCTATGGAGTGTCACCTGCCATATGAGACCACCCCACTTTAACCCCAGCCAAGTTGGCCAGATTCACCTATATTTGCATAAAAAACTATTCTGCATAAACCGAGAGCTGTAGATAGCTTTAAAGTCCAAGTCGCATCATTTTACATAACTGTCATAAAGCGTTAATTGGCTGAATCAAACGCTTATTTGTCAATATTCATTAATCTTCTGGTTGCTAATACATCTTAATACCCTAAAACTCAGGTTTCAAGTACTCACTTTTCCCTTCTCATGGCTTCGGCCATATTCGGAACTGTGACTGTGACGTCATCTGTAGAAGGGTTGCTAACTAGTGTTATTGCCTTGAGTACAAATGCAACTTAATTGATGACCAAATAGCCTCAAAAAGGCCAAATTCTCCATCAACAGTTAAACCCACTAAAACAATATTCCAGCACATCGTTAATTTTACAAATCGCACACCTCTAATAGTGAACAGATAAACAATGACGTAATTTCTAATGTCACCTATGCGTCATTACTTGTACCGTAAATCGGACATCATTCTGAGTAAAACTGACGAATTTACTGTGTTTTCAATGCGAAAGTCAGTTTGTCAACCAAGCGTCCTGTGAGTGACGTCATTCGTATTTCTGGCACGTTCGGGTGCGTTCGGCTAGCACAACATGTCTATGATAAAATTACTTCAAAGTGATGTTTTCATTTCATTGGATCAGCGTATTATTAATTATTGTTACATTCTACGCATATTTGGCCAATATCATTTTTTCATGCGACTTGGCTTTAAGCGCTGGTTCACACTATTTTAATGTTGTTTTAACTCATAGTTTTGGCACAAACATTGAAATGCACCACTGTCCTTATTGTAAATAGCACATCATAAATTACTGTGATAACGATGATGGCCAAAGAATTAAAAGGCTGAGTTGATCTGGGATCTGGGTGTTTGGTTGTTAACACTGACAGATTTAAGCGACTTTTCCGTAAATTTTAAGACTTGGAGTATGATTTTATGTAGGCTTAGTCATTTTAGTGCATTTTATTCAACTGTATTTCATTGTTATGGACTGTTCAGCTTCGCTGTAAGTTGACACTGTTTGACATTATCATTACCAAGATGGTTTACCTATCCATAGACAAGTCACCCATTAAAGTAGTAACCATGATTGTAAGGGCCGGATCCTGATCCTGGTCTCTAGGCAGACAGCCCACAGGTGACATAGTCATAAACCCGGTGGCAGGCTGCCAATACTTTACACCAGGCCTGTGGTTACCTTCAAAGCCAGAGAGTGTCACCACCCTTTGACCAACCAAATTAATACTGCTCGGTGAACAGAGGCACATGTGTCTGAACAACTTGCAACCCAAATGGTGGCTGAAAATATGAGGTCTTTGAGCTAAATCCGATGCCCTCTAAAGCCTTCAGCACTGACGCAGATCAATTATTCACATAGAAAATTGTCAGAACGTATGAACAAAGATTAAGCAAACCCTGAAAGCGACGACATGTTCGCTGGCTCCAACGCTCAGACTGCGGTGCCAGCAGACGTGCATCGTCATGTTGGTGCGATGTTGTGCGGACGTAGACGTCACTGAGCCAGCAATGCTAGGCTCCGGCGATGCCGAGACAGCACTGTGACGCGAGTCTTCCAGCGTATCATCCAGCGCTTCTGACGAACCTAAGTCACAAGCACAACTGTCGATCACTCACCATCTAACTACTTCAGCTTCAAAGTAAACATAAAGCCCTTCCTAAGTCATAAGTCACTAATCTTCATTTCCTTAGCTCTCAGCCAGACAACAATCTACACTTCGGATGCTGGAAAGCTAGTGCATTGCATGGCGTGTGTGTTTATGCCCCAGCTTTCTGAAAGCTGGGACATAAACACTGGTACTCACTGCACCTACCAGAGGATGGCCAGGCTGAGTTAAACTGGGTGGCTTGATATATAACAAGACACAATAAAGTAAATGGTCGCATATCTCAGTAAAAACTGTCAAAGTATAGATTAACTTCGTTGATGCATCCAATGATGTTACGTGCTAAACCAAGCCACCAACGTCTCCAATAACTATGCTTGCGAGTAAATTCTGCTGTGTTAATGAATGAATGAATAGAACCATCTTCAGAAGAAAAGACAGAATCTGTGGCTTCAGTGCTTTTACAACACTCATATGTAGGCATGAGGAATGGTATGTGACTCATCCAGCAACCTCTAAAGCTTTCCTAGCAAACCTTAAGCAAATTTGGAGAACAGTCATTGAAACAGTTGTCTACATGAAAACATAATTAAAACAGAAGCAGACAAACAACCTGAACCAGATGCATGGTGATAGATAAATGTAACACACTGCTGAACAGCAATTGCCTTAACACAAACAGAACGTTGGCCAGATTCTCACACAAATGCAGCAATGGTATGAATTAGTAAGTAGCCTGAATAACATACTGTTTGACTTGAGGCTTGGATACAGTATCCGTGGATTGGCAGTAACATCATCAGCACTGGATGCAGCAGCAGCAGATATGGCTGTTTGAAGGTCTTTAATCCACTTTGACTTCTCCTCCACGCTGCTGGCGGCAACCACCAGACACCGGTTGTTGGTGTAGATCGTAAAACTGTTTGCTGATGATACCGATGACGAAATCATCGGTGTGCTGTCCGCTTCATCCACCTGACAAATACAAATATTATTAATTATCAATTACCACTATTCTTGCTAACAGTATCATGTAAGCACTGAGCACTGAGCAGTTGATGCAGCAGTCGCTGGAAAGGTGCGGTCGCCAATGGTAGAACGCACAGTACGTGGAGCGACCAGCGCTGATGTAGTCGAAGAGCGCAGTCATCGACGTGCTCTGAGGTGTGACACGCGCTGAAGATCTGAAGCCAGGTAGCCAGGTTCAGAGCCGTGAAGGGAGCGATACACTAGCACTGCCAGCCGGAACGCAACGCGTTCTGGCATCCGAAGCCAGTGCAATCTGCACAGTAACGACTGAATGTGGTCCTGACAAGCTCTGAAGATCAGCTGTGCAGCAGCGTTCTGCACAGACTGTAGCCTGTCCATGAGTTGCTTCGGAAGGCTGGCAAGAGTTGCGGAGCCGTAGTCAAGCCTGGAAAACACCAGCGCCACGATGAGCGACTGCATCACGTCGTTTGACACAGATCGTCGTATGCTTCACAGTTGTCAAAGGGCAGCAAAACACTTCGAACATGTCTGCCTGACTTGGGTACGCATCGTCAGGTTAGAGTCAATGAAAATACCAAGATCGCGCACGCATCTGACAGGCGACATGAGATCAGAGCCAACAGCCAACGAATCAGAAGGTAGCTGACTTTGTCAACGAGCTAAAGCGCACCAGAGTACTTCCGTCTTGGATGCATTGAGCTGAAATCAATTAAATCGCATCCAATCAGCGATGGCAGCGACACAGTCAGCAACACGTTTCCGTAGACTGTCGGTGTCCCCGGGTCGACAGAAACCGTAGATCTGGGTGTCGTCGGCATATAAGTGCGGATACAGTTCAAAGGATTCTACCAGCTGTACCAGATCCGCTGTGTATAAAAGAAAGAGCATCGGACCCCAAGACCGACCCCTGTGGGACTCCACACAACACCGGTAGTGGAGTCGATCTGGATCCAGGACAGCAGACGTACTGAGTGCGGTTGGCGAGGTACGAACTGATCCACATGTGAACGACACCGTTGACGCCGTGGGAAGTCATCAAACGACGAAGTAAGATCGGGTGATCAACAGTATCAAATGCGGCAGACAGGTCGAGCAGTGTTAGCATCGACAGGTCACTGCGATCAGCGGCAGTCAAAATGTCCGACAAGACTTTGAGGACCGCCGTTTCAGTTGAGTGTTGCGCCCGATAAGCAGATTGGAGACTCGGCAGCAACTTGTGGACACGCACGTGGTCGAGAAGTTGTCGCGCCACCAGATGCTCCAACACCTTCGACAGTACGGTTAAATTGGAAATTGGCCGAAATGACTTGACGTCAGATGGATCAAGATCAGGCTTCTTTAGCCGAGGTGTGATGTACGCCGCCTTAAAT
>Ga0209367_1007900_pt1 | contig 14613 bp, 5 predicted proteins | sample WorMetLIZISLAND2_FD_187412 | JGI IMG/M metagenome (GOLD analysis project Ga0209367, IMG submission 187412) | Marine gutless worms symbiont microbial communities from Max Planck institute for Marine Microbiology, Germany - Olavius geniculatus... ... | reverse complement strand
GCAGTGGTTAGGGGGGACCCCCACGTCACCGGACGTTCCGCCACTGGACGATGACATTCTGCACTTTGTCGCACGGAGCTCGAGTGATGTGAACTTAGAGAAGAGGGAGAGTTGTAACGATGAAGACGATGCAGAGCCCTCTGGTGACGAGACCACACATCTAGCATCCAGCACTGCCAGGAATAATCTCCTGCTTTGCTGATCGTGCGAACTGAAAATACACGCCGCCCGCCCGTGAAAAGTTTTTGTCCACTTTTATGCAACAATTTCTATGTTCAGTCTTAACTGATCTGAATAATATTTCAACACTTTGTCCGCAAAGGGATCACATATGGGTGGGTGTCAGTCCGGCAAGAGTCCAAAGGTTTGGATGCTTACGTTATTTTGGCCAGCAGCGCTATAGCGGTGGTGACAGTAAAGGGACAGTTGCATTTAAAATTTTCTTCTTGTTAGAAAATTTGCTTCTGAAAATGCAAAATTTTGGACTGAACGGAATTGGACTTTGGTTCTGGGGCACAATTTTCAGAACCATCAGAAATCTTTGCATCAATTTGCACAAGACCATTAGTTTCTGAGACAGTGTTTGCTGATTGTAGTAAACAGACGTTTTATCGCCGTCGTTTTGAAACGAGTGAATACTGTGAAATAAACGTGCATTTTCAGCTGTGTTCAAGTCAGTTAAGAAGACCATGTTTGTTATTTATGGACCACTGTGATTTTGCCGAGATTATTGTTTCTTTACCGGTCTTTTTATGCTAGTAGGCTAAGTTTGATAATGATTTCATGTCATAACAACGTTGGCGTTAATGTGATGCAATAAGCACCAGTTCGTTGCGTGTTTTTGTGTAAGACTGTTTTTCAACCCTTGCAGAATTTGCACAATTAGGTAATAACAGTAATAGCCACAACAATGTTTATGGTCCTGTCATCATAGCAGTGAACTGCCACTGCAAGAGTTCACCTGGTTCATCTGGCCAGAGCAGCACGAGTGCCAAGTGGCTGCCGACCTTTGGACCAGACCGATCGATCTGAACCTCAGATCCACCTGTAGGCAGCTACAAATACTACACTAACCACCACCATTTATTACTACTCAGCCCGAAAGCTGATACTTATTTTATCATCCCACGGAAGGTAGAAGGCTGAGTCGACCTAGCTGGCTGCCTTCGTATTGAGATAGTTTACCTGCCCATAGACAGTCACCCATCACAGTACTAACCGGGCCCGATGTAGAGTAACTTCGTTGATTAGACGAAGCGCGTTACCACTACGCCAAGCCACCAACCAACGTGAGTGCCTAAAAGTAAAACAGAAACTGTGACTCACATTTGATTTTATTTTGGGCAGTTTCTGACAGACCATCTTAAACCTGTCCAAACTGCCTGAAACAAAACTGCATGGCATTGTGCTTTGTTTTGGTTTTATTGTTACGTGTGGGCACCCCATTATTAGCGGTGATTAGCAGCATTGGAATTTGCCAATTTCATATGGTTTGTCCAACTCGGTGTGAATCAGACTTATATGTACCTTGCGCTGTTTTTTTTTTAATTTTCACCCATGGATTTTCTGGTGCATCTGGATGGTTGCCGACTGGCATTTTATAATGCCAAATAAGGCAAGTTTTGCATTTTAAAGAAACTCAAAAAAGTTGCGGAAAAGTTAGCATTTTTCGTCAGCGAGTTACGTTGCATCTGGTATTTTCAGTCAAAATAGCACTGGCAATTTGATACACCAGTGGATTTATTGGCGAATAAAAGAACACCGCAAGGAAACTCAACCCAACACCGGTGTGAACTAGACTTATGTATACAGTGTTCGTCTACCTGATTTTGTGGTGCTGTTCGTGAGCTTTAACTTTCCCCGATGTGACTGGAAAATGTCCGCTGAAATGATTGTGATTATGTTTACATGTGTTTGTGTGCTTGTCTGGTGCTGTGAGGCTTCAAGGTCGCAGTTGCATGCAAAACAAAAATGTTGCAAGAAAATTTCAGCAGAATCACACACGCGTTGAAGAGGGGTTGTGATGGTTAGAGGAAAATAAGACATTCTGCGACTTTTTTCATACTTAAATTCAACTTGTGCGCAATCCTGCTAAAACTTTTTTGCAACATTTGTGCAACATTTCTTTTCAGCGTTTAACCCGGCATTAATCTGAGATCCGTTTGCATGACCCGGTTTTCTTTTAGTCAGCTAGGTTTTAAGCCCAATTATATTTATGTGTTAAAGCTTACCATTTATCATGAACTGTACGAGACCGGGACTATAATGCCAGAATTTTTTTCAAAATTTTGATATAGAATTAGAATTAGGTGATATACAATTCGGTGTCAAAATGAACGACCTAGTATATACACGATGTTTCATAAAAAGGACCCCGTTTGTTTTTTTTCATAATTCACTCAAATGTCGATCAATTTACACAAAATTTGTACCAGTTGTAGCTGAAGAAATACTAATTCAAAATATTGCAACAAAATATGGCAGTTGATTAAATATTCTTTGCTAGTCGTGACGCAAGGCTGACGTCATAATGTATCACGGATACAAGCTTGATAGTCCCAGCTGGTGCTGTCAGTTGCTACCCTGCTTCGAAGGTCAACTTAATCTGGTTCGCTAATGAAAAATGTTTATCGCATCAGCATCAAGCAACATTGGGACATGAAATCAGGTGTCTTGCGATCGAAAAATGCAACAATTTTGCAAGCTAATTGGGGTGCTAGTGCACTGTCTTGCTCGAACATGTGAAAGTTTAACTATCCTCAGAAACACATAAATGCGATCGCTTTGCACGTTTTTGTGGCTGCGACTGTAATACTTCAAAAATTTGTCATCAGCGAATCAGATCTTTTACCATCGGAGCAGGGTAACAACTGACAACACCAGTTGAGACTATCAAGCTTGTACCCATGACATATTATGACGTCAGCGTTGCATCACGACTAGCAAAAAATATTTAATCAACTGCCATATTTTGTTGCAATATTTTGAATTAATATTTCTTCAGCTTTAACTGGTACCAATTTTGTGTAAATTGATCGACATTGAGTGAATTGTGAAAAAAATTAAAAGGGGTCCTTTTATGAAACGCCGTGTAGTCCGTGTAGGATTTTTGTATGGTCCTTTGTTAGCTTGAAGAACTAACTCAAGTATTATGAAGTATTAGATTATCGTTATTATTTTTTTTATTCTTCTATGTATATTTTGTGCAGCGTTCGTTTTGTTGATATTTCGCAACAACAGATGCATAATTTTTTTATGGTTTTACCTCGGCGCAAATTACAGGTATGCACATGAGTATTGCTAGCCAGTGAAAATTGCGCACATGAATATGCATAATGAATAATTAATTATGATGCATATGTACATATCACTATCTTGACCGTGTAAGCTCTCTTTTGGTTGTGCTAGCCTGTGAGTGTGTGAGTAGCCAAGTTCTAGAATAAGAAATTATTATCTATATTATTAGTGTATTTGTATAAATGTAATTATTAGGGCTCACAGTTTTCCGCGGGCCGCGGAATTTCGAGCCAAGCCGCGGAATTTGTTTTTTTTTCTCGGATATCGCTGTGGAATTTCATGGAATTTTACAGATGTTAAGAAATTACCAATGATTAGCTTTAAACTAACTATATCACGGAGAAAAATCAAACTGAACTCCCGAAAATTGCATACCTACTAATAATTACTATCGTATATGGCACAATCGTACATTAACACAATACGACTAATTGACAAATTGCTTTTTTGAAAAGAAAAAAAGATCGATAGTTTCCTTTGTATGTTGCTAGCATAACTGAGCGCCATGCCAGCATCCAAAAAATCAAGTTTTTTAAACAGAATAAAGCTTAGTTTACGCACAAACGGAAAGCCGCGGTAAGCCGTGGAATTTTGCGAACTGTCCCGCGGAATCTGGCAAAATTTACCGCGGAAAACTGTGGGCCCTATTGTACACTGTGCCATCTATAACCGAGTCGAATATAGGCGTACAGGGTGGTCCAAAATGTAAGCCGCTGAGTTTTTTGACTTATTTAAGGCGTCAAGCATTGGCCAGTATTTAACATTTTTCGTTTCTGCACACAGTAAATTTCCATGAAGCGATCGTTATAGTGCCACCACTTGTCGAACACGTTGCTACACTAACTTGTGAAATGTCGAAAAAAACTCATTAATATTTCCCACGGTATAGCGCAACTAGGCCTAGAGAGGTGTGCTGGGAATCTTTGATGACAACACTACTATGACTGCTAACGCTGCCAGTGAAAGTTAACTGAAAATCGGTCTCATTGTTTCATGAATTTTTATGACTTGAAAAATTGGGTGGCTTATTTTTCGGACCACCCCGTAACTGTGGTTAGGTATGTTAATTAGGCAATATGGCCGCATTACGGGTTTTGCCCGTCCGACTGTCCGTCCGTCTATCCCGTAGGGCTCCTGACTGGAAAACAAAAAAAGTGCAGAAACCGAAAATCGGCGTGTAAGTCCTCCATGGCAGGATATGGCAGGTCTGCCATGTTTTTATCGCTTGAACGTCCAAAGGTCAGGGTTAGAGACTTGCTGTCGGCGGACGGCCGTGTAATATGTTGCCACCGGGACGACGTATTTTTCTAGACTGCATAACGCTGTGAGTCCTGAGTAGTTCTAGATAAGTATGTAGAGGTCATTGTACGTGTAAGTATTGGCGTCGTGGTAGGGGGGAGCGGAGGATGGCAATTGCATCTTCCTTATACTTGCAAAAATTGCAAAATTGGGGTGGTTGAATTTAGGGGCAAAAACATTAAAGATGAGCACCGATAGTTTTCCCTCTGTCGGAAAATTGCAACTTGCTGCCCTCCCTAATTCTGTTTATCCCATGATGCCACTGGGTGTAGGCGAGTGTATGTGTGTGGCGGCTAACTGTTTGACGTGTAATTATACACACGGCTAAAAGCCAGCGACGTAAACTGCGTCTCTAGTTTTTCGTTCGTGTTGTGTCTATTGGACTCGTTTTACCACGGCCTCATAGTTCATCTACCACTATGTCTACAATATCCAAGGGCGTGTATTCCACGTAAACTTTAGACTGAGCAAAATATTTCGTCATCAAAATTAGGGAAGTTTTTCATTTTTTGGAGAGGGGGAGCAGTTTGTATAATTCAGGACCTAAGTAGCCTATTATCAAATTTTATGTATATAGTTGGCTACCAAATGCATCCCATAATGTTTTAAAATCGACGGCGTAGGTCGGATACTTGACCCAGACCTCACTCGCGGATCCATAACTTACTGTGCTCGTCAGATCTCCTAGACAAATTGCGGGAAATGGCTCCCAGAGAAGAAACGGAGGAATGCGAAAGGATATACGGAAATTGTAAGGGGAAGGGGACTAGGAAAGAGAAGAGGTGGAACTAGGAAGGGATGGGTGGGGAGCTTGTTGCTACGCCTCTAAAATTGGCTCAACGATCGGTACTCCAAAGCTACAACATCCGGAGTTCAAAATAGGGGCCTACCAAATTCAATACTCGTCGAGATAGTCAAAGAAATGTAAAAGGTACGGCACTTGCTATAGCGCTCTTACTCAAGTCAGACTCGCGACCAGAATCGCTGTACAATCTCGGAAGTGGCAACCGATTAGCATGAGCTAACGATATGCCTACCGCATCTCACTACTGTAGGCCCTATATGCGACCATCCATTGCCGTTCTTCGTATGATAAGGTCTATTTCTTTCCTTTTCATTAAGAAAACTTCAATTTCAAGGGGAGCGGGCGACCCCCTTCCCTCCCCCGCTAAAACGCCGCTGGAAGTAGGCCTATAGGCTATAGCTTCTGCCGAATGACCGTTGCGTGTTTGCAATAAAACTTGCAACAACAACAACTAAGATAACGTCTTCTGAGTTGATCAGTTGATCGCATTTTTTCAACCGAAAATAGTGGATGGGTCCCTTTTGTTACGCCTACGTTTATTGCCGCATACTGTGTAGGCGGCGCCAATAAGCGACATATCGTGGCTGGTTAATGTCCAGCCGTTTTTTTTTCGTTCACGGCCATCGACAGCGGCTGCAGCGCTGCATCTGGCATGAATTGGAGCCACAGACTCGGGGAAGTGATATAACCGCGCACAAATTCGCGGAATTCGGTCACTTCGCGATGCGGTGCGCCAAGTTTTGCGCCAAGTTGCAACAGCTGAGCCGACTCGGCGGGAAATCACGGACGCATTGCACGGATGGCGAATCATGCGTCATCGGCAGAGACGCGTGGCCTAGGGCTGGCCCGAACACTCGTGTTTTGGATCGTTCTGTTTTCTGATAGGAAAACGGTTGAATAATTACCCCCGCCAAGAAGGTTCGTGACTCGTGAGCAGAGCTGGGAAAACCTAGTTTTTTAACGAAATTCTTTGCGATTTGAGCTTTTTAGGTCTTTTTGTTAAGTGTATATAATGATCACCCCGCGTAAAATTACGACCCAGGAAAACATCTTATATCCTACACCCTCTTCGTCACATAATCACATTGTTTTCTATAAATTAGAGCGAGATAAAATAATCAAAAATCACGATCAAAATATGAAATAAAACACGGTATTCAATAAATGTTTTAACAAAGAATAAACCTAAAAATAGGACTTTTGAAGTTTTCTAGGTTTAAAGAAATCTTTAAAAACCTAGTTTTTTCGAACCAATTTTCTAGCCCTGTTCTCGAGTGATATTCGGCGTTTATCCGCATTTATTTATGTGTTACTTTTTTAGCAGGATTACACCAAAAGTTACTGACAGATTTGGCTGGAATTTTGTTGGAAGGTTAGAGACTTGACCCAACTTGCAGGCGGTTAGATTATGGAGGTGATATGGATCAGCGATAGAATCCAGGTTTTCGGGATATAAAGCTGTCCACTCCTTGCGGTCACCAGCAACAGATTAATATTGACCTCCCTCTCTTTTTTCCCATCTAGAGGCGTAGTTTTATGTTCATACGAATGTTGGAAGAGTTTTCAACAGAACACGTAATAAACTCGAGTCGTTACCGAGTACTGGAGTAACTACTCGAGTGAGTTGGTGCAGCTTAGCGTATGATGCAGCAGCTAGCATCTGTAACTGAGGTATCTTGGGTCGTACATTCTGTTGTCTCATCATGGTCATCATCATCTCGTAGGGCGTGTCCGTCCCTGATGTTAAGTTACGTCTGATCTAAGCAACTCTGCTATCTCGCTGCGCAGTGATGGGCAAATTATGATCATTCATTATTATTACTAGCAAAGTCTCCGCCTTACGGATAAAAGGACCTGTAAGTGACCACCATTCGCCAGATGGCGCTACGAAGCACTACACGCTGCGCTAAGCACAACACTGATGGCCGGCCGGCCGGCAACTCAACTCACCCTCAGGCTGCTCGTAGGGAAGGTGGGGGCGCACGTACCTGAGGCCCAAGGACTCAAACGCCGCAGTCGGGGTCCGCAACCGTGCAACACCGGTGTTTGAATTGTGAAAAATTAACTGGGGGATTAAACTTCTGGACGGTCGGAGCTCGATCAAAATTGTGATGTAAATCGTACGCACATGGTATATAGCTGACCCTCACAGAACATAATTTGACAGTGTGTTAGGGGTTGAGACAAGTGATCTGCTAACGCAAACAGAAACGTGCAACAGCCGGGGTGCATGTTTGAAACATAGTAAAACAAAATCTAATTCATTCACCAGAGGGCGCCAGACGACCCGACGCGGCTATATAATGTCTATAGTGTTTTACGCGCGAAAGCAGCTGCTGCTTTCAGCGCGTCTTACCATCGCAATTCTGTTCGTCCGTCTCTCTGTCCGTCGCACGGGTGAATCAGTCAAAAACGGTGCAAGCTAAGATTACCAAATCTTCACCGTCGGCTGGAAGACTCTAGTTTCAGGAACAGTAAAGCTTTTCCATAAATTCGAAGGTGGCCACCCCGAACGAGGGCGCTAAATGAGAGGGGTGAGAAAAAATTTGCGATTTTTAGCAAATAAGTCGCTGTATCTCAGTAACGGTGCGAGATAGGGCCTATAGGTTACTATTAATCACTAATGGGAAATTGTACACTGGCTCTCGATTAGCGCCGAATTCAATGACCTTGAATGACCCTGAACGCCAAAATGGATTTTTTGGCGATTTCGAGCTGTGACACAAGTCTATATCATTCACAAGGTGGCGCCACGCTACTATCGGTATGCGATCCAAATCGAGAATTTGGTATTTGTATATTAACTTAGCGTGAACATTCCAATTTTCAGTTAAACTACTGAACTACACTACAGAACTGATATAGGCTTTCGCGCTTCTCGTGAGCATTAGCTCAATTTTTTGTATTTACTTGTACTCACCAGAGGTCGCCTCTATCGCTCTGCTAACGTCGTATCGGCTGGATGTAGCAAATTTTGCCTACCTCCTCTCATTTAACGCCCTCGTTCGAGGCGACCCCCTTCGAATTTATGGAAAAGCTTTACGGTTCCTGAAACTAGAGTCTTCTTGGCAGCCGACGATGAAGATTTGGTAATTCTAGCTTGCGCCGTTTTTGACTGATCCACCCGTGTGACAGACGGACGGACAGACAGAATTGCGATGGCTAAGACGCTCTACATCTGTAGCTGCTGTTGCGCGTAAAAGCAGTTGGGGGTTCAACTATCTAATAACGCCATATTGGTAACGAAGATATTTTGTTATCAATATTCAACTATTAATAACTTCGCTAAGAAATCGTATTTTTTCAACGAAATTTGGTGATCGCTTTAGCGATTTATTGCGAATCAAGTCTGCAAAATGTTATTCAAATTCATTCCGATTTGACATTTCTATTGTGTGATGTCTAGGGGTTACTTTTTTCGGACACAGTGCAGAATTCAAATGTATTTTCATATTTTAGTCGTGGTTTGTTAAGTTCTGACGTAACGTCGTTCACTCAGCAAAAAACGATGCGAAATAGCCTAGAGGGTGAACGATTTAGGTATATGAGTATGACGCAGTGGCGTAGCCAGAAATTTCAATTGGGGGCCTCATCTCCCTTCCCGTCCCCTTTCTTTCCCCAATTTTTTCCTCCCATTTCTTCTCCTTTCGCTTATACTCTTTCTTTCCTTTTCCTGTCCTCCTTTCTTCCCATCCCTCCCCTTTTCTCCATTAGAAGTAGGACCCCTTTAAAATCCAACTAGGAGGTCTGGGGGAGCGCTGTGATCTTTCCTCAGCGGGGTCTGGGGCGGAGCCCCAGCCGAAATCAAATTTGGTGCATTTTAGCTTTAGAAAATGAGATCTGGCGGCAAGGATTTTAATTAGTTTAAACTGACCAAATTGGCCAATTTCGTGCAGTTTAAACGTATGCTTATGTCTTGTCTGGAAAATTGGGGGCTGAGCCACCCCTTGGCTACGCCATTGGTATGACGTTCTGTTTCGTACGGTAAAACCTTAAAAGCCAAAAAAATATTTTTGAAAACTACGTTTTTCCATGTCTGTTTACGTAAACACAGCACAGACTTTTTACGCGCGAAAGCAGCTACTGCTTTTAGCGCGTCTTAGCCATCGCATTCTGTCTGTCTGTCCGTCCGTCCGTCCGTCTGTCACACGGGTGGATCAGTCAAAAACGGTGCAAGCTAGAATCACCAAATCTTTACCATCGGGTGCCTGGAAAACTCTAGTTTCAGGAACCGTAAAGCTTTTCCGTAAATTCGAAGGGGGTCACCCCGAACGAGAGCGCTAAATGAGAGAGGGGTGGGCAAAAGTTGCGGTTTTTGGTCAATAAGTCACTGTATCTCAGTAACGGTGCGAGATATAGCCAGGTCTATTAATCACTAATACACTGAAGTCGTACACAGGCTCTCGATTGGCGCCGAATGACCTTGAACGCCAAAATAGGGGGGTTTATGGATTTTTTTGGCGATTTCGGGCTGCGACACAAGTCTATATCATTCACAAGGTGGCGCCACGCTACTATCGTTATGCGATCCAGATAAAGAATTTGGTATTTGTATATTAACTTAGCGTGAACCGAAACTGCTATAGGTTTTCGCGCGTCTCGTGAGCATTAGCTCAAATTTTTTGTTACAGTTATTTTGTTGCAACTTTTTAGGAGGTCTATGGTTTACAGTGTTTCCATGCGCGTTGTCTAATTGGCCACCTCTTGCAGAGCGGTGTTTCTTGAAATTCTTGTTCATAACTAATGTAGCAGGGCGGACTGGATGGAACGGCGTAGCCTCCGATGGTTGTGGAGTAGAGCGATCTGGAAAGCTGGTGGAAACTGAAGTAATGAGGTAAGCCGATCGAGCAACAGTTATCGGTCGTTTAGCGGGTGAGCGCGATAAGGCGTGGGTGGTACGTGGCTACACAGGTAAGGTAAGACCAGATATGATGACTCAGTAAAACGCAACAGGATTCTGCAGTCCACTCCAGCTCGCTGACGTCATCAGTCAGCGGGACGCGCTCTGGACCAGGAGGTTCGCGGACTGACGACTAGCGGACTCGAGTCCGCAGCGGATTATTCAAAACTTTGCTGAGGCGGAAATGCTCATCGATGCTGCCACTTAGTAAATCATCTTCTTTTCGTAAGTCGAAAGTATTTGCATGTTTTGGCTAGAATTTGAACATCATCTTCCTTTTCCCTGGCTGGGCAGGGAACTCCATCTGACACAATGTGTCCTTGTAGGCTACCCCACACCTTTACCTGCCAAGTGGCATTTAAGTCTGTCAAACGGTTTAAGTCGGGTGCGCGATTCGGACAGACAGACAAACCACGCTACGGAGAAACGTATAGGAATAGGCGGAATCGCTTGCCGTGCAAGAGCGATTCCGACTAATAATGATTATCGCGGTGACTAGTCGTCCGGTAGCCGTAACAATAGAATGTAGGCTATTTTTCCGGCAGTGAACGAAAGGAAAAACGCAATCGCACTCCCTAGACAGTGGCACCAATGTTGCTCGGCGTAAATGCCTTACGCGTAGTAACCAGAATTCGCGTTAATATTGTGGCGTAGAGTTTAGGGTTAGGTGAAGGGTTAGGATTAGCTTTAGCGTATTTCGAATATCTATGTGACAATAATGCACACCAAATGTAAGCGCGTATTATTGGTGATAAATTGGACTCTGCTGCAGGCAATTGCCGACTGGCGATCCGTGATTCCCTATTTGCTGGAGTTGAGGACTGAGGTCGTCAGGTGCCAGGCTGCCGTTGTGTCTCTGCGGCAGGGGTGCTCGTCGTACCGCGGCTGAGTCACGGCCAGTAGCGGTTCTAACTCGCAATATCTGAAGGTCACGGCTCCATGGCGAGCGCGGTAGAATATAACGGGGTCTGGGGCAAAGCCCCCAGCGGGGTCCAGGGGCAGAGCCTGGTCAGGGGTCAGGGGGCAATTAGCTCCCACCCCCGAAGCCGAAGCACTTTTGGTTTTTGGACGTTCAGTGGAAGCCGATAATTTGCCCATTTTTACTATTAAAAAACGCAAACAAATCAGATATTTGTGTTATCTTTGCAAAAAAATCATGGGTGCCCACGAAACTGGGGGGGGGGGGGCTAGAGCAAAACTGGAAGACCCCCGCCCCGGACTTAAAACCGCCACTAGACACGGCTTTAGCCGGTATCTACGAGCACCGTTGGGTGCTCGTAATAACCGGTTAAGACCGTCCAAGTCGGTGGCCGAATAAATAGCCGGCCCAAGTAGGATCGGATAGTTATCCGATTGCGGTATCAATAGTCGCTAAGCTGTTGATACAGCTGCCGGATAAATATCCTGTTCCAATTAATACTGTATTGGGCATAGGCTTAATGCGTCAACGGTGAGGAACAAAAGTGGATCGACTTTTTGCCGCTCCATACCTCTGGAGCGAATCTGGTGGTATTAAGACGGCACCATGCATTCTCTTCCTCTTTCCCTCCCTTTTATTCGCACCGAATGGCATCATTTTCATTGCTTAGTAATCGCGAGTATCGACTCGGCAGCTCGAACATTGCGATATTTGCTACATACAGCAGACATTCGCTAGAGGTCGCCGCTGTCGATCGCTTATCTCCACGGTAAGTTGCTGACGCTGGTTTTCATCATTGCTTACTCCGCTTCATTAAATCGCTGCGTGATAAAGATAGGCCTACTACACTCCAGCTAGGAGGCGCCACCTTCGAATACCGCGGATTTCTGCACAACATGTGACCAAATGTTACATTATCGACGTGTTCATTAAACGGTCAGCATGCCTATACGTATTCATGTTAACCCTCCAGCAAAAACAGAGACGACGGAAAGGGATGACTGAAAAGAGGACGATGCAAAGTGGGGAAAAGGAGAAAAGAAAGAATTAGAGTGAAAACGATCGATGAGAGGCGAATTAATCCATTACGATAGGCTTATTCTGCATGGTAGGCCTATACAGTGGCCCGATGAGTCTCTTTTTGTCATAATATTGCATCAGAATTCAAATGGGCCTACTGAGCTGCTTTCACCTCTTTCACCGATATACTGTGCAGTAGATTAAGAAAAATTTTCAACCAAGTGATCGTTAGAACCTATCACACTCCAAACGCGTAAAATATAGGCCTAGCGACTTTTAGAATAAGATAGCCTAACTTTGGTTTCAGTAAGCTTATTTCAGTATTCAGCTTCTTTTATTTTTTACGACGAGTTTGATGGTGTGTTGCATGAAATTCTTACCACTGATTTTATGAGTGAAATAGGCTACAGTCACTTTTATAAATCGGGTCGGCTAAAAAATTTATTAAGTTACGAATGTGTAGAAGCTAAGAAGAGCCTAAGAGTCATATTTTACCCACGTGTGTAAAGCATATAGGTCTACTGTGTTCGATCGAGTTCATTCGGTACGACGTACAGTGTGACAGACTGCAGAGTATGCAGACTGCAGACGCAGAACGTTAAGTTTACAAATGTTGTTCGATGAGGAACTTTGCGACCGCTTTTTAACGCTTTATTTCTCCACGAATACTTTGCAGCGAACTTTGCATCCGAGCACCTAGGTTCAGCAGAAATACTAGCATTACTAACTTACACACGACAAATCTGTTCGCGCCAGATTTAGCAGTAGCGACATAGCCAGAAATTTGCCTTGCTGGTCCACTCCTAAAATCCATCCGTTTTTGAAGCCCCCTCCCCCACTTACTACGGGGGTTCATGGGGAGTGCTGTCAGTGGCATGGCCAAGGGTGCCCAGGGGGCCCAGGCCCCCAATCCTCTAGACAAAGCATAAGCATACGTTTAAACTGCCAAAAATTGGCCAATTTGGTCAGTTCAAAATAATTAAAATCGTTGCCACCAGATCTCATTTTTTAAAGGTAAAATGCACCAAATTCGATTTCGGATGGGGCTCCGCCTCCACCCCAGACACTGCTGGAGAGCTCACAGCGCTCCCCAGACTCCCTAGCTGGATTTTAGGTGGTCCTACTTCTAAGGGAGGAGAGGGGAGGGGAAGAGAGAAGGACAGGGAAGGGAAGGAGAGGGTGAAAGGGGAAAGGGAAAAGGAGGGGAGGGACAAATTGGAAAAGGGAGAGGAGGGGAAGGGAGACGAGGCCCCCAATTGCAATTTTTGGCTACGCCACTGAGTGCTGTATAGTCCTGACCAAAACTGGACTAGGCTCTATTGCAAAGTTCTGCAGCTAGTCCTCGAAGCCAAGGTCTTTCCACGTTTATACGACTGGCAAAATTATGTCTGTTTAGGCTGCGCAGGAAAATCGTGACTGCCAAGGTAATTCTGCGTGGAGATGAGAATTGCAGCATTTGCCAAATTTATTGCTAAAACGATCTAGGTCTAGCGTAAAATAACATTAAAGCAGATTTGTGTGGAGCTATTAGTGTCACAATACGATCCCGAAGTGCTTGAGTTGTCGTACAAACTGTTAACAGTTTTCGGCCTCTAAATCCCGGTACGTTTAGAACACTTATTTGACCAGATGCGCCTCATAAAGCTGACAACCGGCAGAGCTTGTGTTATCTTAACGGCAACGATTTCATTGACCACAGTGATTGCCTGCCTGCCACGCAACAAGTGGTAAGAGTTAGAGCTGGGCCACCCGTCGAATTGTGTAAACTCGGTATTCGATTGTTACTGTTTGCCGCAGCGACGGCAGTATTGTTTCTAGCATCGTCGCTAAGTTTGTTCTCTGTTAACACGATAACTCATGAACCGCTGCACTAAGCGTAATGAAATTTTGCAGGAACCCGTATCTCGACAATCTCCTAGAAGTCTATTACATTTCAAGGTCATAGGTTAAAGGTCAAGGTGACGTGTGTCTTGTGTGTACATGTATTATGTGTGGCTACCCGCGTGCTGTAAGCCAAAGCTTGGCGGTCTTGTTTCATTATGTGGATTGAAAAAACTTTTATAAGAATTGTCACGGTTTCTACGTAATATTTTGTGCAGGCAAATAAACGCCGGGTGTCACTGTCACATGACGTCGTTGCAAAGGTAAAAACTTTTCCCGTATACTATCGCGGCAAATGATTCGCGATATCGTGCAACACTAACTTTTTCAGCGACTGACAGCAGCAGCAGCAGCAGTTGCTTTAGGACATTAGCGGTCGGTCGGTCAGTCAGTCAGACGGATGCCGCGCGGGCGAACGGTCGAGTAATCGCCGAAGTGTAAAGTGGTTGGCGTTGCTACTCGAGATCGTCGTCGTCGTCGTCGCTTAATTGT
>Ga0209367_1007898_pt1 | contig 14616 bp, 11 predicted proteins | sample WorMetLIZISLAND2_FD_187412 | JGI IMG/M metagenome (GOLD analysis project Ga0209367, IMG submission 187412) | Marine gutless worms symbiont microbial communities from Max Planck institute for Marine Microbiology, Germany - Olavius geniculatus... ... | reverse complement strand
AACAATAACTGACGTCATTGCTAGCATAGAAATCTATTAGCCTGTCATCTAAATAATATTTATTTAAAGTAGTGGTGGAACGGCAACTACAGTTTAGTTACTTGAATTCATTCGACCGTCAAATGATTGCAGTTTAGCGGAATATTGGAACTTGCTTCACAGAATTCAGTAAATTAAATACATTTGTGCCTGTGCGTAAATTTTTATAACGCACGTTAATTTTTTTAATGCGCATGCGCATTAATCCTTAAACACATTAATTAACGCGTTAATTTGACAGCTATAATAGATTTATTTGCAAATGCTTTGGTGTAAGAGTTGTTCATTTTTTTGTATTGCAGACGCTGAGTACTGGTCTGCAGACTTGCTACAAATATCTCAACTTGACAAGTCGTAGTTTTGCTGCAGTCATTCAAGCACTTGACGTTGAGCTCAGGTCTTGTTTAAATTAGAATATTATCTAAATTGTATCTGCAGCATAATTATAGCATAGTCATTTAACTGTGCATTAATTGTTCTGTCTGTCACTTTTTATTTTGTTTTTTTTATTTGATTTTTTTGTGTGTACATCAAAAAGTGGCTGATTTTTCAAAATCTTTATATTATGGTTTTTCTTAATTTCATTACTTGTTGTTGGGAAGATTTTTTTCTGTTGGTGTATATCTTGTGGGAGGACTTTTTGAGCCCCCCTTTATTGCATTTCTCATGATATTTTAGCATTTTGCTGCTGATGCATAGATTTTTTTCTGGATACTTTGTCTCTTGGAGACGGGGCAAAAACTAAGGCTCTTGTGTTTTCCAGATGGCAGCATGATTCTTTGTGGATATGGACGCAAAATTCCAGGATCTGCAGTTTGCGCATCTTTGATTGACATATTATCTCACTGCAGACAGTATGGTGGACATCAGCAGTACAAGTGCTAGTGTGGAATAAATCTTATTCGCCGCTGTTGTCACACAGGGATGCAGTGTGCATATTTTACTTGGTGCTCCGGGCTTTGGACACCGTGGAAGATGACGTCACCATTCCCGCCGACGTCAAGTCCACAATGCTGTGCAACTTCCATACCTATCTGCTTGACCCCGACTGGAAGTACCTGTATAGTACGGAGAAAGACCGGATCGTTCTTGAGGATTTTCCCGTGGTTTGTTGCCATTTGTTTGCTGAAATTATTTCCATAGAGTAGAAAGCTCCTAGGTGCTTTGGTAGACTGGTTTTGTAACAAATTCTGATATCTGTGTGCGTGAGTGTATTCATTTGTCAGCCGGGCACATACCGAAAAAACAGTGGAAATTTATTGCGTAAACCAGCCAAAACCCACCACAAACTCCAGTCCAGTTTTAGTCTCTTGAGATGCTTTATTACAGTTAAGCTTCTAACTTTTACATCTTTGACTTTGCAGCAAATTTTTGGGATATTTATCCAATGAGGATGGATAACATCTAGCAGTGTCTACAGACAGTTGCAGTGTTTCAGCTGCGGGTTGTATTTCGCTGGTGCTTGCAGATCTCGGCTGAGTTTCGTGCCTTACATCCGGAGTTCCGGGATGTGATATCCGACATCTGTCTTCGGATGGGCAGCGGGATGCTTGTCTATTACGTTGACTCACCCGATACTGCTGAACAGTGGGACGAGGTCTTGTTTCATCTTAATCATCATCATCTTCAGTTTATTTTGGAAACACAAAACAGGACAATGTCAGAAAATACAGAGAAAACAGTATGTGAACAATAAAACATGTGTTCCAAGGGTCAGAAAGGCCGTGACGGCACTTACAGCTGCCCATATGACAAAAAGTAGCATGGTATAATAAGACTAGAGCAAATATGAACAACCAGTACTGAATAATAAAATTAAAATCAAAAAACCTTGAGAAAATCAGAGAAATCAACATTATTAGTGGTCCTCTTGAAAGAAGTTAAAGAAGTAAAATCTACTGTATGAGGTAAACTATTCCAAACATTGACTATACGCTGATTAAAAAAACTGTGAACGACAGCTGGTCTTAATCCACATCTCTGCCACGTCGTTAACATAATATGGTGGCCCGCAGTACATCATGGCAGTAGGGGGGGAAGGGCGGAGGGCAGTTTAGCCTGTTGGAAAAATTTATGTTGGAAAATTCTTCTTTCGAAAATGCCAAAATTTGGGTTGAAAATCCTCCCCCATTTTAAAGGAACACAGAGGCAAAATTGAAATTTTCAGCACCAATAATCTCCTCTGTTGGAAATTTGCAGCCAGCTGTCGGAAAAATGTGACTTGCTGTTTCGATGCCATTTTTAACTCTCCGTGTTGCTGGCCACCAAAAACCTGAAAACCTTGAATCGTCCAGGGCCAAGTCTGACAGTGGTCAGGCAAACAATCAATGGAATTGAGCAAAAATCAGAAAGTCGGAGAATTAGGAGAGGAAAATATTGTTGCTGGGAAAAACTCTTTGGTGTTGACTAACTTTACGGCAATTTGTAGCAGCACTGGTATTTTGTTGCTTTGCTAACATTGAAATTTTCGGCTGCAATGCATTTTGTTATTATGCCGTTATACTGCTGTTTCGTTTCTATACTGTTAGTGTGTATTTTTTATGTGAAACCACAACATGCGGCACATCTGGAATAAAGTTGTGATAAATGAACTTAAAAGGCAATTACGGTAAGCTTTTATTCAGTGTTTACAGATGGTTTTGTTTTTACAATTAAAAAACGCATTTTTAACATTTACTATTTTTTCCAACGTCTGTTACGCCTGCATGTTACAGTATTGCCACTATGTTGCCGGTTTGGTTGGTATCGGTCTGTCCCGGCTTTTTGCTGTCTCAAGACTGGAGGACCCATCGGTTGGCGCCAACACAAAACTCTCCAACTCAATGGGATTGTTCCTACAGAAGACCAACATCATCCGAGATTATCTCGAGGACGTGAAGCAGGGTCGGCATTTCTGGCCACGACAGGTAGCAGCCAGTGTTCAAGCTTAATAATAAGTAAGTAAATATGTCGAAAATTTATGAAGTCGTTTTCAAGCTGTCAGGTCCATGGGTGGTCTTTAGCCCACAGCCAGACACCAGTTAACACTGCCAGACTGCTGGTGCATTATATAGTGTGCTTTCGCTGGTACTCGTTGTGCCTGCCCACTGAGGCTGAGTTGCCCTGGATGGCTGGTTACAACCAGCACTGGCCTATTGGGACAGCTATTTAACAAGTGAATAGCTTAAATTGGTTTCTGTCCTTTTTAATGCTAACTTTATTTGTGGTAATCTTCATATTCTCTCATCTTCAGCAGAATGAATGCACTGGCATTATTCTGCCATATTTTTCATATAAACTTGATTCGATGATTAGTTGGCATCCGTGCGAGACATGTAGACAGTGAACGTGTATTACTGATATGTAGATAGTGAAGTGGGATGTGTTCCGGTGGTTGGTAGGTGTGGAGCAAGTATGCGGAGAAGCTGGTAGATCTGTCGGAGCCCGGGCGGCGGCCAGACGCTGTCACATGTTTGAACGAGCTCATTATGAACGCACTCGCTCACGTGCCCGATGTCATGGAATATCTCTCACGCATCCGAAACCAATCCATCTTCAACTTCTGTGCCATTCCACAGGTGTTTGCTGATTGTAACCTGTAATTTTTACATTTGGTATTATGTACAAGACCGTCTGAATATGCCCCATTATGGGTCTTAACAGTCCTACATGGGCTACTAAGGCTGCGTTCACACAGACACGAGTACGAGTATGAGTACGGGTCCGGGTTTCTATTTATAGCCTGTACAGGCTTCACTCGTACGAGTGGAGTGTTCACGGTGACTTGTACAAGCACACAACTAAATGCGTGTCGGCCATATTGAATAAAATCAAATCGATGAAATGCTTCGCCATGAAAACAACAATATTTCACTACAAAGTTACTATTTTTACAAACCGCACATCTCTAACGATGAACAGTTTTACGATGACGTCAGTTCTGACGTCAAATATACGCCACAGCTTTTATAAATTATATTAGTGCTATTTACGAGCAGTTCACTTTGCATGGGTTGGATATAAACACGACCTGCACAGAAGCTACTTGTACGAGTGAAATTTACAGGTAACCCATACTCGTATGTATGTGAATGGCCGCTATTGAAATATACGCAAACTCGTGTTTGCCGGAACTCGTATACAGGAACCCGTTCAGTGCCAGACTTTTACTTGTGTTTATGTGAACGCAGCCTAACTTGACTTGTCTCTGTGGCCCATTGGCACAGTGATTGCTAAGCCCGAAATGGTTATCAACCAGGTCTGGGTGAGTTCAGTTCCCAGCAAAGCTGAATTAAACTGTTTCCGGGGACTATCGGGATGCATGCTTTGAGATTAATTTCTCGGAAGTACAAGAGGGTCCGACCATGTCCTCTAAGCTGTGACCGACCATTAGCATCTCCGAAGCTACAGCATTATATAGTGCTTTAGAAATACTTATATTTAACTGGAAAAGAAAAGGTCCAGGAATACCAGCATTGGTGCGGACATGCTCCATGGAAGAGAAACCACTATGCCAGTTTAACCAGTATTCTGCTGCAATGGTCAAAGGCCATTTTTACACTGGTTTAGGTGTACAGCTGGTGTGGCTTGATGGTGTAAAAGTAGCGGCCAGACTGGTGACCGAAAGGTCCCTGGTTCAAATCTTGCCTGGTGCACTACCAGGTAACGACTGTGGGCAAGTTGTTCACACACACATGTGCCTCTGTTCACCAAGCAGTATAATTTGGTACCAGTCAAGGAGCGGTGACGCTCTTTGGCTGAGAAGGTAACCACGGGCCTGGTGGAAAGTAATGGCAGCCTACCACCGGGTTTGTGATTATGTCACCTGCGGGCTGACTGCCTAGAGATCAGCTCCGGCCCCTACGATCGTTACTGAGTATGGGACACCTTTACCTTTTTTATTGTACAGCTGCATATTATGTTGGCACTGGACTGACCTGTTTTCTACTGTTACTCGGTTCAGGTTGATTGCCATTATGAATTGATATAGAGTGGATATTCAACAAGGGCATTGTGGGTTTTTACGCGCAAAAGCAGCTGTGCTTTCAGCGCGTCTTAGCCATCGCAATTCTGTCCGTCCGTCTGTCTGTCACACGGGTGGATCAGGCAAAAACGATCCAAGCTAGGATCTCCAAATTTTCAGGGTCGGCTGCCTGGAAGACTCTAGTTTCAGGAACTGTAAAGCTTTTTCGTAAATTCAAAGGGGGTCACCCCGAACAAGGTCGCTAAATGAGAGGGGAATGGTCAAAATTTGCGATTTTTGGCCAATAACTTGTTGTATCTCAGTAACGGTGCGAGATAAGGCCTAGGTTACTATTAATCACTAATAGGAAATTGTATACTGGCTGTCGATTGGCGCCGAATTCAATGACCTTGGATGACCTTGAACGCCAAAATAGGGGGTTTTACGGATTTTTTTCATGATATCGGGCTGCACAAGTTTATATCATTCACAAGGAGGCGCCACCGTCGCCAACGCCACACGCGCCTATGGCCGATGTGTATTATGGTCCCGATGGGCCAAGTCCAAGTGATATGCGATTTTCGAAACTATAACTACCGAACTGGAAATCCTATAGGCTTTCGCGCGTCTCGTGAGCTTTGCTCAAATTTCTTGTAAAAAGTAGGCGGGGCAGGAAGTTTCATTATTCCGACAGACGCTTCAATTTTCTAACAGAAAAGATTTATGGATGCGGCTCAAAAAATCAATTTTTCCAAAGTGGGGGTTTTCAGTCTCACGTTTTGCATTTCTGGACACAAATTTTTGTACGGGAAGAAAATTTTCCATCAGCCCAAACTTTAGGGGGACAATTGCTCCTCCCTGCTGCTTATTCTCAAATATTGGGTGATATTTGTGTGCATGTGCTACTGCTGATTAGGTGATGGCCGTAGCGACACTGGAGCGATGTTACAATAATCCGAAGGTGTTTACGAGCGTGGTGAAAATACGCAAGGGAGAGACCGTTCGTATGATCATGATGGCTACAAATATCGATGCTGTCAAGGCGATATTTGCTCACTTTGTAGCTAACGTGAGTATTAATGGTAGTTGTTGTAGTATTTTTATGTGCGAAAGCAGCTACTGCTTTCAGCACGTATTAGCCATGACAATTCTGTCCGTCCGTCTGTCTGTCCGTCCCTCCACCCGTCCGTCACTCGGGTGGATCAGTCAAAAACGGTGCAAGCTAGGATCACCATATCTTCACCATTGGCTGACGGGAAGACTCTAGTTTCAGGAACTGTAAAGCTTTTCCATCAATTCAAAGGGGGTCACCCTGAATGAGGGCGCTAAATTAGAGGGGGGTGGGTAAAATTTGTGATTTTTGGCCATAAGTCGCTGTATCTCAGTAACGGTGTGAGATAGGGCCTAGGTTACTATTAATCACTAATAGGAAGTTGTACACTGGCTCTCGATTGGCGTCGAATTCAATGACCTTGAATGACCTTGAACGCCAAAATAGGGGATTTTATGGATTTTTGGCGATTTTGGGCTGCGAGACACATTTCAAGAGCGAATTGTGCCGAAACCAATTGAGATAGACATGGACAAGCTGCACATGAAATTTTCAGCATTAAACGTAGATTTTGATTGTCCAAGTCTTGATTTCCAGGAAACCTGCGCACGAGGGCATCAAAGAGCGGTACTCCCGTAAGTCGTTATTTTACTGTTGTTGTCCAGTAACTGCTATAGGCTTTCGCGCATCTCGTGAGCATTAGCTATTTCTTGTTTGTAGTCGTGGTAGTTCCAATAGTCATAGCTGTAGTAGTGTCAACTGTGGTTAACGCTGTTGTCGCTTAGCAGAAATTACAGTGATAGTTTTATATTTGTGAAGATATTATCCAGAATGTTGTTATTCTTTATATTGTCAGTACATTCGTATACAGTGAGATGATATTTTTGGTGACATTTTCGTTGAAATCCTAGTTGCACAATATAATTGATATTGGTGTGAGGAAATTTTCTAGTGGACAGAGCACGCCTATGTAATGTCTAAATATTGCAATAACCGTTACTATTTGTACCGGTATTGATTACACGACGGACGAAATAAGCATTACGAAAAATGTTTTTTTACAAACGTTAAAAATGATCTTTTATTTAGAACAATAAAATTATGCATGTATTTTACAACTGTGGAGTGAATTCTGAGTGTTTGTGCCATCACTGGAAAATAAGCAAAATGTTGAAGGTGTTTTTTTATTTTAAAAAGTAGTAAACATTTGTAAGCATTTATTACAACTATAGATTTTGAGTGATGCTGCATGTTGCTGTTTTATAATTCAGAGACTGTTTTGTTTAATTTTTGTGTGTGTGTATATTCCCCCAAAGAAAAGATTGAATTTTAATCTTTGAATAAACCCAAAGGTTGAATTGGTGACAATAAAAGCTATATGAATTCATCCAATTATGACTGCTTAATGTCCATCACAATGACACCTGGTGGACGTCAACGAACTAATATAGGTTGTAACTTGACTAATTCATAATATGATGTATTTTTACATGTTTCCTGGTGTGTACAGATCCGGGACCGTGCGTCCGCGGTGGACCTATCGAGCACAAAGTCTCAGCACTGTTTACAAACTGCACTCGCCGTGAGTCAGTCTGCTCAAAAGTACATCACCGGCTCGATGTACAGCACCCCCCTCTGTGTGTCATCGGCACTGATTCTACTACTGCTGCTCTGGCATTACTGGGCTGCTTTCGTTGTTCTATTCAGCGATCCTCCCTCGGCGTGATCTGTGGCATTTTTCAACTCCCACTCCTCGCCGAAATTTTGGCCTGTCAGCAAATTTTCTTTTTTGGAAAATGTTTTTTTTTCAAAAATACAAAATGACGCCTAAAAATCCGCAATTTTGGGAGAATTTGGAGGCAAAATTCCAACTTAGAGTGACCCATGGCGCCGCTGAACGTGATTGGTTGGAGTTGTTTTACCTCCGTCAAGGTTATGTTTTTGCCAGAGTTTGTCTGTCAGTCTGTATGTCTGTGTGTTAGCAAGATAACTCTAAAAATTATGGAAGGATCTTTCTGAAATTTTGAGGGTATGTCGGGAATGGCAAAAACTACAAGTGATTCAATTTTGGGGTGATCCGGAAGGAATCCTGGATTCTGGATCACTTTGAAATTTTCGTTAACATTGTGTTAAATGGGGCATAAGGGAAACCGCTGCCAAACAGAATATGGTGACGCCATCTGGCGAACAACATGGCGTTGGTGGAGGTCTGCAGTCTCTGACTGCTTTTCTAGTTGATACCGTGTTGTTGTTTGACACCGTTTTTTATTGTTGACATTTGAATAGTGGTATACTTTGCTATTACTAAAAACCCTATATAATTTTTATTCACCGTAAGTAGTAGAATATTGGAGCAAACATAGAATTTTTACCAATCTTAATTAAAGAGTTGTGACCGTCCTAATAGGCCACATTACTGATCTTGCCTGTCTGTTTATCTGTCCGTCTGCTGCATGCGGGCTTTTAACCTGAAAAAAGGCATAGCGAAAGCAATATTGGTGTGAAGGTTTCCCAACTTCCCCAGGGCAGAAATTACAGTTTTGCCCATTTTCAGCTGTGAAGATCACAGGTGCGGTGGATGGCCGCTTATTATGTCAGCACATTACCAGCTCACTGTATAATGTGTATCGTTGACTCTGATTGCACTGGTGCTACGTACCTGGTGTTACTGGACTGCTTTTTAGCTGACCGTACTTACGTTACAGTCGAGCTTATGGTACAGGTTGTCATCTGTTCATCATCGTCTGTCCCGGATGTATTGTGGCTAAATGGTAAGTCATAGGAGATCGGCAATGGTTCTATCAGATAGGGTGGTGGTGACTTCCTATAGACTGTCATTAGTAACCATGTCTTCATCTGCAGCGGTTTGGCCGCAATTTTCAGTGGAAAGCTTCAGCTTTCAAGCTACAAGTGACCGTATCTCAGAAACGGTGATAGGGCTAAGGTTACTATTAATCACTAATAGGAAGTGGCATACGTCCTTTTATATTACGTGAAAAGCATTGACCTTTGATGACGCTGAAGGTCACTGACAACTAGTACGATCAGCTATCTTAGCGACTGCTGGGCTTCTTGTATTGTTCTGCTGAACGACCCCTTTGTGCATATCAATGATTCCATTTAATTAATATTCTGTTGACTTTGTTGTTTGACATGGTTTTATATTATTGTTGTTGACGATAATGACTAGTTAATGGATGACAGCTTTACTGAGTATTTGTTACGTTAAACTATTGACTGTTCATGTTATCATCGTTTTGCATTGTTGTTGGCATGTAATCATGTAATTAATGTCAACTGATATTTCCAGTGAATTGCCAGTTCATTACAGAGATCCATGGCCGTCGGTCCCCATGCAACAGGGGGGAACATCCCCAATATTTGATATGCGGACAATATTACAAATGCTCCCCCCTAATATTCGGGGAGTAATTCATTCGTGCAACATTTTAGTTAGTCAGTTCTCAGGAAAATCATTAAAAACTGTTGAGACCCTATGTCATATTGTGTCAAGGCTTAAGTGCACCAAATTTGATTTCAGCTGGGGCTGCGCCAACCGCTGCTGGGTAGCTCACAGCATTGCCCCAGGCCCCCTAGCTGGACAACATGGGGCCTACTTCTGTGGGGAAGAAAGGGAGGAGGAAGAAGAAGGGAAAGGTAGGGGAGAATTTACCAGATTACCACTGTATGCCATGCCCCCTGTCCTGCAAACCGTAGACAGAGTGACGCCTATGCATAGATCAAGCAATCAAAAAATTTCACAAAAGTTTAGCTTAAATCGTTGCAGTGAATGGTGGTCATGTTGGACACTGTGTTTAAGCATTGTATGTTTCTCTTTAGCTCTTATTTTATTTTGGTCGTCTATTCCACTTATTTGTGTAACATGACTTGAATCAGTGATGGGTAACTTTATCCCAAATTGCTACCGTATTTTTAATTATAATTACACTGAAATTTCGCAATTGCCCATCACCGACACGTATGTTACTTGTTGCTCAATGCCAGTGGCTTGAAATGGATGTGTCTATATGTAGGCTGATGAAATAAACTATGCACGTCATTTTATCTGTATTTTCACCGTATTTACATTGTTAATAAGGCGTAAAAAAACTCCTGCGTTCCAGTTGCAATGCCGCCCATAAAAAAACCTCCATCCCCAAAATGTTTTGTTTGTTCCTCGAAAATATTAATCTTTATGGTGCAGTTTCTTATGTGTTTTCTTTCAACTTTTGATCTGAAATAAAGCTGTATTGTTGTACAATATTCATCTCATTGGATGCTCAACTGCAACTAGAAGGACAGGAATTGTCAGGCCCAATGAATAACAAAACTCTTGACAATTTCTGGCACTGTAAGACATTGAAATATATTCTCAGGACTATTGCTATACGAGTATATTATACTACGCCCTATAAGCAGTCATGCATCGGCGGCTTGGAATTGGTCGCGCAGTTGTGGACGTCAACTGATACGCCTAGTTCCTACTGCCAGATTCCCTCCCCCTCCCAATTCCCCAGACAAGACATAAGCATACGTTTGAACTGCAGCAAATTTGCCAATTGTGTCAGTGTTTTCACGGGAAAGTAGTTAAAATTGTTGCCACCAAATGCCATATTTTAAAGCTGTGATGCACCAAATTCGATTTCTTCTGGGTATCTGCCCCAGAACCCGCTGGGGCCGCTAGCTGGATTTTAGGGGTCCTACTTCAAAACGGAAAAGGAGAAGAGACAAAAAGGGAAAAGGAACGAAGGGGTAAGGAGGGAGGGAAGGAGAAAAGAGGGACGAAAGGTGAAGGGAAGAGGAAAGGAAGGGAAACCAGCCCCCAGTTGACATTTATGGCTAGCCATAAATGTCAAGGGGGGCAGGTTCACGAACAAAGTTCAAAGGATCTGACATACGCATTCTATAGACCTTTGAAAAATACTTTGCCATACGTATGGGGCATCGTGGACTCATGGGTTTCAAATGTGTGGGGTAAGTCTGAAGTTGCCATTTTCCAGCGTACAGCTGCGAATTTACGACAGAGGAGATTACGAGTGCTCAGAGTATTAATTTTGCCCCCAAATTCCACGAAAGCAGGAGATTTTCGGCCGGAGATTTTGTATTTTTGGAACAAAAACATTCTGGCAAGAAGAACATTTTCAGGCACGCTGAAATTGTTGGGGAATTTGCCTCCTTGTTGCCACGACGCCAGTAATGGGAGACCTGCATTAACACAAGCCGGTAGGCGACGTGGCTTGCGAGTACTAGGCCCCTATAGCGGTTGCAGTTTTGCGGACGGACTGGGGACAGACAAACAGCGGACGCAGACATCCATAGACACGCTGTCTGACAACAGGGGTCGCGTATAGCAGTAAGTGATATTTGGTGTAGTCCAAGTTTTTGTAAGACATTGCTCAAAGGCCACATGACCAATGGACTCCGCATATGTGATTTTAGGGCCTACTATTAGTGATCGATGTTGACCATGCGTCTGTGTTGCACGGTTATAGAGATACGCAGCCTCAAAGATATTGGGGTCACAAGATTGACCTTTTGGGGTTGTGACCGAACACGTGACCGTTGGATCCGCTCACCCAGAATACGTTAACCTATAGAACCAAACCCGAAGTGGATCGGAATGATGGTCGGTTGCTGAGATCCGTTTTAGCGCCACTGAAGTCTTTCTTTTAGCACATACTGGCGCTTTACAAGTCGGATTATTATCATTATTATTATATGCCGAACTCTTGGATGCCGAACGGTGAGCCACAGATACGTTGTTGGAAACTAAGGCCTTGCTAGCATGACGCGTCTCAAACCATTACAGGCCTACTTTTTCTTAGCGGGTGGGCGCGGCGGCGGTGCGTGGGGTGGCAGCATGGTCGTTGGTGGTCGAGGGGGTAAACCGGCTGCGTCAGGGGCTGGGGGTCTGGGTCCCCCATACACCGCCGGCGCCGGCGTAGGCCATAGGAAGCGTGCCCTAGCTGCTGCTGCTCCACCGGGCATGAACCCAGGAAATGGAAACCTATACGCCTGCGATCCGGGAGCGGGCATTCCAGGGCCGGGGAAAGGCCGTCCAGGACCCCCCAGTAGCGGGGCAGTGGGGCCAGGCTGCTGTTGGGGTGTTCCAGGTGTTTTCTTCTTGGTGTCCTTTTTGTTCTTGTCTGATTTGGGGTCTCGTCGTCGGCGTAATTTGGCGCAGTACTGTTTACACAGACTCCAGGCTACCGGTATGAAACCCGTGGATTCCGGGGGCTTCAGGCGTAGACGAATGTAAAAATGGTATTTGTCCATTCGATTCTGTCTGCAACAGCCACATTCAATCAATAAGAGACATAGATATTCAGACTATGAATTTTACAGTTTTTTAGCCGACCGTTAGGTCGAGCTTTCGGTACGTCTGTCTGTCTGTCTGTCTATAACGCATGTATTGTGGCTAGACGTTACTTCGTAGGGGATACTATTGGATAGGGCGATGATGAGTTCCTATATAGTCTGTCAGTAGTAACCATGTCTCTATCTGCAACGGTTTGGCCGCAGTTTTGAACACAAAGTTGCTGCCTGTAGCAAATCACCCACGTGCGCCGAATTAGCGCTGAATTAGGCCTACTGTATCGTACATTAACGTTGATTAATTGTAGCGTTAGATATAGCAGCGTCGCCATAGGGTGTACGCGACTGTAGTCACTCGGGAAAATTACTTTCTTTCTGTGACAGGAAGTCAGACGCTGGCCTTCTGATATATGCGGTATGGTCAGCCCAACCTCTCACCCTAGCAAGAGCTGAGCTTCTTGGTTAAATTCACGGCGAAAGTTTTTACAAATTTCATATGTTCCGGTTTCTAGGAAATGTGTTCAAAACATTGCAGTAACAACAATAGCTGCTATACCTGCAGTGTTCTCCATATAAGCTGGTTGTAATAAACGTTTTTTTTAAAAAATAAACACCATTTTATTTTTGGACAAAAATGCAGATTTAATGACTCTTTTATTTTGCTAGTTTTTTAAAGTTTCATTTTCACTGTACATAGAATAAACTGGGAAACTGTAGGGGCCTATGCAAAGCCCCTACAGTATAGGTTGGTTTATTACGCGGCTGTAGCAATAGGCCGCATTACAAGTCTTGCCCGCCCGTCCGTCTGTCTCTCCGTCCGTCTGTCCGGTATATAGGGGCTCTAAATTCGAAAACACACTTATTGGATCGAGAAACCAACATTGATCAGAACTTTTCCGAGGCCAGGAGAAAATCGGTTTGTCAATTTTCAGCTCAAAAGTTCAAACGTCAAGCACAATATATTATTTCCATGGAGTTACTGTAGCAATATAACAAGAAAGCCCAGCTGTCGCTAGGGAAGATGCGCTACAGCCTATGCAGATCCTGTTGCATTACTGACCTTCAAGGTTATCCAAGGTCAATGATTTTGATGTCACTTGAAAGCCAATATGCCACTTTCTGTTAGTGATTAATAGTAACCTTGGCCGTATCGCTCACCGTTTCCGAGCTATGGCCAGTTTTCTGTTGAAAAAATGCACGCTTTTCCCTCCATTCAACCCCGAATTTGAAAATGTTTCTTTTGCACTAGATCACTGAAATTTTGCACGCCTTGATTTAAGACACACAGGGTTAATTACTCGTGTACATTTTTTTCGGTATGACCTACCGTTTAGCCACAATACATCCGTGACAGACGGACGGACAGACAGACAGACAGACAGACGACATATCGTGCCATAGACGCCCTACAGCATAGCTGTAGCGCGTCAATTACCGTTCGTTTTCGACGGCCGTTGCGAAGACTCCCATAAGCACCAGTGTAACCAGAATTAGTGAGACGACGACGATTACTTGAACCGAGTAATCTCGGTGGCGAGTACCATCACTATCTGCAAACGGTACAACAGCATGTATACACGGTTGAGACAGATACGCCTACTCTCCCCAATAATCCAATTCCGTCACCTTCCCCCCCAAAAAAAAACGGTGGGATTTTCAAGGTTTTTGGTTAACTACACTGTGAACCATAAAAAAAAGTGAAACTGTTTTGTTTCTGTAATAACTTTGTCAAATATAAACGAAATCGGATAATATTTGGCACGTTTTTAGCCTAGACATTTATTGACATGGGTGCATATTTAATTACTTATTTACAAAATCATTGTGGCTGGGAACCAGCTTAGTGTTGACTGGGTAGCAGACGACGCTTTGATTTTGTAAACATGCCAGTGCTTACTAAAGAAAATCGTATTTTGATCTCTGAACTTAACACGTTGAAGGGTTTTGGAGCCAAGAAGCTAATTAATGAGTTTCCGAGCAAGGGATCACAGGCTGAACGGTAGTTCAAGCCCTGTGTTAACAGCGACTTCTCTTTCTTATGGGAAAGCCAAAAATTCGACCCCCACAGAATCAAAACCCCTGACCCGATTAAGATAAAATTTGGCACGGTTGATTACGGTTGATGGCGAAGAAGGAATATCGGTACACGGAATAAGAATAAACAACCTGCGATTTGCGGATGACATAGACATAATCGAGGAGGATGAAAGCACGTTGGAAAGGACCAGTGGCGGCGATTTCTTCTAGACAGTGGGGGGATGACATGGCG
>Ga0209367_1007897_pt1 | contig 14617 bp, 6 predicted proteins | sample WorMetLIZISLAND2_FD_187412 | JGI IMG/M metagenome (GOLD analysis project Ga0209367, IMG submission 187412) | Marine gutless worms symbiont microbial communities from Max Planck institute for Marine Microbiology, Germany - Olavius geniculatus... ... | reverse complement strand
AGACTACCCCAGGCACCAGCGGATGTCTGGCTGTAGTGCCGGCGTACGCTTGACATTGCATATAATGACTGACGAGTATACTCGTCAGTGGCACCTGCTATTAGACATTGATTGACGAGATAACTCGGCAGTGGCAGCGAACGTGTTAATATTTGAAGTTTGACAATAGTCCCCTAATATTTCACAAGAGAGTGTAACGACAGTCTTTAGATAGACTTATGATGGAATCGTTCATGGTTACTTTGTTGCAAATTTACATGATGTATTTGATTTTGATGTGACATAAAAAATAAATAAGTAAATATTTCTGGTTGTGCCGTTTAAAAAATTTGAAAATCTGTCTGCATTTGATACAGTCATGGTATAAAAATGGTTTGTTTTCTGTTTCCTTTGAACTATACTGCATAAAATCTAGAAGACAAAGTGAAAATGCCGTTTCAACTGTTGTGTGTTTGTTGCAGAATGCGATGGACGAAACAGTTCGTGTTCGCATGACATCAAACAACACAAGTACAGGTCCAAGAGAGGTAAATCGTGTCCATTGTCATACCTGTCTCGCGGCATATCATGCGGAAAAATTTGGTGGAGTTATTCGCACTTTTCAAAGTTGATCGCCAAATTACCCTGAATTTTGGGCGCATAACTAATTTTTATTTGTAGAGAAAAAATTGTTGAGGATTTCTGTTTTCGATGTCATGTACGTTAGCAAGCTTTGGTCATGCACTGTGAGGATGCTGTAGAGTGATGCCACTCGCAGCAGCAGCAGCAGCAGCATGATGACGTCACGCAGCCAGCAGTGACGTCACAGTGATAGCAGGCCTGGACAGCTAGGTTTACATGGTGGTGGGGCGTGTCGTAGCGGTAGCGCGTTTCATTCGATCAACGAAGTTACTCTACGCCGGTCCGGGTTAGTACTTGGATGGGTGACTGCCTGCGGGCAGGTGAACCATCTTCGTATGTAACCAGCCGCCTAAGTCAACTCAGTCTTCCATCCCTCCGGGGTAGGTTTATTGAATACTGGCCTATCTGGCTAGGGTTAAGGCGGGCGCGTTCACCTGTGTCGGGTGGAAGATAACACTGCGTAATCCAATATGGCAGGTGACGCTTTGTAGCTCCGTGAGGGGTTTGCATCTTAAGAGCTGTACACCACCTTTTTACTGACAGTTTATACACGCGTAGTAATAGGTCTAGGCTGGCTGATCGCTGTCAACATGCTGCTGGTCTCTCTCTTTGATGACGGCGGCAGCAGCGTATAGCGGCGGTAATCGACCGGTTGATGGCAGATCGCCGTCGGGCGCCATACAAATCAACCATGGACGCTGCGGGCTGTCTATCCGTCCGTCAGTCATACGACAGCATGTCATCGATTCTCGTCCATTAACTGCTCGCTGCAGCATGCGTTACGTAGTCACGTTACTTGCGCGTAACCTGTATTAGGCCTAGTACCGCACTGCTGGAGTGGTTAAGCGAGCAGATACATAATTACATACAGACATACGTACATAATACTTATTTAAAGTGGCCCAATGTTCCGAAAAACTGCTGAACCACTGTGGGAGAATAAACGTAGGAAAAATAATTTAGTTGGGAGAAAAGAAAATTTGGAACAAGTGCGACTTTAGACGGTTACAGAAGACAGGCAGTGTGGGAGTAGATGTGACGTCGTGCGACCTGCAGAGTGTTCCAGAGTCAACTGCCGGCGACCGGTGTAGTGGAAAATTTGTCGTCCCGAAAAATTATTCCTACACGCAGTTAACCTTTGTAGGTTATGTAAGAAATCAAAGGTTAACTTAGGCGGACGGTTGCACAACATGTCTGTACTGGGCCCACACATTTTTCTAGTGATTATTATTAATATTATTATTATTATTAAATACACTCGAGGGATGGTGGGCGTGAAATTGTAGGTCAGAGCGGCGTGAATCAACTTGGCGGAATGTTCGTCAACGGACGTCCACTACCAGACAGCACTCGACATCGTATTGTTGAGATGGCTCAATGTGGAGCTCGCCCCTGCGATATCTCCAGAATTATGCAGGTAGGCCTCTGTGGTAGGCTAACTTGGCCTACTTCGTTCACGAACAAAACCTACGAAATCGGAGATAAATAGTAGCATATTTTAAGTGTGGCTTGGTGATGTCACGGTAGCGGGCCGGACTGGTGACCGAAAGGTCCCTGGATCGATTTCGGGCCAGGGCACTGTCAGGTAACGACCTTGGGCAAGCTGTTCACACACTTGTGCCTCTGTTCACCAAGCAGTATAATTTGGTACCGGTCAAAGTGTGGCGACGCTCTGCAGCTTGGAAGGTAGCCGTAGGTCTGGCATCGCACTGACCATGCGTCACGGACTCAGTGGGCTATCCACCTACGGGCTCAACGGCCATAGAAAGGGAGATGAACACGCCGCCTACGTTCCTGTGGGGTATGGCACCTTTACCTTTACCTTTATTTCAAATATTGGTTATATGTACAAAAAAATTTCCGAAAATGTTTATATGTTGTAATTTTGTAAAACAGTTTTGCTAGACACGCTGCATGAGCCTCCGCGAGCCTAGTGGTCGACGGCCGATGAAACGGTTTTATTTAAAAAAATTATAAATGTACATTTTAAACTTAACAGCGCTTGCTTTTACTCCGACATTTAACCATTTTTGACACACTTTTACCCAGTTTTACTGTGCTGACTTTTATTAAAATATGCTGTTGGTTTATAGGTAGGTTATGTCATGTCGTGTTGCCGTGCCGTCGTCGACGACGTTGGCGACCATGCGCTGCAGAGCACTCTGTCCTCTGAAGCCCTGATGAGCTCTGGTGGGCTCACTTTGTCCTTCCATGATTCTCCTAAGCTGTCCAGATACTTCAGTCTCTGACGCCCCCTCGCTTTCCTCTCATCTATTCTTCCCGTCACCACCAAGTTCTCTAGAATATGTTTTCTCAACTCATGTCCGATCAGGATAGATAGATAATCAAATGGCTAATGATTAACCTCAGCGCAATTTCAACGCAATTACTAATTATTATTAATATATTTACCAGGTTTAGGTCTGAATTATTGTTATGTGATATAAATTTGGTGAATGCAACTCCAAAACAGCACGATAGCAATAAATCTAATTGATATCGAATCTGATTTTCTGCGGTGATTTGAATGTGTTTAATTAATGTTGCCGTCATGTGAGCAAAGATTGTTCTACGACGATTGTGGTAGGCACATAACCGTAAATATTAACGGTAATGGGTGTGTGGCTATACACTGTAGGTGTCAAACGGTTGCGTGAGCAAGATCTTGGGTCGCTTTTACGAAACTGGCTCGTACAGGCCGCGAGCTATCGGAGGCAGTAAGCCGCGCGTTGCGACTGGCGACGTCGTGCGTCACATCGTTCGTTTTAAGACCGACTGTCCGTCAATCTTCGCTTGGGAAATACGCGACCGACTCGTCACTGACGGCCACTGCTCCGCCGATACTGTGCCCAGCGTACGCTTCTATGACCGCGTTTTATAAAGCCGAATTTATTAGTCTGAAAAATTTAGGTTTTTAGGTTTAAGAACCTAAAAAGCCTGAAATAAAAATTACGGGGTTTTAAGCTATTTTTGTTTGTTGAAAAATTTTACTTAAAGATTATGTTTAATTTTGTATTTTAATCGTAATTTTTTAGTTTTGCTATAATTTATAGAAAATGATGTGACAGGGAAAAATGTAATAACTGTACTAGAGTGTTTCTCGTTTTTTTCGTGGGCTCAATTTTGTGTTCGATTTTTTCGTACACCAATTATTCAGTTCAAAATGTAACTAACCATATGTGAAAGCAGTACTCTCTTTCTCAGATTTAGCTTTACTTACAGAGTTTTATTGTTGTTTGCACTAATATCAGTTTTTTTAACTAGGACCCGATTTTACGAGGCATCTATGATTCATCTCAAGATTTTCATAAGTCCTGCCATGAAATGTCATAACTTCAGGAATTTTAATGCCGTGAAATTGGTCTTAATATTATCCTAATTTTGCTGTTGTCATAAAAAAATCGTAAGATCTGTCTAAGCTGTTTTGATTTGTTTGGTAATAACGCATGTGTATAGATTTCGTCAATCAACCGAGTGTTGAGATCAGTCAATACGAGCACTGATCGTGGCGATGCTGACTGCGCCGCCTTCAGCAGTTTCCCATCGTTCTACACATCGTCTCCGCCATCGGGTCGACAGTCGTGGTATCGGCATCATCCGTCGTCGATTAGTGTTGGCCAGATACTTGCCAATTCGTCCGAGTATTCGACGTCGTGGGCTGCGTCGGTTAAAGGACGCTCCGACCGCTTCTTGGACGGTATCTGTTCCGTTGATATGTTTCTCAGTTTCGTTGCACCACTAATGGGCTGTGCACAAGTAGAATAGGCTACAACTGCAATTCAACGACAATGCAAGATTTTTAGCCGACCGTTAGATCTAACCTTGGGAGCGATATATCGTTTGTCGTCGTATGTCGTCATATGTCTGTAACGCATGTTTTGTGGCTACCGTTAAATAGGCCAAATAGGACGATGACAAACTTATATAGGTTGTCAATAGTAACCGCGTTCGTATCCGCAGCGGTTTGGCCGCAATATCGAATACAAATTTGCTGCCTGCAGCTACGTGCGCCGAATTACCGTATCGTATCCTAGCGTTGACTGTAGCGTTTGATATAGCAGCGTCACCACAGCCTATATCGGACTGTACTCACTCTGGGACATCGTTTTCTATCCGCAATCGGAAGTTGGATGCTGGCCTTCGGATAAATGCGGTAGGGTCGGCCCACCCTAGCGACTGCTGGGTTTTTTGTTACAGTTGTATTACACGTGTGCCGTCCCATAACCACTCAGAACAATGCTAGTTGAAATTAATTGATGTTTAATTGTGTGTGACATCAGAATTCACATTGTATTTTTTAACTTCACAAAATGAACCGTGGGCACGGACAGGAGGGCCACTTCCCCCCTCCTCCCCAAAAAACAATACAATAAACAACTATGACATTATTGCGGTTTATTGCTTTGTCTGAACAGGTTTTCATACCGAGGTCTGGTGACCGTTCACGAAACGACGGTAATGAACCATTGCGTAGCCAAGGCATGCGCCGTGTTCTAATTCCCTCGATCGAAAAACAGAAAATCATATCATTGCAAATATCACACAGAGAGAGGTGAAGATTTTCTCGGTTGCTGCGTTCATTCGGTTAAAATCTAACCCCTTGATCAAAGATGAGGCAGATAATCTGAAATGAAAAATGTTCTCAAACGCGCCCTTACGCTGTGCTTATGTCGCAGCGCGTTGAGTTACGAGTATTGGTCGAGAAAATGGATTTCACGGATGATCGGGTCTGATGAAAAAATTAAAGGTGTGAGATGTGTCTGTTGTGTAGAGAAGGTGGAAGAAAAGTCATCGACGACGGCGTCCCAGCGCGGCTTGACGACCGAGAAAATGCAACATCAGATGACGAGACGACTTGAACGACGCAAACTGCAACGAAACAGAACCGCGTTTACACCGACCCAGATCGATCAGCTCGAACAAGGCGTGTCTCACTCTTTATACGCTTCGTATAGCCCGACTACGTAATATAAACGAAGCCTGAGCTAACCTAGGCTACCAGTCTTGTTAGCATTGGTAGCTTAATTCGACGAATTCTGTGAAACGTGTAAAACGAGATATGCGTTTTATGTTAGCGTAGACTACTGCACCTATATCAAGTAACATACTGTATGATTCGTTTCTGCTGTCTAGTTATTGTTTAATGACCAACTGCAAATTACGTGTAAGAATGTTGTCACGCTTTGGGTGTATAGGCCTACTTTGTCATTTTTCTTGTTTTTGTTGCCGTTTGTTGGTTTATTTTGTTTCCGTTCCATTTCATGGTGAATAAATATTCATTACAATTTGCTTGTATGTTTTTAGTCTAAAGTAGGCCTATTTGTGACAGAAAAAAACAAAATCTCAATGTTCACCGTAAAAAAGTAGCCTACTGTGTGCAAAAATTCGATTCGTTGTTATACTGCTGACATCTGTCGGTTCGATTTAACTGTGAAAGAATGAAATCTTGTTATTGTTGAACTTGCGCAGAGTTCGAGAAGACGCATTACCCGGATGTTTATAGTCGAGAGCGTCTCGCGTCAGTTTTACAACTTCCTGAACCGCGTCTTCAAGTCTGTATAGACCTATACAGTCTACGTATTCAGTGGCTAAACAAATATAGCAACATAATGCAGCACTTTTGCAACTGCAGTAACTTTTACTTCATTATTTTTCTGATATTTGGATTGCCAGGAAGTGAGGAGGCGAAGCTCCCCTCCGAAGCTAAAACATTTTTGGCTTTTGGACGTTCAATGGAAGCTGCAAATTTGCCCATTTTTCTAAAATTTAAAAACGCAAAAATTAGATACAATTTGTGTTGTCCTTGCAAAAAATAAAGTTTAATAGGGCGCAATACGTAACAGATTACTGTACATTAATAAAAAGTAAAAAGCTTGACATTTTCGATATATATTTTACATGTTTACTTACTTTATAATATATATTTTTTAAACTAAAAATTGTTTTCGTACGTAGAATGAGGCGCCTGAGCATACGTGAGCCCCCCCAGCTCGACCGAGGGCACGGGGGGGGGCTCTTCCACCGGTTCTGCTGGCACTGGGCTGACGTATTTGTCTAATGTTGTCTCTATGCTGTTCGAGTAGGTGTGGTTTTCTAATCGTCGCGCCAAGTGGAGACGCGAAGAGAAGGTGCGTCAGCGTCGTTGTCATGGCAACGCGACAGGTGCTTGCAATGGCGGCGGCGGCTTAGCCAATGAGCGTGCGTTGCTTGTCGGCGGCGGTGACGCCGGCTACGCGCCGTCTCACGCCACACCATTAACCGCCGTCGCCGACCCGGTTTCACGACATTGTTTTAAGTAAGCAAACACTGTTTGTTGTAAAAAAAATTATGTTGCATAGCTCCATGATTTGTTATCTGTAATGCTCGTCAATCTTCTTTTGCCGGTTGCAATGATTTTCTCAAAAATTTTGCGCCGGTGCACTGTGCTTAATGTTTGTGTTCGTTATTTTTGGTGCCATTATTTTGGGCAATTAGAAAAAAGTGATTTCCTATTTGCTTGTTTCGGTCGCATTACTATTTGCTAATGACGATGCTGTTGTTGTTGCTGCTGCTGATAATGCTGAAAATCTGCAAAGAAACGCGGCGGCGGGGTCGTTTTCACCGTGCAGTGAAGCTCAGTTTCGATCAGTGACAAACGGCCGAGTGTCCAGCGACATTTTCCAATCACCTTCGGCCGACGCCTGGACGACAAGACGTTTCAACGGTATACAGACCACAGCTGAAATAGGCCCCACAGTTTTCCGCGGGACGCGGAATTTCGAGTCGAGCTGCGGAATTTGCCTTTTTGCGGAATTTTGATATATTCGCGGAATTTCGCAAAAGTTGAGAACTGACTGGCGACTAATACGATCGTTAGCTTGATGACGCAGTTTTATCATGAAATGTGACGGAAAAAATTCAAAACATAGCTATCGCAATTCGGCAAAATCGTATGAAGCAAACACAACGCAACTTAACACACTGCACTTTTAAAATAAAAAAGATTAATATTTTATTTTTCTTTGTATGTTACTAGCATAACAGAGCACAACGAAAGCTTTCAATAACGAACGTTTCTGAACAGAATAGAGCTTAGTTTCAGTTTACTCACAAACGGAAGGCCGAGGTAAGCCGCAGAATTTGGTCGATTTTGTCGCGGTAAACCGCAGAATTTTGCAAACTGACCCGCGGAATTTGGCAAAATCTTCCGCGAATAACTGTGGGCTCTATGTGATATGCTCATTGTCAATTAATTTTTGCAAGAAGCAGGAAAGAACGTTTGAAAGTTTTTTTACGTAAAAAGTAAACGCCCACGTTGCAACACAGTCTACTGTGCAATATGCCTCGTTGTACTCGCATAATACACTGTAGACCATGTTAAAATCTATACGGGCACCAGCTCGTCAGGCTGCGCGCTACCACATTGACCTATCTCCGGGTCAGGTCTGGAGACGTTGTCCTGGTCGTCCTTAAAGCAAGTCGCTTGACAAACTTCGCACGGACAACAGCATTTAATCAATATCAACAGTACATACAGCTGTTGACCTGCTGCTGTCTGAAAATGCCATGTCACGTGGACACTCGGTGTAGGCCCATAGCTGTCATAATGTTTTTATGATGGACGATTTTAATAGATAGTCAATGTTTTTTATCTGTATACACCTGAGAAACTAAATGGTCGTTTAATGGCAAGTTGTGTCAGAAATATTTATACCAAAAATTATTAAAATCTGATAATTGGTTTTCAAGTTACAGTCAAAAATGTCGGGGATACTTTTTGAGACACAGTGTATATCCGTCTTGTCTTTCTGTCTGTTCGTTTGTCTATGACCAATAAACGTGTTCATAATGTCCTGTCAATCGCCATGGTGTTATTGCTATGACAACAGCGGCTATAGGCTGCCATGATGAATGGAAGTCGCCGCAGTGCAATGGACCGTGTGACGTCACGAACCCCGTGAGACCGATGACGTCATCAGTGACGTCAGCAGGTGCTAGGGGCCATGAGCTGCTGCGGCGTGCGAGTAGAGCTGTTGCTGTTGACAACTGTGTCGCCGCACATCACGCCTCCATCGCTGGTCTCACACCTTTTGTCAGTTATTCTGCACTAGGCTCAACATTTGTAATTCACAGCACAAGCACTTGAGGCTATACTCTAATAGCCTTTGCGATCTAAAGAGGGGCTTTGTCCGTGGAGGGATTATATTCAGGAGAAACTTTGTCCGTACAATTGCAACACAAGAATACAGTATTCCAATTTATGTGAGACAAACTAGCATTAACTTTCAACAGTTCAGTTGTATGTTTCTGCCAAATTTAGTGTTAAAATTCATTGTAGATTTATTGTTATTGCTGAAAAATCTGGTCGTACCAAACGCGTTAGTTTATTCATTTTGTTGACGATTTTCTATTAAAATTTAATTAAGTAATGCATCATAGTAATAAATTGTTTAAAAGTAATTAATGCAGTGTATATCTAATTAGGCCTACTTCTCATCTCATGTACTGTAACTTTTTAACGCGCTTTTTACGACTCTTACTCATTATTTTACCGTTTATCTTTGCTTTTTATAATGTGTCGTATTTTTTGCTTAGACAGTGGTTAGCTGCTTTTATTAGAGCATTCGACTGATCGGTTGCTTGAGTTACACTAAGTGGCAGTCAACATGTGTACGTCAGGGCTGATGTCACCGTGCTTGCCGTTCCAAATGCACGCGGTTGCAGCGGCAGGCCGTTACCATGGCAACAACGCCACGACATGCAGTGGCGGGATGATGACGTCACAGTACTGGCCGGCGCAGATCAGCTGACGTCATTTTTGACGCTAGTTGTTACGTCATCGATGCCTTCGTCCGGCCAACTTTCGATGTCCGTTCCTCTGCTACAGTTAATTGCAGTAGTCAAGGCTCTGCGAGCATGCTGTCTTTTGAAAATGAAAATCAAATTTTATAAATACGTTCACTGAGTGCCGACTCCTGCGTAGTTTTAATCCTAGCCCTGATTTTTGATCTTTTGTACTAAAATTTGGCACATTGATTACTTCTGTTCTGGGGAACGTTTACGCCAATTTATATTTTTTAAAGGTTTTTCGAAGTTTGTTTGTTTTCGAGTTATGAGCTCGTATAGAAGAGACGAACGGACGGACAAGACCGAAATGTCGCCTATTAGGAGGGGCACATAATCAAATGTGTTTGACCTATTTTTAACATTTAGGAGTCTTGATGACTCTGTTGACGTCATAGAACCTCGAAAGAACTACAACATTGTGCTCTGAAACCAAAGCACATTACGACTTGTTAACTCTCACGTTAAATATTTCCGTTATGGGCACTAGTTAATCCAGTTTAATGAATGAAACGTTTGTATATGTCAGTATACTGAACAAAAACAAATAATAGGCCTACACTAATGACCGCCTTTGCAAATTATTTTTTAAAAATGTTTATTATCATAATAAAATATTTATCTTCGCACCAGTACAAAACAGTGCCGCTGAACGTCTCAGGTACAACGTGCGTTAGCTAGTTAACTGGTGGCTTAGTGCAGTGGTCTCCCTCAGCAAAGTTGCGTTGCGGCCAAGTTACTGCTTGGATGGGTGACTTTCTGCGTACAGGTTAGCCATCTCCGTATTATAGCCAACCACTTAGGTCAACTCAGCCTTTTGTCTCTGGATAGGTAAATCGAGTATACCGGACTGCCTGGCTGAGATTAAGACGGGCGCGTTCACCTGGCAGGTAACATTGCAGTGGTGTCTTATGGCAGATGACGCTCCCTAGCTCTGAAACAAGTTTCATTGAAGAGCTGTACACGTATCTTTAATCTCAATCTACTAGTATAGACTGGGTACAGACGAACAAATAATTAGTACTAGTTTGGGCGGTCGTTTGTGCGTTGCTAGCCAATATGCCAACAAAACGTTCGTTCAATTCATCGCAACTTAATCTACAACCAAAACACGCCGTCTAATTCCGTTCAGTCTGTCAGTCAATGTATGTGATCCGTCTGTCCGTCTGTCGGTTTCTGCAAGTGATTGTCAACGTGCGTCTTCAACGCCGCTGTTTGACTGCCACCGTACGTTAGTGTCCAAATTCCACTACTTGGATTTAGTCGGTAACGTGAACGACTAGAATGTCCAAAGTAACGGAGCGTCACTGCACGAACACTGTACTAATTTTGAGAAGGGATATATAAAAAAACAGCTTTTAGACGGGTCCGGAAAAGAGTATGCACGGAGGGTATTATTTATATCGTTTGTAGTACAGCATTCGTACAATGCGCTCACAATATATCGAAGTGCCGATTAAAACACACCAATCAATTCTAATTCTTTGATAAAGCGGCCGACAGTCGACAACAGCACAATGCAAAAATACGAGATTTGGAAAAAAATAAGAATGTCAATCAGTTTGATAAAAACAACGCGCGTAAGTGGAGTACGGGTGTAAAGCGCTGAATGGACGTACGAACGCTCGCGTGGTAAATAGAATACCGCGCCGATATTATTACTATTGATATCTGCCTGTTAAGACTAAACACGATTGGCGGGTATACAGGGTAGGCCCAAAAAGTAAGTTGTTGCACTTTGTCTATATCTTCGCTAAATATTGATTAATTTTTACAATTTTCTGCCAATAGACTCTGTAAAAAATTTGCTACTCAGTGGCATGCGCACCACACCTACTATGTCGCTACACTACCTTGTGAAACATCCGAAAATCACCAATATCCACGGATGGGCAGAAGGTGTGGTAGTAAATTCTAAAAGTATTTAACTGAAGCGCTAAATATGAGTTATATTAAGTGTCAAGAACAGCAGAGCATCTATCGGATATCTTTTCAAATAATTTGAACGATTTTACTGTGCATTAATTTTCAATGTACATTAATGCTGGTTGGTGGTTGCAGTCTTGCTCAGTTAACTGCATGAGCATTGTATTTTGATTGCGTGGCACCACAAGCTGTGCACTATTGTGCTAAAAGATGTAAACTTACTCTGTAGCTATATGTAGACTTTTTGACACTTACAATAATTTATATTTAACATTTCAGTTAAATACTTCGAAAAAGTTTCACTAGACCTTCTGCCCATTTGTAGATATTGTTGATTTTTGGATATTTATGTTTTACAAGGTAGTGTGGCGACATAATAAATGTGGAGTGCATGCCACTGAGTAGCAAATTTCTTACGTAGTTTACTGGTGAAAAATAATTGTAAAATTGGTCAGTATTTAGCGAACATATGGAAAAAGTACAATAGCTCACTTTTTTGGCCCACCCTGTAGACAGGCCTATAGTTAGTTACGTGAGATGAGAAAGCGAGACCGGCGCACTGGACTCTCATTCACATGCTCTCGGCCGTGGTCAATTATTCAGCTCTTTATAGTGTGCGCTGGGGGACGCTGTCTCACATAGACGTGATAAACATTGATAAACTTCTTTATACAAATAAGAAATAAACACGTTTTGAACGTTTTTTATTCCTGCACTGTTTTTTTTAAATTTTAAGTAAACTTTAAACTTTTAGTATAAAAATGACGATGATTCATAATTAGGCCCATATGGAAAGACTGACAAAATAATGACAGTCTTCATTCACACAAGCAATGCGTAAAAATGAAACAGAAGTAGGCCTATGAACGTATATGGTTTGTCCTTGTGTGTGTGGTTGTTTTCACAATAGGCCTAGTTTCTGTAATGAAAAAAATAAATTTACAATCATTTTCGATGCATTATACTAATGCTGTTATCATATGTTTGTTATGCGTGTTGCAATTTTAAGTCAAAGCTTAAAACATGGAAAAGTTCAAGTGTGATTATGCCATGCGTTACAAATGAGTTCCAAACGTTTACCCCCCCCCCACCAGTTCTTTTAGCCGCTGGTGGCGCTATTGGTTCATCGTATTGACGCATCGAACAACCGGTCTCATAATGGCCGGTGTCCCATTATAGAATCACCCCCAGAAAAGTCTCCCTCCGGCCGACAATTTACGGGCAAACATCCGCCCCGCCCGGCGGCCGCCGGTGCGGCCGGATTTTTACCGGTAAAGTGTCGGTTGGGGGAAACTTTTCTGGGGGGCGATCCTATAATGCGGAGACTTTTTATGGGGCCGGCGATATTTTAATAAGGGGAAACATATCAATTCCGTGATTATCTCTCCCCGGGCGGAGTTTTCATAGAGAGACATTTTAATGTGACACCGGCATGTTTGCTAATTGGCGCCTCGCAGTCGCCAGAAACCACGCTTGGTGTTTAGCGCTATTGTTGGCGTGTCTTTGAGTCCGTCCGGCTCTCGTCACGTCAACGCTCCGACGACGACTAACAGCTTTTTGTTACAGTTTCATTCTCCCCATTATTGGGCTCAATCGCCGTAGCGCAAACGATTTCGCCAATCTATAGGTCCCTACTCATTTATCCGTATTCCGTATTCCGTCTATCTGTCGTCTGTTGTCTGTCACATTCGATGGATTTACATGCCATTTTGGGGTTTAGTGTCACATTAAACTTGATGCAATATGTTGACTAGGTTTTGATAGCCTACTGCTATACCATCTAACCATAACGAGCAAGGTCAAGGGGCAAAATTCTTATGGGTCTGGGAGCTTTGCGCACAGGCGCGAAGCCGACGATAAAGCAGACAAAATACAACCAATTATAATATTAAATTTTATCGTATTAGAATGTAGCAATTTTTATTTCACCTGGCACAGTAGACAGCAATAGCCTGTAGGGCCTACATTATTCATGGTTCCTACACTTTAACGGAGAGAACTGTCAAACCGTTTTCCAGGATCTTCTCGAAGCCCGCCAACGTTCAAATATTTATAAAAGACAAACAGCAGTTACTTACTGTGCACACAGAATGCAATTCAATGCATACATTGCTAAATATTTTGACATTTATATGATCATTGTATTTGAGTATGTGAGGGCTAAACTAGAGCTATAGGCCTACACGTTGTTTATTCTGAACCCGCCAGAAAAAAATATATCAATTAGGCCTATCTATATAGAATTAACATTTTACAGGATTTTCCAGGAGCTTAAGTTTTAATTTCTAAAACTTTTTACAGCCAAACTTATTTTCCACCACTTTCAAAATCCTAGAAAATCCAGGAAAAATCCGGGACTTTCCCTGCAGAAGGCGCGAGAACCCCTGATCAGGTCCATCAATTCAACCAGCAACTGTCTGGTGATAACGTTTTCGTCAACAGCAGCTCAGCCTTTCTCCACCAACGCCAAAAAATTAGCACCGAAGTTTTTTTTACTTTTTTCAGCTGCTGAACACTTGAAAGATGCTCGCGAAACCACTGGGTTACGCAAAACTACAGCTGAAAAACCCTGGCCTACTGTATGATCTCCGTCCGTACGGTTGTCCGGTGTCTGTGAACGAATGCTGAACCGAATCGGTGACGTTTGCCAGATGCCAGCACCGTTCTTTGTGCAGGTCTTGTAATTGACGACCGTACTTAAGTAACGGTCGAGTTATTGGTACGAGTTGTCGTCCGTCAGTCCGTCCGTTTGTAACGGATGTATTGTGGTTAAGCTTTAGGTCGTAGAGGAAAACTTTTATGCACGAATATTTAGCCATGTGTGTGAAACTCGGGCATAAGAAATTTCAGCGATGTAGTGCAAGGGGAATATTTTTAAATTCGAGATTGTATACAACAATGCAATACAATACAATGGAGAATTTGCACTCAAAAACTGACTGACAAACAAACTGTCAGTTTAATCAAGCAGATAAACTAAAAACTGAAATGTTTAAAAGAAAACTGAAATGAGAAATACTGGGAATAGAAATAATGCTAAAACTGACAAAATTCGAAAAATAACTAAAGTAAAGAAAACCAAAATAAGAAAAAACTGAAAAGGTAAAAAAATAAAAAATAATAATGAAAACTAAAACACAGAAAAAACTGAAAAGAATAAAAACTAGAAATTTGGGGCAAAGCCCAACGTGAGTCCGCCCGGCGCCATAAGTCCGATTGGGGAAAATTGAAGGGGAGGGGGTTAAAG
>Ga0209367_1007895_pt1 | contig 14619 bp, 12 predicted proteins | sample WorMetLIZISLAND2_FD_187412 | JGI IMG/M metagenome (GOLD analysis project Ga0209367, IMG submission 187412) | Marine gutless worms symbiont microbial communities from Max Planck institute for Marine Microbiology, Germany - Olavius geniculatus... ... | reverse complement strand
GGGCTGGTAATGTGTGATGAGATCATCAGCTATGTAAAGCGCTTTGTCCGCGGATTCGAACTGGATGATTTTCATGTGGGTCTGGACGTGATCCGGGATGTGGGTCCCGGTGGTGATTTCCTGTCGACCGATCAGACCATGGAACTATTCAAAACCGAGCACTGGCAGCCGAAACAGATCAATCGCGACAATTTGGATACCTGGCTGATAAAGGGCGGCCGGGATTGGGGTGAAACGTGCACTGAGAAGGCCCGCGAGATTCTGCGAACCCACACGCCGGCGCCATTGAGTGAGACCGCCGCTGCCGCCCTCGGCGAAATCCGTAACGAAGCCGCAGCGAAGCTGAAAGGGCATGAGTTCAGGTCCTAGAATTGAAGATTGAAGACTGAAGATTGAAGATTTATGGAGGTCGCTTCGTTCCGTCTTTTTCAAATTTAAAATTATCTCGCAAAACCGCAAGGCGTAGCCAATTCATACCGGTGGCATGTCTCCTCCCGGCAGCCGGCTGTTAATTCAGCAAGACTGATCGTTGATGTACACTCTTGAACGTTGATGATCGAACGGCCAACATTGAACACCGAAGGAAGAACATACTTGACTTTATTAATTCGACAGAGCGAAGCGATACCACAAATCTTCAATCTTCAGTCTTCAATCTTCAATTTGCGATCTTCAAATCCCTGCTATAGCGGATCACCATTGCGGGGCGATCGGCTTTGCCGGGTTGGGTACCAGCAATGACAAGTCCGAGCAATGAAGCTTGCACTCCCAGTTATCGACTTCTGACCGCTAGCCAGATCGACCGGATTCATACGGCGACCCTGGAACTGCTTGAAACTGTCGGGGTGAACATCCGTCACACCGGGGCCAGGGCGATGCTGGCCGAGGCCGGATGTGCTTCGCGGAAAGACGGCACCGTTTTGATACCCGGTCAAATAGTGGCGGATGCCATTCAAAGCGCCCCTTCTTCGGTAATCGTCTACAACCGTCTGGGAAAAAAAGCGTTGCAGCTTGAGGGCCGGCGCTGCCATTTCGGCCCGGGGGCGGATCTGGCCAACACCTATGATCTGGAGGCCGGCCGGATCCGGAAGGCCTATTTGAAAGACGTAAAAACGGCAGCGCGTCTGGCCGATGCCCTGCCAGAACTTGATTTCATCGCCTCATATGCCGTTGCCAATGACTCCCCGTTTGGTCTGGAGTACCTGGACACGTTCAGGACCCTGGTTGAAAATTCGACGAAGCCGGTGCTGTTTACCGCAGCCGGGCTGGCTGATTTGCGCTCGATCCGCCAAATGGCAGCTGCTGTTGCGGGTGGGCGGGATAAACTGCGGCGCAAGCCGTTTTTAATTCATTACTGCGAGCCCATCAGCCCGCTGGTCCACAGCGCCGGTGCGATTGACCAATTGTTGTATTGTGCGGACAGCCACATTCCCGTCACCTACACCCCGGGCATGATGTCCGGCGCCACCGGACCCGTTACCCTAGCCGGTGCGCTGGCGATGGGCAATGCCGAAGCCTTAAGCGGCCTGGTAATCCATCAGCTACGGTCCAAAGGCGCACCTATAATTTCGGGCATTGGGATGGCCGTGATGGACATGGCCCGGGCGACCTGCATCTACGGCTGCCCTGAATATCGCCTGATCCTCTCGGCCTGTGCCGATTTGTACCGTCACTATGAAATTCCCGTTTGGGGAACGGCCGGCGTCACGGATGCCCATGGACTGGATCTGCAGGCCGGCATGGAGTGGGGCGGTTCACTGCTGCTCAATGCCCTGGCCGGCGTCAATCTGATTCACGATGTCGGCTATATGGGACAGGGGCTGATTGGTCATCCGGCCGCCCTGGTGGTATGCGACGAGATGATCAGTTATACCCGTCGGTTTTTGCGGGGATTTGTTTTGGACGACGACCATTTGGACCTGGACTGCATTCGCCAGGTCGGCGCCGGGGGCAGTTTCCTGTCCGCCGAGCAGACGGCTCGGATGTTCAGATCGGAACATTGGCGTCCCAACCTTTTCAACCGGGAGTCTCTGGCGGCTTGGGCTAAAGACGGCAGACGGGATTTGGCAGAACTCGCGCTGGAAAAGAGCCGGGCAATCCTGCGCCACCATGTGCCCGCAGTATTGCCCGACTCCGTGCAGGATGAGCTGAACCGCATTCGGCAACAGGCGCAAAAAACGCTGCAGCAAAGGGTATAGCTTATCCTCATTCGGCTTAGATATCTTTTATCTGATTCTCGATTTTGGGGTGATGGCATTTAAATAAATAGATAAAATGCCTTAATTCTTCAATCTTCAATTTTCAATACCAAGAGGTCGGTATGCAAAAGGTTCTCTGGGGAGCACCGTCTTTCTGGATCGAACGCTTTCCCCTTTATTGGGGAATTGATCAAGGGTTATTCGCGGAGCAGGGCATTGATCTCGGCATCTGGTATTCCTACGGTGGGCCACAACTGGCCCGGGCCGTCAGTCTGGGCCGGATTCACATCGGCGAAATGGGGCTGCCGCCCTATGTAGCCGCTGTGCGCCAGGGACTGCGGGCGCAAATCGTCGGCAGCAGCGTGATTCAACAGCTGGACCACTACCTGGCGGCCCGTCCCGGTATTGCCGCCACCCGTGAGTTGGCCGGCAGCCGCATCGGCATCCTTTCGGCCGGCAGCTGTGATGACTACTTTATCCGTAAAATGCTGGCCACCCATGACATCGATCCCGACCGCGATGTGGAGTTGCTGCCGTTGGGTGAAGACTACGGCAAACTGGAATTGTTCAAGAGCGGGCGGGTGGACGCCGCTTTTGTGGTGGAGCCCCAGCTGGCCCGCGGTGAAAACGAGGGACTCTTGCGGGCCATCGATCGGGTGGCCGATTATTACCCCCGTTACCAGTGGGGGATTGTCCTGGCCAGCGAAGCGTGGCTGCAGCATCAGGGCGATCTCCTGGCAAGGCTGATGCATGCCTTTCGCCGGGCCTGCCATTCGATCAAAAATAGACCCGAGCGAACCGTCCATATCGGCAGCCGGGTTTTCGGGGTGACGCCTGAAGTATTCGAGCGTGCCCTGCTGCGGGATTTGTCCCGTTGGGAGATCGATGCACAATTGGATATGGCCGGTTTGCAAAGTGCGTTGAGGGTTCAGAAGTCAATGAGACTGGTTGGGGCGGATTTTTCCCTGGATGAGATGGTGTGTCAGCTTTGAAAAGCAGAGGACAGAGAGCAGAGGTCAGAGGACAGATGTCAGAGGACAGATGTCAGAGGACAGATGTCAGAGAACAGATGTCAGAGAACAGATGACAGAGGACTGAGATTTGAATTCGGAAGTCGGAATTCGGAAGTCGGAAATGGGTGAAGCGCATGGCTTATGGCGAAAATGCGGAGGTCAGATGACCCGTCTTCGCTCTGCGAGCTTGGGGCTCGGATCTTCGGGCTACGACCCCACAAGACGCCGCGGCACGCAGATGTCAGAGGGAAGCGTGGTTATTTGTTATTCGTGATTGGAGGCTGTAAAGCGGATTGCTGATAACTTTAAGATACATTTCATAAATCCCTGATTATTGGGCAGCTGGCATCCGGCATCCGGTATCGGGCATTTCTGTCGCAGTCCTCATCGCTCAGTCCTGAAACTCCCTCCCTCAGTCCTGAATTTACATAGACTCATTCAAAGGATATTCGCTATGGCGGACTCTGAAACGGATTTCAATATTTGGCAGCGGCCTTCCTTCAGCCTGCTTTCCCGGGCGCAGCTGGACCGCATTTATGAGGCCGCGCTGGAGGTGTTGGCGCGGGTGGGCGGTGAGTTTCATGATCCGGCGGCGGTGGCCCTGCTGGCGGATGCCGGTGCCCGGGTGGCGGATGGGAACCGGGTTCGAATTCCCGATACCCTGGTGGCTGATGCTTTGCAAAACGCCCCTCGACGAATTGTTGTATGCGATCGTGACGGGAAAAGCCGGCTGTTTTTGGAAGACCGTAATACCTACTTCGGGCCGGGATCCGATACGCCCTACACATTGGATCCCGTCAGCGGCGAGCGGCGAGCGGCGCTGCTGAACGATGTTGTCGGATAAATATTTAGTCCTCAAATAACGAAAATTACAAGCATCAAATAACAAATCTCAAACAATATCCAAATTCCAAACTCCAATTAATCAAACAACAGTCGAATTGTTGCGGGGGACCCGTGCATATAGTAAGGCAGAAATGAACTCTTCAGAGGCAGATAATTTGATTCGATTCACCTGGTTTTGAAAACTGTTTTGAATTTGAGATTTGTATTTTGTGATTTATTTGTTATTTGGGATTTGAAATTTGGAATTTTTGCGATGTTATTTCGGGGAAGGAGGCAAATTAAAATCAGCCCGAGACTGGGTGGACGAACGAGATGGGATCGAGGAGGGCCTCAGCAGCCCCATGCGCCGGGCCTCTGAGATGCCCTGGGTTTCCGCGGTTGTCCAGATCGGGTTGCGTGGTCAGGGAAGCGCCCGCCAAAAAGAATTCGATGATGCCGTCGCTTGCAAAAAAGGCCTGCTGGTTAAGGCCGAAGAACTGCACGAGCAGGGGATTGAAAACGTCCTAAAGCGTATACCGGTTGCGCGCGGCTACTATCTCACGGTCGACGCAGACGGGCTCGACCCTTCCATCGCTCCGGGGGTTGCCTACCCGACGCCCGGCGGCGTCACCTACTATCAGCTTCTTAACCTGATGCGGGGGCTGGCCGCCAAAGGGGCCATGATGGGGATGGACTTTGTGGAAGTGGTACCGGAAAACGATGTGGCCAATCTCACTTCCCTCTTCGCCGCCCGGCAGATTTTGAATTTCATGGGCGTTGTGGCTCGCAGCGCTCATTTTTCTCCCAAATCACCCGCCCGGCCAGCATGACCATATGAATACGGGCCAGAGCGCTGATATCCTCCGTGGGATCGCCATCTAAGACCAACAGGTCGGCCTGCATGCCGGCTCGGATCGAGCCGATGCGGTCCTCCAGCCTTAAGGCGCGGGCCGCGGATCGGGTAGCTGCGACCAGAGCCTGCAGGGCGGTCATGCCGCCTGCCATCAAGGCATCCAACTCCAGCCAAAGGCAGCCAAAATTCGTGTAAGGCAGACCCGCATCGTTGCCGGCTACCATCCCGACACCGGCATTCAAAAATCCCCTGACGGCCTCCAGCTTGGATTCGATCACCCCGGGCAACAGGGCCAGACGTTGCTGTTCGGCCGGATTCAATCCCCGGGCGGCAGCCTTTTTCTGAAGGTGGGTATGGGCATCCCGGTACAGCTGGATGGTGGGCGTGACCCAGGTTCCGTTTTGCGCCATTTGGCGGGCCAGTTCCGGATCGAAGGCCAGGGTTCCGTCCGGCAGTTCAAAACAGGCATGTTCGATTTGGTCCACCCCGGCTGCGAGGGCATTGACAATGCCCGGGATGCCGCGGCAATGAATCGTTACGGGCACATTCAGATCGTGGGCGGCCGAAACAGCAGCTGCAATCTCCGACCGGTTATAGGAAGCTTGGGCCGGCCGGGTGCCGGGTGTCCCGCCGCCGGTTCCGATCAGTTTGATGAAGTCGGCCCCGGCGTCAACTCGCCGACGCACTGCGCGAGCAATTTGGGTCGGCCCGTCGGCGACGCCGCCCAAAAAATGAGCATGTCCGCTGGTCGTTGTCAGGGGCGGGCCGCACAGGATCAGACGCGGCCCTTCAAGAATGCCGGTATTGACCGCCTGGCGCAGGGCAAACAGCACCCCGTTCTGGTCACCGCAATCCCGCACGGTCGTAACACCGCTCAATAACTCCCGGCGCATGTTGCGGACCGCCGTGAGCAGCGCCATTTCATCGCTTTGCTCAACGTAGAAAGGCTGGCCGCCCGATGGCACGCACAAATGGGCGTGGCTGTTAATCAGACCCGGCATGAGCGTCTTTCCCGGAAAGGACAAAACGCCTGTGTCCGGCGGCATGGACGGCAGATCACCCCGTTTGCCCCAAGCTTGGATTTTGGCGCCCACGACAAGGACGAAGCCGTCGGATATCACCCGGCCCCGGTCCACATCCACAATGGCCGCTGCCTCAAGGACGGTTGGCATGTTCCAGTTTCTCCTGGCCCTAGAAATGTCGAATGTCGATTGACGAATGTCGAATTAAGGCATTCTATCGATTTAAGTCTAGCTAATATAGTCAGAGCGAAGCGATTTCCACTCCGCCTTCGGCGGATCAATCGACATGCGTCATTCGTCATTCATTTCATAAGAGCGGCCGCCTCCTGCTAAAGGACAGCCTGTCTGATCGAAAAAGAAACTAATGAAAGTCGAACATCGAACATCGAACGTCCAACATCGAACATCGAATAATGTATTCTGTCAATTTTAAAACGACTGAGCGACGTGTCGGGTCGTAGCCGAAGGCGAAGCCTGAAGCGATTCTACCATTCGGCAATCGACAATCGACATTCGTCATTCCAATGTTTCATAAGAGCACAGCCTCTGGCCAAAAATCGGCCAGTCTGATCAAAGATAAGAAACTAGTGAACGTCGAACATCGAACATCGAACATCGAATAATGTATTCTGTCTATCTTATTAAAAAGACAGAGCAAAGCGTTTCCACCTTTCGACATTCTGCGGTTCGATATTCGATATTCTGCGGTTCGCTTTCAATGTAGTTTCATAAGAGGATATACCAGCTCGGTATCCCGACACCCGAACCCTAAACCTGACACCCGAAACCCGACACCTGAAACCTACAGATGTGCCTTTGCAATCCCGCTGCTCCTTTTTTTCCGGGCACTGTCACAGGAAGCACATAGTTCCGGTCACGCTTCACTGCGGGCCAGGCGGCGTTCCAGCCATTGGACGCCGAAAGAGAGCATCATGCACATGACCAGATACATGGCGGTGACCGTGAGCCATATTTCGATGGTCACATAGGTTGCGGCCATGACTTGCATAGCCTGGAAGGTGAGCTCCTGAATTGAGATGACGGAGACGATGGCTGAATATTTCAGAGTGTTGATAAACTCGTTGGCCAAGGGCGGCAGCACCCGCTTGAGGGCCTGGGGTAAAATGATTTCGGTCATCTGCTGCCGCCAGGAAAGCCCGAGGGCATAGGAAGCCTCCCACTGGCCCCTGGAGATCGACTGGATACCGGCGCGCACGATCTCGGTGATATACGCCCCTTGAAACACCGCCACGGTGAACATGCCGGAAAGAAAGGCCGTGAACAGATCCGGCGAGGAGCAGATATAAGCGAGGATTCTCTGCGTGTCGGGGCTGCGGGAACGGATAAACTCCTCCACACCCAGCAGTGGCATGATCTGATCGCTGACAAAGAAATAAAATATAAAAATCAGCACCAACGGTGGCACGTTGCGGATCAGTTCGACATAACTGCGTCCCACCAGGCGGTTGAACAGCCGGGGGGTGGTCCGCATAATCCCGGTGATAAAACCGAATATCATGGCCAGCAGGGTTGACCATACGGTTAAACGGATGGTGGTGAACAGCCCCTGCACCAGGACATTGGCCTTCCAGCGGCCGGTCTCATTATCGAAGTAAAACAGGTATTGGGGGATAATCGACCAGTTCCACTTGTAGTTGAGCTTCATGGTCAACCGATAGACAATGAAGGCCGCGAAAAGCAAAATCAGGGCGGTCACCACAACATCCAGCTTGGTTATGCGGATTTTTCGCCGATACACAGAGTGGTCTCTTTTCTCCAAGAATTCAGGATTTAGGGCGCGCAATTCAGGAATTGCGGATTTAGGAATTTAGGGATTGAACGTGTTCTGTCAATCTAAATTCGGAATCTTTGAATTCCTCAATTCCTTAATTCCTAAATCCCGCCATTCATAATGGCTGACACCTGAAACCTGAATTCAAGTTGCCGGTAACTTACTCAACCAGATGCGCCCAATCACGGGTTCCGAACCAATACTGATGCTTTTCCTGGAGCCATCCCTGGTCGCGCTTGGTCTGGATCCAGCCGTTAAAAAACACCAGGGTGTCGAAATCGCCTTTACGCAGGGCGAATGCAATGGGTTCCTTGGTGAAATTTTCCTTCATGGGCAGAAACAGGGTGTCCGGATAGTTGGCCGCTTCAAAGGCCGGGCGCGGAGCGGACCCCACCACGGCATGCACATTGCCGTTGCGCAGTTCCTGGTAGGACTGGGCCTGATCTTCGAAAAGCCGCAATTTGGCTTTGGGCATAAATTTCTTGGCCGCCATCACCGCTGTGGTGCCCATTTTAATGGCCAGCTCGACATCCGGCCGGTTGAAATCCTCCAGCGAATTAAATCCGGCCGCTTTTGCCTTGCTGGCCACCATGGACATGCCCGAGTAGTCATAGGGGATGGTGAAATTGACCTTCAAGGCGCGCTTGGTGCGAATCCCCATGCCGCCGATCAGCACGTCGAATTTCCCGGTCAACAGGGCCGGAATGATGCCGGCCCATTTAGTGGGCACGAATTCGACCTTGACGCCCATGTCTTCGGCCAGCTGCGTGGCGACATCGATTTCAAATCCCACGAATTTACCGGTTTTGTCTTTCATGGCCCAGGGTACGAAGGTGTCCATGCCGACGCGCATGACGCCCCGTTTCATGATCTGCTCCAGGGTGCTTTCACGGGATAATTGGGTCTGCAGTTTTCCGGCAAAGGCGCTGCCGACCATTCCAAATCCAAGCAACAGTACTAATACCGTCAATACCAACCGTTTCCTCATCTTTTTCCTCCTCATCAGTTAGAGTGTTTAGAGTTACAAAGGAATCACTGCCCGGACATATGCCCGATATTCCTTAAACCAATATTGAAGATTGCCAATTAAAAATTTTAGATTTTAGATTTCGGATTTCGGATTGGCGGTGTCGCATCAGGCTTGGGGTTTCGCTCTTCGAGCTGCGACCCGACAGGTCGCTCTTTCTTTTAATAAACCGGATAGAATTCCTTAAATCCAAAATCCGCAATCCCAGTTCCACAATTTAAAGTATTTGGCTCAAAAAAAGCTTGGTCCTTTTTTCGGTGGGGGCGGTAAAAAAATGCTCCGCCGTTCCGACCTCGACGATGCGGCCGTCTTCCATGAAGATTACCCGGTCGCTCACCTCCCGGGCAAATCCCATTTCATGGGTCACGCAAATCATGGTCATCCCCTCGCGAGCCAGATCCTTCATAACGTCCAGTACTTCCCCGATCATTTCCGGGTCCAGGGCGCTGGTGGCCTCATCGAACAGCATCACCTTGGGCATCATGGCCAGGGCCCGGGCGATTGCCACCCGCTGCTGCTGCCCGCCCGAAAGCTGATTGGGATAATTGTCGGCCTTTTCGGTAATCCCCACCTTTTTCAGCAAGTCCATGGACATGTCGTTGGCCTCTTCCCTGGATTTTTTACGAACACGCCGTTGGGCGAGATTGACATTTTCCAGCACAGTCATATGAGGAAAAAGGTTGAACTGCTGAAAGACCATCCCCACCTCTTTGCGAATTTCCAAGCGGTTTTTTTTGCTGTCGTCCAGGGGGATGCCGTCGATGACGATGGAGCCGCTGTCGATCTCCTCCAACCCGTTCAAGCAGCGCAGGAACGTTGACTTGCCCGATCCCGACGGACCGATCACCACCACGACCTCGCCGCGCTGAATCGTGGTGGAAAAGTCCACCACGGCCTTGACCTCGTTGGCAAATGTCTTGTTGATATGCTCAACGACGATGATATCGTCCCCCAGATCCTTGATTGGCATGCTCCAGCTCCTTATTACCGGCTCAGGTGACCACTTTAAAGCGGTGTTCCATCCAACTGACAACAAAAGACAGCGTTATGGTGACGACCAGATACATACCCGCTACGGTGAACCATAGTTCAAAGGTGAGAAAGGTTTCGGCAATCACGGCCTGGGCCTGCATGGTCAGATCGTAGATGGCGATGGTGCTGACCAGGGCCGAATCCTTGATCAGGGATATGGCCTGGCTCGTGAGGGGGGGCAGAATCCGCCGAATCGCCTGGGGCAGGATAACACAATAGTAGGTGTCGAAGCTGCTCAATCCCAAACTGTAGGCGGCCTCCCACTGTCCGCGTCGAATCGAGACAATTCCGGCGCGGAAAATCTCTGAGGCATAGGCTCCTTCAAACAGGCTCAAGGCCAGGATGGCCGATGCCATGCGGCTGATGCCAAGGACCGGACCCATGACAAAGTAAATGAAAAACAATTGAATCAACAACGGGGTGTTGCGGATCACCTCCAGATAGATCCGGGCGATAATGCGGGCCACGAAGGAATTTGAGAGGCGAAACAAGGCCGTGGTCAACCCGATGGCAAAGGCCAGCAGCAGGCTGATCCCCGAGATGCGAAAGGTTACCATCAGGCCATCCCAGAGCGGCCCGCCGTTAAATCCGGCTTCATCATGGGTAAATATGTATTTGGGAATCTGGTACCACTGCCAGTAGTAACCCATCTCCTGGGTACTGTTGTTAAAAAACCAGAGGATGGCAGCAATGAGAAGAATAAACTGGGATATATCGAATAGGGGCGATCGATGAATTTTCTGCCACAGGGTTTTGTTTTTGGTGTGTGGGGCCAATTCCATAAAATACGATTCGATATAATTTGGCGTGTTTTGGCTGCATGTATCCTGGGGAGCCGCGTCCGTCCTAAGCGGACCAGCATCATCTGTTTACAATTCCGCCTGATTTGTATATATGATGGGTTTTCTAATACGCTACCATTTCGCTGGTTGTCAAGTCTTTTGCAGGTCAGGGATTTGGGGATTGGGTATTGGGTAATAGGTATTGGGTATTGGGTAATAGGTATTGGGTATTGGATAATAGGTATTGGGTATTGGGTAATAGGTATTGGGTATTGGGTAATAGGTATTGGGTAATAGGTATTGGGTAATAGGTATTGGGTATTGGGTATTAGGCAGTTGCCCATTCAGGTATTGTGCAAGATGCGCAAAATATTTTTGGGCATCTTTCTAAAGCAATGACAAACAAGCATTTACAAAGATTGGAATTGAATTCAACTTTGGTTGTTTATATCATTCCAGGTTTGTTCAGGCTGTGTATCTATTAAACTGGTTATAGCTGTATTGACGACGGCTATAAAATAAAATAGATAGAATGCCACAAATCTTCAATTGCGGCTTGTCCGGGTTGAGGATTGAAGGGTTTCGGGACTCGGGAAATGAAGGAATTCTGTCTCTTTCATTGAATTTGATCTTTAATTCCTCAATTCCCCAATTCCTTAATCCCTAAATTCCTTAGTTTGGTGTATAATAAGTTATGCTCGGTATAGAAGTTCTGGGAGGTATAGTCTACCATGAAAGTCATATTCGTCGATCCGGACCGTTGCCTGGGCTGCCGCAATTGCGAGCGGGTCTGTTCGTTTCGCGATTCCGGTAGTTTCAAGCGTGAGGATGCCAATATCTGGGTCCATATCGATCTGGATAATCGATCGATCGATGCGTTGACCTGCCAACAGTGTGAAACGGCCCTGTGTTTGGAGATATGCCCCACAGAGGCCATCCAGCGGGATCCGGCCACCCGGGCCGTGGTGGTGGATGAGAGCACTTGCGTCGGATGCAAAATGTGCGTCCACGCCTGCCCATTCGGCTGCATCCATTTCGAAGGCCAGCGCCGTGTCGCCGCCAAGTGCGATCTGTGCTCGGGTAACCCCAAGTGTGTCCACAACTGCATGGCTCACGCCCTGCATTATGGCGATACCAATGACCTGGCGGCCCTCAAGCGGAAGAAGATGACCAAAGGCTAATCTGGCTTTGGGATGATATTAAAGCGAAACCTCTGGGATAGAACTCTTTACTACCTCAATTGAGCCAAAAACCAAAAAAAAGTTATTTGTTATTGGTTAATAGTTTAAAAGGAACGCAATCTATTTTTATAGCTCACTGATGGCAAAAATAAAAAACAGAATTTCAGTCTATTATATTTTCAAATCCGCTGGGTCGGAACAACGATTAACAAATAACGAATAACAAATAACGCCTAAATGAGCGTTTTTCGCTCATTTAGGATATTTCATATTGGAGATCATCGGCGATGAAGGTCGAAACGATTGTGCCGTCCGGGGTAGTTCCGACCCTGTGCCGCATGTGCGAAACGCGCTGTGCCGTCAATGTGCATATTAAAAATCAGGTGCTGACCGATATCACCCCTTACGAGGGCCATCCCGTCAACCAAGGCAAAATGTGCCCGCGAGGCGGGGCCGCCCTGGATCTTTTCTATCATATGGATCGAATCCTGACGCCGCTGAAGCGTCGGGACAACGGCCGCTTCGAGGAAATAACCTATGAACAGGCGCTGGATGAAATCAGTGCCAAAATGGTGTCGCTCAGGAGGCAGTTCGGAGCCCGGTCGGTTGGAATCTGGAAGGGCGAGGGACTCGGGTTCCATCAGCAGGAAGGATACGTTCGAAGATTCATCCACGGCTTCGGGTCGCCCAATTACTTTTCCAATGACTCAGCCTGCTATAATGGACGCTACCTGGGCAATCATCTGGTATGCGGATTTTGGAATCCTTTTCCGGAATTTGACCGGGCGAAACTAATCATCCTGTTGGGAACCAATCCGCCGATTTGCCATCCGCCCTTCATGCGTGAATTTGCCGATGCCCGCGGCAAGGGAGCCAAATTGGTCATGATCGACCCGCGTCTAAATCCGGTGGCGTGCTATGCGGATATCTTCGCGCAACCCTATCCCGGCACCGACGGTGCGCTGGCCTGGGGATTGATTCGGTATCTCATCAAAACCCAGAATTATGATAGCGAGCTGGTGGATCGCTACACCATCGGTTTTGACAAGATCACGGCCTATGCCGAAAAATTTACGCCCGACTACGTGGCCCGACAAAGCGGTATATATGGCTCGGTCGTCGAAGAGATCGCCCAGTTGATCATTAAAAACCGGCCCCATATCAGCATTTATCCGGGCGCCGGACTGGAACACCACGAAAACGGCGTCAACAGCATTCGCGCCCTGACGATCCTGGCCTGCCTGAGCGGCGCTCTCGGACAACCTAGCGGCCTGTTCCGACCGGAACCGTTGGGAATCAGAAACCTGGTGCCGAACAGCGATCACTTGTCCGATGGCCTGCAGCCCATCGGAGCCGACAAATTCCCTGCGCTCTATGACATTCGACGCGAGTGCCATACCATGACGGCCATGGATTATATGCTTGGCCGGGGGGCATATCCTCTCCGGGGTATGATTATCGCCGGGGCCAACCCGGCCGTGAGCAATCCCAACACCCGCAAGGTCGAAAAAGCACTGGCCAGCCTCGATCTTCTGGTGGTCAACGACTTTTTTATGACCCGCACGGCCCGCTTGGCCCACTATATCCTGCCGGCCGCCACATTTCTCGAACGCGAAGAGCTGCATGTTTACCCCACCCGGCAGCAGGTGAATATCACCCACAAAGTCGCCCGGGTGGACGGAGTGCGCAACGAATATCGAATCTGGCACGATCTGGCTCACCGGCTGGGATTCGGCGAAGATCTCTTCCCTTGGCCATCGGAGCGGGACGTCAATCGGTGGCTTTTAGAACCGACCGGGCTAACCGTGGAGAAATTGCACCGATCCCCCCAGGGATATGTCTACCAGCCCGTTGATTATCAGAAAGGCCTCTCGGATCAACTGCCGACGCCTTCGGGAAAGCTGGAGTTCGCCTCACCCTATCTGCGCCGGTTGGGGCTGGCCGAAATTCCGGAGTATCATCCGCCGGCCTACCGCCAGCAGCCCGATGAAAACTACCCATTTGTAATGACCACCGGCGCCCGCAAATCATTGCTCTATCATTCCCGGCACCAGAATATTCAGCGGTTTCGGGATGTGCACCCGGATGCTGAAGTTGAGATCAATCCCATCGACGCCGCCGATTTGGGCATCACAGACGGCGACCGGGTGCGGGTGGTATCTGCGCTGGGCGAGCTTGTCATCCGGGCCGTCGTCAAACACCATGCCGAACTGCGCCAAGGGGTGGTGGAAATCTATCATGGCTGGGAGGACTGGCGGGTCAACATATTGACCCCGGATGACGTCAACGATCCGATCAGCGGATTCCCGCTGCTCAAGGCAGTGCCGGTACGCATAGAAAGGATTGACGAGCCTGAAATGACGAATGGCGGCATCACTTCTCTCTGACGTATTGAAAAAGTGAAGAGTTCTGAGGACTGAGGACTGAGCATGTCGCCATTTCCATCTGCCGGTTTCTTATTTACGCAGTCCTCAGACCTCGTAGTTCTGTCCTGAAAAGTGTCCTTACAGCGACATTCAATATTCGACCATCGACAATTTGTAACCAGGGACCCAAGCATGCCAGAAAATCCAGACAACATCACCCCGCCGACCCGGAGTTTTGCGGGATTGCCGGTCTGCACCCAAATTGACGGTCTGTCGGCGGACATTGCCATCATCGGAATCCATTATGTCAGCCCTTATCCGCAAAAATTACCGACAGCCGCCATCCTGACCGCGCCTGAGACAGCCCCGGATGCCATCCGCCATCGATCTTCAATTTTTATCGAGCCTATCTACATTTTTAAGGTTAGTGTGACCGTATCTGTCACACCCATGGTGTAAGATCTCCTTAAAAGAACAAACGAAAGGAGATCTTATGAATATCGATCAATTAAGACAACAGTTTCCGGA
>Ga0209367_1007894_pt1 | contig 14621 bp, 10 predicted proteins | sample WorMetLIZISLAND2_FD_187412 | JGI IMG/M metagenome (GOLD analysis project Ga0209367, IMG submission 187412) | Marine gutless worms symbiont microbial communities from Max Planck institute for Marine Microbiology, Germany - Olavius geniculatus... ... | reverse complement strand
CAAAAAGTCATCTGGCAACACGAATCGCAGGAAATTGACCACGTTTGGGATACCCATTCAACATGAGCGAATAAGTGTTTCACCAACTATCCACAAAGCGCGCTGAAAAACTGAATTTTTCAAGGTGCCCTTTAAATGTTAAGAAAAAATCATAAAGATCCCTCGCTGCGCTTCGGGATGACACAACTGGCGTCCTTGTCATTTCGAGCGTAGCGAGAAATCCTTGTCCCGACGGAGGGGGGATCTTAGGCTCAAGCGGTTGGCAGGTACTGGGTTTTTAGACAGCCTCTTAGCCTTCCCACCCGACCAATATAGGGGTTATGGGGTAATTGTTCCCGCGCGGTTTTCCGAATATGTCGAATGACTTGCCGCGCAGCATTTGGATTATCCTAGCTAATATATCGCCTTGTCGCGCTCAGATCATTAAGAGGGTGTACGAGAAGATAAGCCACGGGTTATCAATCCAGCCATCGCAGTCCGCACGCGCGGACCTCGCATCGAGTGTAGGTTGGGTTAGGCGCGCTGTCCGATCCCGAAGTACAGTGACCGGGCCGAACGCGCCGTAACCCAACACGACGCCTTATCAGGCAACGTCAAATAACGCAGGATTGCTTATGCCACAACGCTTAGGTTGTGGGTTATCTTTTCGTACGCCCTCTAAGCGCCGGGCTCATCCACTTCAGTTTCATTCTATAATGGGCTCAGGAATCGGCAGCTCGTTTTCAGTTCCTATGGATTCGATCCAGGCATCAAGGCGAGGGTCATCATCGTCGATCATTTCCCCGCGATCCGCCGCATCGATGCCTTCCTGTACTTGCCGTATGTATTCTTTCTCCCACTCGAGATAAGCAGCGAGGGCTTTCTCCGTGTAGTAGGACGGCGAGCGATGAGTGTACCTGCAGATGTCGAGTAGATCGTCCTTGACGGATTTCTCGATTCGGGCGCTCAACTGAACTGTCGGCATGGGAGCATTATCCTTTCGTTGAGTTAATGGATAACACGGGTGTAAGGAAAAAAGTCGAGGCTCTTCATGGATTCCGGACTGCTTTGACGTGCGCCGGTAAAACGGTGAGGCCACCCACCCTAGGTTACACCACAGTCGTGTCGGGGGTGTAGGATGTGGTGAGCCGCTGGCCCGCCCAGGCGGGCCAGCGGCGAACCGCATCGACAAGCTGGAGATCGACAATGGGTAGCTGGTGACCGGAAGCCCGGTCGGTGGGCACGGCCCACTCTACTGATCCAAGGCTTCGACCAGAAGGCGGTCCGGCGGGACACCGAGCGCCGTCAATCCATCGGCAAAGGGCCGGACCTGGGCCGCGGGGCCCGCGACATAATAGCGTGAGCTATCCGGCTCGGGCCGGTCCGAGGCGACGACGGCGAGCACGTCAGTGGTTCGGGCATCCACCAGAGGGGTGTAGGCAAAGTTATCCAGGGACTCACGCATGGCCCGACACCACTGGGCCTGGTACTGACCCTCCAGCCCGGATACCGCCCAGTAGAGGTGGAAGGATTCGATGACATCGATGGAGACGGCGTGTTCGAGCAGGCTCTTGATGGGGGCGATGCCGTCGCCGAAAGCGACGAAGACGGCGGGCTCCGGGGACTCCTCTTCGAGCACGAAGCGACCGCTGGGACCGGTGACGGTGACCGATTGCCCCTGACGCAAATCGTGGAAAACGGTCCGCGAGAAACAGTTGCCGGGTATCAGACGCACCAGAAAGTGGAGGTTGCGCCCGTTGCAGGGACAGCTGGCGATGGGCAGCTCCGCGCCGGCACCGTCCTCCAGGGCCAGGTGGACCCGCTGGCCGGCCATGAAACGCAGGGTCTGGGTGCGGGGCGTTTGGAGCTGCAGCTGGATCATGTCTGTGCCGAGGCGCTCGAGCTTACGCACACCGGCGCGGATCTCCTGTTGCGGCAGATCGTCCGCCGACAGGGCCTCCGTCGCTTCGAGCACCAGGTCGGTTACGGCCGTGTTGGCGCAGGTGAGGATATAGCCCAGCTGTTTTTCATGTCCGCTCAGCACATAGTCGTGCTCGCGGGTCTTGTGTACCTCGCCGCTGACGACCCGTGCCCTGCAGGCACCACAGTTGCCGCTGGAGCAGCCATAGGACAGCTTCAGGCCCGCTCGCACGGAGGCATCGAGAATGGATTCGGTGCCCTCGACGAAGAAGTCGTGGCCGCTGGGGATGAGCTTGACGTTAGCTGCCATGATGCGCAGAAAGGTGTCTTTGGCGAAGAGTCGGGCCTGATTGTCGGCGGCGGATCGTCGGGTGAGCTGCCGGCGCTCGGCGGCGAGCCAGGCCTGAAGCTCTCGCGTGCAGACGGTCGTGTTCGGATCGGCGGACTCGGCCATGGTGGTGAGCCGGGCGTCGAGCTCCGCGAGCGTGGCCTCCGCGGTTTCCAGAGCCGCGGCCTTTTGGACCAGGACCTTGCTCAGGGATTTGAGCCGCGCGATCAGCACCTGGGCGCTGGGCAGGGTGCCGTCCCCCTGATGGCTCCTGGGTAGAGCGGTGGCCTTGATGCGTTCCACCCGCTCCAGGTCGCCGCTGTGCTCCAGGTCCACCTCCGGATAGACCCGCAGCAGGTCGGTGGCGGCGATTTCTCCCTCGAAGGTGGTGAGCTCGCCGTGCCGGATGCGCTTCTGCAACTCGGAGCGGGTGACGCCGGCCAGACGGGCGGCGCGTGAGAGGTTCAGCAGTTGTGTCATTTGGCGTGCTCCGAGCCCGTAGGGCGGGAAAGCGTAGCGCATCCCGCCGATCACCACTACGGCTCTAATAGTACAGGATTAACAGGATGTTCAGGATTAACAGGATTTTTCGTTGTGAAGCGTGCTTGCCGGTTTGGTCAGATCGGGCGTCGGAAATTCAGGAAATACAAACATTCTGTAAATCCTGTGTAATCCTGTAAATCCTGTCCGATTGGCGTTTTGCGACGACGCTCGACGAAGCCTCGCTAGTAGCTGGTAGCTGATGCGGTTCGCGCCCCCTCGTGATGCTATCCGGTAGACCTACCGCGCTCACCGCACCTACGCGCTGCCATACCATCAATCCGCTCCCAAAGCACAAAGCCGTTCGACCAAATAGCGGGCGCTTGGACAATGGGGATGCTTGGCCGCACGCCTGACATCGAACCCTTGATGATGTATGAACTTTCTGGCAAATAGGATCTTGTTTGCTCCCGGACCACGCCCGGTATGACGACCAATCTCTTTTAATCGGTCCCAAGGCGTCCCCGGCAGAGTCTCTGGCCAATCTTCATAAAAGCCCTTGTCTCCGGTCCAGCGGCACATTGCCTCCGTATCGGCCAAAAACCAAGATTCTATCGCCTTGCTCGCAATCACAATCAAATCGATGCCAGTATTGCCGATGATCTCTTTTCGCTTTGAAATACAGGGCGCACAACGATCAGGGTCCAAGTCCGCCAACACGACCACCTTATCGGGATTCGCTTCGATCCTCAGCTTCTCGACAGATGCAATGATCTTGCGGCTACACAGCTCACCTTTGCCGCCCACATCCACGACGGGCGGCACCAGGTCCAGCCCACACACTTCCCTCGACCAGGCCTGAAACGATTCGCTTTCCACCAGCTTCTTGTCGGACGGACCTTCGACCACGAATCCCACGGTTACCACGGCAGGCCTCCGCCCAGCAGATTGGAGAGCCAGACCTCATCGAGACCGAGCGGCGCAAGATCGGCCTGGGTCAGTCGGCCCGAATCGGCGGATTTCATTCTGGTTTTTCCGTCCACCTTATCCACCAGCACCAGCTCTTCGATGCCGAGTCTACGTACCACGGATTCGCTGTGGGTGGTCAACCAAATGGGATTTCGGGGTGTCGCCTGCTCCCGCATCAGGCCGATCAGCTCGCCGATTACCGCCGGGTGTAGCCCCCGCTCCGGCTCCTCGATCAACGTTAACCCACAGGGGGAGGGAGGATCGAGTACCGCCACCAACAGACTCAGGGCGTAAACCGTACCGTCCGAGACCATGTGGGCGGGAAATCGTCGTCTGGTTCCCTCCTCTTTGAATAGAAGAGCGGTCTTACTATCCAGTTGCTGCTGCTCCGTCTGAATCCCCTCTATCCCTGGGACAATGGTCTCCATCCATTCCAGGATGGTCTCGCGTCTTCGTTCATCCCGTTCTAATCGATTCAGAACACTCGCCAGATTGTGTCCTCTTTTTTCGAGTTTTGTTGGATCGCTATCTGACCGATTGGGCTCTTTCGCGCCGATCGGATCAATACGGTATAGCCCCATCCTCCACAACAACTGGGCAAGCGGCATCTCCATGAGGAACAGCAATGCCGAATAGGTCTTGGAGAACTGACCCATATTCTGTCCATAAATGATCGGGTCATCGCCTTTCTTGCGCTTAAGTAATAGAGAATCATTCTTATACACGTGCTCTTCGAGGTTCGGGAACTTCTGATCGAGATCGTGGATCATAAGTGAATAATGGAATCTCAATAGTCCTTCATCATCGGCCCATCCCATCTCCGGTAGGTCGCACTCGATCTCGAAGCCGAACTTTCCGGAATCTCCGGCGCGACCTTTTTCCGAATGGATGCCAGCGAATCCTCCATGTGCCCGGAGCGCCGTTTCGATACCACCGCGCACGAACAGGCTGACAAAATCCAACGCATCGAAAAAATTACTTTTTCCCGAACCATTCGGCCCCGCGAATACCGAGAAAGGCGTCAGACCTTTGAGCTCCAGGGAGTCGATGCTCTTGTAGTTGGTAATTCTCAACTTGCGGATGGTCTTCATTGTCATATCCGAATCCTCATGATCATCCGTGAATCGGTAGTGCTTAATGTGTAGTAATGAGCTTCCTGCCGCCCTCTTTTCTTCTTGAGCGTGTTGCAAAAGGCACCGATCTTTGCCCTTCGACCCCCTCTCGCCCCTTGACCCCTCTCCCTTTACCCCACACCTATCGGGCACCTTGAAAAATAGGTATTTTCGCCACCCAGCCGACTCTAACCCATTGATTATTCAAGCCCCGAATTTGCGAAAACTGTATTTTTCAAGGTGCCCTATCGCCGGTAGCTCCAGCAGCATCTCTACTGGCTCCCCCCCAGCGATAGGTGCGGGGCAAGCCCCTCTCCCGGTGGGAGAGGGGCTTTTGCGACACCCCCCTTCTTCGACGGGATAATTACACGATCACTACCTATTGAGCACTACCAGAATGTGAATTCAGATTTAATCATCGAGAGGATAATCTCTATGATAAAATACTGGCTCATGGGGCCAAATGTGTGACGGCACACGGATTCCGAAGGAAATCCACAGTAACTTCATGAAGTTGACAAGGCGGATGTATAGCTCTCACACATTTGGCCCCATAAGCCGAAATACTTTCTCTGCTGACCGAAAATCCTCTCTAAAGTTATTAGACCCTAACAAATTCGGCGGTACACGCTAAAGCAGTCTGGAATCCATAAAAGAACCAAAGTCGATTTGCGGCCATTGCGTTTATTCGCGGCTAAATTTTCCATGGAGTTTCTGCCAGCTCAATATAGGGCACCTTGAAAAATAGGTATTTTCGCCACCCAGCCGACTCTAACCCATTGATTATTCAAGCCCCGAATTTGCGAAAACTGTATTTTTCAAGGTGCCCTATAGTCGGTAGCTGCAGCACCCGTACTAGCCGGCGGTCACCCGCTCACGCAGATAGACAGGCCGGGCCTGCTCCGCGGTCACCCAGTGGCCCTGCGCAAGCTCGGCGGCGGCCAGCACCGCGACATCCCGCGCTTCGCACAGGACATCCGGCGTCACCGTCAGGAGCCGTGATCCCAGACGTTCGCGCAGCACATCACCGTAGGTGGCCCAACCGCTGCCGACTCCGCTCCAATCACCATCCGCCGGCAGTGCAACCGCCTCCGGGGAGGCGACCTCCTCCGCCCCCGCCGCTTGCATGAGGTTCCCGTCGCCGAGCTGGTAAGGCCCCCAATAGAGCTCTCCCATGCGGGCATCGAACGCCGCCAGGACCCGGTACGCACCCTTGGACCGAAAATACCCCTGCGCCAGGGCGGCCAGGGTCGATACCGGCACCACCGGCAGATCCGCGCCGTAGGCCGCACCCTGTACCACCGACGCGGCAATCCGCACGCCCGTAAAAGACCCCGGACCCCGGCCGAACGCCAAGGCATCGAGTCGGGTCAGGCCGATACCGGCCTCGGTGAGGAGCCCATCCATCATGGTCAGCACCAGCTCCCCGTGCCGACGCGGCTCCCGCGCTAGGCGTTGCCTGAGCTCGGTGCCGGTCAGGAGTGCGACGGAGCAGGCCTCACCGGAGGTATCGACGGCAAGAATGTTCAAGTTGGGGAAGGTAGGGAGTGGACAACGGCTCCAAGGGTCCCTGTTTCAATAGGAAAAAACAACCCCGATTTACCCTGCACCTATCGCCTGGGCGCACCCTGGTGTCGCTGGATCTCTCGGCGATAGGTGCGGGGCGGGCCCGCGCTCCCCCGCCGTGGGGGATTGATCGGTGGAAGTACCGCTGAATGATTCGGCGTTGCCGGGAGGATCCAATAGTACAGGATTTACAAGATTATCCAGGATTTACAGGATTATTTTTCTGAATGATCAATTATAAAATCCTGTGAATCCTGTACTATTTGCGGTTACCCGAGGCTCCGCGGATCAGCCGCGGCTTACCTGATTCATGCCAAGATGGGCCGTTGATAATCGCCATCGGTGAGATAGGCGGGCCGGACACTCAATCAAAGGGCAAGACCATGTTTACGGGAATTATCCAAGCCATCGGCGAGGTCCATACCCTGGAGCCGCAGGGGGGCGATGTTCGCCTGATCCTGGGTACGGGCAGGCTCGACATGACGGGCTTTACCCCCGGCGACAGCATCGCAGTCAACGGGGTCTGCCTGACGGCGGTGCGCGTCGAAGATTCCGGCCTGGCGGCAGATGTGTCCCGCGAGACCCTGGCCCTGACCACGCTCGGGGACCTGCGGACCGGAAGTCGCGTGAATCTGGAGCCGGCCCTGACCTTGGCGACGCCCCTCGGCGGCCATCTGATGAGCGGCCACGTAGACGGCGTCGGCAAGGTGCTGGATCGTCGCGAGGACGCACGCTCGGTCCGGTTCGCAATCGAGGCGCCACCGGAGCTGGCGCATTACATCGCGCACAAGGGGTCCATCGGCGTAGACGGTGTCAGCCTGACCGTCAACGACGTAAAGGGTCGGGGGTTCGACCTCAATATCATTCCCCACACCCTCCGGGAGACCACTATGAGTGAATATGGTCCGGGGAGCCGGGTCAACCTCGAAGTGGATCTCCTGGCCCGTTATCTCGAGCGCCTGGTGCTCGGCGACCAGGCCGCGGACCCCGACGCCCGAGGCATCACGGCGGAATTCCTCGCCGAGCATGGGTTTCTGCATGGATCCGGGAGATAGCTCGTAACGGGATCCTCCAGCCCGTAGATTAGGCAAAGCCGGAGCGCCGCCATCCTGGCGGCAAATAGAAGCCGGCAAGATGTCGGCGCTCCGATGGCCCGTGCCCAACGACCAGCCCGTAGATTGGGTTAGCCCCTCACCTAGCGCCATCAATCACTTGATTGATGGGCACCTTGAGAAATAGGTATTTTCGCCACCCAGCCGACTCTAACCCATTGATTATTCAAGCCCCGAATTTGCGAAAACTGTATTTTTCAAGGTGCCCTGATGGCGCTAGTAGGTCATTTCAGAAAATTTTGCCGGTTGTCATTTCGAGCGCAGCGAGAAATCCTGTGCGCCGAGAGTTTTTGCCGAGCTGGAAGATCCCTCGCTACGCTTCGGGATGACAGCGGTTGGTTTTACCGCAAAATTTGATGAAATGGGGTACTAGGTGAGGGGCGTAACCCAACACGACTCTTTCTCAGGCCGCGCCGAATAATGCAGGATCGCACAAGCCCGTAGGATGTGGCGAGCCGATGGTCCGCCCTGGGGCGAATGGGTTCCGGCTTGAGCAGTGCCGTCGATTTGTCGGAGAATAGCAATTTTTGGGACCTGAATACATGCCAAGCCCCGGAAAGGGGAAAGGGAACAGCCCAGATTAACGTATAGCCATCCCTGCCCCGCACCTATCGCCGCCGACCGACCGGGCGGCAGCGATAGGTGCGGGGAAAGTCCCTGCCGGAATGACGAGGAGGGGGCTGAACGGTTACCGATGTTGTGGCTTCGGCTGGCTATGGGCACCTTGAAAAATAGGTATTTTCGCCACCCAGCCGACTCTAACCCATTGATTATTCAAGCCCCGAATTTGCGAAAACTGTATTTTTCAAGGTGCCCCTATGTCTATAGGTCCCTGAAAAAAATCCCGCCTGCAACGGAGATAACGAGAAGAGGCTTGCGCATGATCGAGGTGCGACGACTCACCCGCAGCTACGGTGACCTGAAGGCGGTGGACGATGTCTCGTTCGACATCGGGCGCTCCGAGGTCGTGGGTCTGCTGGGCCATAACGGGGCCGGTAAGACCACTGTCATGAAGATGCTTACCGGCTACCTGGAGCCGGATGCCGGAGATATCCGCGTCGAGGGTTTCGACCTCCGCGAGCAACCACGGGAGGTCCAAAGGCGCATCGGCTATCTCCCGGAGAACTGCCCCCTGTACCCGGAAATGACGGTGCTCGACTACCTGGATTACCAGGCGACTCTCCACGGGGTGCCGGCATCCGAGCGTCCCGCCGCGATCCGACAAGCCATCGAGCGCACGGGGCTGGCGCCCAAGGCGGACCAGGGCATCGCCACCCTCTCCCGCGGCTACCATCAGCGCGTCGGCGTGGCCCAGGCCATCCTGCATCGGCCGCGGGTTCTGATCCTGGACGAGCCGACCAACGGGCTCGATCCGTCCCAGATCCAGCACATGCGGACCCTGATCCGGGAGCTGGCCGAGCACGCGACCCTGATCCTGTCGACCCATATCCTCCAGGAGGTCGAGGCGGTCTGCGACCGGGTACTCATCATGCGCGCCGGGCAACTAGCCCTGGATTCGGACCTCGCCGATCTGAGCAATCCGAACCGTCTGCTCGTCTCCCTGGCACAGGCTCCCGCGCAGGCGACGCCGACCTTGACGGCGCTGGACCCGGTAACCGCCGTGGAGCCTGTGGAGAGCCCGGATAGCCGCTACCGCTATGCCTTGAAAACCGCCGATCCGGCAGCCGCGGCGCCGCTGGTCGCCCGCGCGGTGAGTAAGGCCGGTTGGGACCTGTACGGCCTGCAGCCGGAGGTTCGGGACCTGGAGACCCTATTCGGTGCGGTCAGCCGGCAACAGGAGGAGGCTCCCCATGCATGAGGTCCTATCGATTGCCCGCAAGGAGCTGTGGGGCTTCTTCGCCTCGCCGGTGGCCTATATCTTTCTGGGCGCCTTCCTGGCGATCAACCTGTTCGTCTTCTTCTGGGTGGAGGCCTTTTTTGCCCGCAACCTGGCGGATACCCGCGCGCTGTTCGAGTGGATGCCGGTGCTGCTGATCTTTCTGACCGCGGCGCTCACCATGCGCCTGTGGAGCGAGGAACGCCGTGCCGGCACTTTGGAAACCCTGCTCACCCTGCCGGTCTCGCCCCGCCTCCTGGTGCTGGGCAAATTCCTGGCGGCCCTGGCCCTGGTGGCGGTGGCCCTGGTGCTTACATTGCCACTGCCCGCCACCGTCGCCCTCTTGGGACCCCTGGACTGGGGTCCCGTGTTCGGGGCCTATCTCGCCACCCTGCTGCTGGCGGCGGCCTACATCGCCATCGGCCTCTTCGTCTCCGCCCGCACGGACAACCCCATCGTCAGCCTCATCGGCAGCACCCTGCTGTGCGGGCTCTTCTTTCTCCTGGGCTCGGAGGCCCTGACGGGGCTCTTGGGACACCGCGGCGGCGAGCTCCTGGAGCTGCTGGGCAGCGGCTCGCGCTTCGAATCCATCACCCGGGGTGTCATCGACCTGCGTGATCTCTATTTCTATCTCAGCATCGTCGGTCTGTTCCTGGCCCTGAATGTCTACGCCCTGGAGCGGCTACGCTGGGCCGAGGACGTAAAAAACCCCGCTCACCACCGGCGCTGGGTCCTGATCACCGGGCTGCTGGCGGCCAATCTCCTGGCCGCCAACCTGTGGCTGCACCAGATCGACTGGCTGCGCGCGGACATCACCCAAGGGCGAGTTTACTCCATCTCCGAGGCCACCCGCAACTATCTGGCTCAGCTCCGCGAGCCCCTGCTGATCCGCGGCTACTTCAGCGCCCGCACTCACCCCCTGCTGGCGCCTCTGGTTCCTCAAATCCGCGATCTGTTACGGGAATACGAGATCGCCGGCGACGGCAAGGTGCGGGTGGAATTCATCGACCCCATGGAAGAACCCGACCTGGAGCGGGAGGCCGGGGAGCGGTACGGTATCCGCCCGGTGGCCTTTCAGACCGCCAGCAAATACCAGACGGCCGTGGTCAACTCCTATTTCGACCTGCTGGTCCAATACGGCGGCCAACACGAGAAGCTGGGCTTCCGCGACCTCATCGAGGTCAAGGACCCGGGAAAAGGGGACCTGGAGGTGCGTCTGCGTAACCCGGAATACGACCTCACCCGGACCATCAAAAAGCTGCTCTACGGTTACCGAGGCGGCGGCGACATTTTTCAGGGGCTGACCCGGCCGGTGGCCTTTCACGGCTATATCTCGGCGGTCGAGCGGCTGCCGGAGCCCCTGCCCGGCCTGCTGGAGGAGCTGCGGGGGGTGCTCGCCGAGCTGGCGGAGCAGGCCGACGGCAAGCTCACGGTCGAGATCCGGGACCCGGACGCAGGTGACGGCGCCCTGGGACAGGAGATCGAGAAACGCTTCGGCTTCCGGCCCCTGATCCTGGACCTGCTGGCCCCCCGGACTTTTCACTTCCACATGGTCCTGGAATCCGGTGACCAAGTTACCCCCGTCCCCCTCCCCGAGGCGCTCGACAAGGCCGGGCTCCGACGGGCCATCGCGGCCGGCATCAAGCGCTTCGCGCCGGGCTTCCTCAAAACAGTCGCCCTCTACACCCCGCCCCAGGCCGGCGGTGGATTCATGGCAGCGGAGATTGGCCCGAGCTACAGCGCCCTGGAGGAGCACCTGACGGCCAACCTGGGCCTGAAGAAGACGGACCTCGACCGGGGCACCGTCCCTGAAGACGCGGATCTGCTGCTGGTGGCCGGACCCGAGAGTTTGGACGAGAACCAGATCTTCGCCATCGACCAGTTCCTGATGCAGGGAGGGACGGTGATCCTCGCCGCCTCCCCCTACCATCTGGACATGAGTGGCAGCGCCATCGGAGCCCGGAGCCAGGAGACGGGTCTGGAAGCATGGCTGGCGCACCAGGGCCTCGAGCTCGAGCCGACCCTGGTGTTGGACCGGCAGAGCACTCCCTTCCCGATCCCCGTACAGCGCCAGGTGGCGGGTTTCGTGGTCGAAGAGATCCAAAGCATCCCCTATCCCTACTTCCCGGACATCCGTGACGACGGCATGGACCAGGAGACCGGCATCACCTCCGGGCTGGGGCAGCTCACCCTCAACTGGGCCTCGCCCTTGAAAATCGACCCGGAGCAGAACCGGGACCGCCGGGTGGTCGAGCTGCTGAAGAGCTCGGCGGGCTCCTGGACCAATGCGTCCAAGGACATTCAGCCCGACTTCGACGCCCACGGTCCTCTGGGTTTCGCCGTGGGCGACGACCGGGGCAGCAAGCCTCTGGCGGTGGCGGTCCAGGGCCGCTTCGGCTCCTTCTTCGCCGGCAAGCCTTCGCCCCTGATGGCCGAGCCGGAGGAAGACAAACCGGAGGCGGAAGCATCCGAGGACGAGGATTTGGTCGAAGCATCTGCTGAAAAACCGGACGAAGCGGTGGAAGCGGAAACGCAACCCACGATCTCCGGCGTGGTGGAGACCTCTCCCCCGGCGGCCCGGCTGATCCTGATCGGCTCCGCCAGCTTCCTGACGGACACGGCGATCAGCCTCGCCACCGAGGCCACCCGTACCTTTTACACCAAGCCCCTGGAGCTGATCCAGAACGCCGTGGACTGGTCCCTGGAAGACCGCGGACTGCTGAGCCTACGCGGTCGGGGTCAGTACTCGCGGCTGCTGAGGCCCCTGACCCGGCGCGGGCAGGTATTCTGGGAGTACCTCAACTATGCCCTGGCCCTGGCGGGCCTCGCCCTTGTCTACGGCCTGTATCGGCGCAGTCGACGCCGGCGCCGGAGCCATTATGAGAGGCTGTACAAGAACCAAGAACCGTCTGCGTAGGAGGCGGTGAGTCTGCGGGTTCGGTGACAGCCGCTAATAGGACAGGATTAACAGGATGAGCAGGATTAACAAGATTTGTTTTGAATTGTTGTTTTAATAAAAACAATCCTGTTAATCGAAGAAAATCCTGTCAATCCTGTACCATTGGCGGCTACCTCTGATCGACAAAAGAATCAGATTTTTATAATCAACAGATTAGTTCTCAGGGGGCGTTCTCAATCAATAAATCATCCAAGGATAGCAACCCGTCATGAGCGACCCGCCGACAATCATGTGCATCGACAGAGCCGGCTTGCCCCGCACCTATCGCTTGGGCGCACCCTGGTGTCGCTGGATCTCTCGGCGATAGGTGCGGGGCGAGCCCACGCTTTTCCAGCTTGATTGTTACGATGATTTGGCTCAATTGAGAACGCCCCCTAGTACATCATTTCGCTTGATTTTGCTGTAGGGAACGCCCTCCGTGGCGTTCCGAACAGCGGAACGGCTTGCGGAACGGCACGGAGGCCGTTCCCTAGAAGTGCAAAATGGGATGAAATAGGGTACTAGACAGTCTCTGAGACGGTCATGTCCGCGGGGAAGTCCTGAACCATGCAAACAACAGCCATGCAGACGACAACAGACATCCAAGGCAGCGCCGTGCCGACCGAGACGGTCGCCGAGGTGGGCACCAAGGTGAGCAAAGGCGCCTTCCTTTTCCCACTGGTCATCGCCCTCGCCGGGCTGCTGGTGCTGCAGCTCCTGGTCGCCTTCCTGCTGGCAGGGGCCGGGGATAAGAAAATGGGGCCCGCGGAATCCGCGGGTCCCCTCCTCGATTTCGATCCGGAACAGGTGACCGGCATCCGCGTCCGGTCCCCCGACGGGGAAGTATTGGTAACCAAGACCGAAGACGGCTGGATCATACCGGCCTTGAAAAACCTCCCCGCCGCCAAGTACAAGGTGACCGATCTGCTCGCCAAGCTGAAGGGCTTGGAAAAGGGCCTGCCCGTAGCCACCTCGGAAGCGGCCCTGAAACGCTTCAAGGTCGCCGACCAATCCTTCGAGCGCAAATTGGAGTTAGAACGCGGTGACACCTCACCCGTGGTCCTCTATCTCGGCGACTCCCCCGGCTTCCGGCGCCTGTTCGTGCGCGCCGGTAGTGACAAAGCCGTCTACGAGGCGGAGCTCGGCCTCTTCGATGCCCCGGACCAGCCGAACAACTGGAGTGACCGGACCCTGCTCCACCTGAAGCCGGAAGACGTCCGGCGACTGACGTTCGCGGGGCTGACCCTGGAACGCACGGACGACGACTGGCGGCTTACGGATCTGGCCGAGGGCGAGGAGCAGGACGAACAGGCCGTCAAGCAACGGGTCCGCGTTCTGACCAACATCGACTTTCTCGGCGTAGTGGGGGATGAAAAAGGACCCGCAACCGATACCGAATCCACCCCGCTCGAGATCGAGGCGACCCTGGCCGACGGTGAGACCGTCCGCTACCGCATCACCAAGCTGGCGAAAGGCGGCGACTACCTGCTCAAAACCTCCAACCGACCCCAAGGCTTCACCCTCGCCGGCTATATGGTCAAGGACCTGACCGGTATAAGCCGTAGCGACCTGCTCAAAAAGCCCGAAGCGGACCAGAAAACCCCGGAAGACCCGTCCGCAGGATCGCTGCCGACGGCGACCATGGGTAATGAGACGGACAATGAAACGGACCAGGCGCCCCGAAAGGAGAAACCCTGACCTCCGAGCTTGTCTCCTAATAGTACAGGATTAACAGGATTTCCAGGATTAACAGGATTATTTTTTCATTATGCCTTTCCCGACCGAGGGTTTAAGCTATGAAACTTGACTACTATCCAGATACGGATTCTCTGTACTATGAACCTGAGAGTACTTCTTGAGCCCAGCGATGAGGGCGGCTTCACCGCCATCATACCGTCTCTGCCCGGCTGTATAAGCGAAGGAGACACGCGAGATGAGGCGCTCGCAAACATTCGCGAAGCCATTGATCTGTATCTCGAGCTACCCATCCTACGCGCTCGGACTGTCATTCCAGGTGTAACAATTGTCGCTCTGCTCGGGGTAACAGACCTCAGCCCACGCGGCCAGGCTCAGAGGCTGTCTAAAAACCTGAGAACCTGCCAACCGCTTGAACCCTAAGTAAGATCCCTCCTGCGTCGGGACACCTCCGTCGGGACCAGGATTTCTCGCTACGCTCGAAATGACAAGGACGCCGGTAGTGTCATCCCGAAGCGTAGCGAGGGATCTTTATGATTCTTTCTTAGCATTTAAAATCGGGTCTAGATAACTTTAGCCACTGCGAGAGCATGCTAAGGTTATGTTATGCAAGGGAAAAACAGGTATTTCAGGCGTTCACACCTTTCGGAAGCCAAATTCAGAGTGATTATCCGCTCTTTTGCGC
>Ga0209367_1007893_pt1 | contig 14622 bp, 10 predicted proteins | sample WorMetLIZISLAND2_FD_187412 | JGI IMG/M metagenome (GOLD analysis project Ga0209367, IMG submission 187412) | Marine gutless worms symbiont microbial communities from Max Planck institute for Marine Microbiology, Germany - Olavius geniculatus... ... | reverse complement strand
CTGTCACACGGGTGGATCAGTCAAAAACGGTGCAAGCTAGGATCACCAAATCTTCACCATCGGCTGCCTGGAAGACTCTAGTTTCAGGAACCGTAAAGCTTTTCCATAAATTCGAAGGGGGTCACCCTGAACGAGGGCACTAAATGAAAGCGGAATCGGAAAATTTGTGATTTTTGGCCAATAAGCCGCTGTATCTCAGTAACGGTGCAAGATGGGCCTAAGTTACTACTAATCACTAATAGGAAGTTGTAGACTGGCTTTCGATTGGCGCCAAATTCAATGACCTTGAATTACCTTGAACGCCAAAATATGGGGTTTTATGGATTTTTTTTGGCAATTTGGGTCTTCGACACAAGTCTATATCATTCACAAGGTGGTGCCACGGAACTATCGTTATGCGATCCAGATAGCAAATTTGGTATTTGTATATTGACTTAGTGTGAGCACCCCAATTTTCAGCTAAACTACTAAACTGGAACTGATATAGGCTTTCGCATGTCTCGTGAGCATTAGCTCAAATTTCTTGTCCCCTATTATTCAATTTGCACCCTTAACAAAATTTCCCCCTATTGTTTATTCCCTCCCTCTCCCCCCAAATTTTTACTGACAAAACTACACTTAACAAAACTCTCCCCTCCTATATTTCAGTCCCCCTTTATTTTTCAATCTATACTTTTAACAAACCATCCCCCTATTTTTTATTTTCCCCTTTTATCACATACACTTTTAACAAAATTTTCTCCCTAGAGCAGTGCTGTCCAACCCGCGGCCCGCGAGGGGATTTCATGTGGCCCGCCATAGTTCCACATAAATTGTAGTTTTGGTCCAGTGATAAGTCAGATGAAATCAACTTGCAAAATTCAACAATGTTTGATGGTCTTTTGAGTTTCCAAATTTCAGAAAAATGGGCAAATTTGCGGTCCCATTGAACATTCGGAAGCAAAAAGTGTTTCAGCTTCAGGGGGGCTTCGCTCCCCTGACCCCCCGACCAGGGGCTCTGCCCCTGGACCCCATTGGAGGCTTTGCCTCCAGACCCCCTTATAGGCTTGCGCTCTGCGTGCTCGCCATGGCCCCCTTGATTGCGGCCCGCCAGCTGGTGGAAAATTGACTAAGTGGCCCGCGGTGTCAAAAAGGTTGGACAGCACTGCCCTAGAGGGAAAGATGCCCAAAATAGAGGGGAAAAACGAGTCAGAAATTAGGGGAACCAAAGCCCAAAACTGTGGGGACGTTGCACCCGATTTAGATTCCAGATTTGGGCGATAGAAGCCATTGTATTGCTGTAGTCAATATCTTGAACGTTGACTTTTTCTGTTATCACTACTGATATGCATGTTGTCTGCAGCAAGGCGTAGACGTAAGCAAAGACAACATGGCGATGCAGCGACTCCGCGAGGCTGCTGAAAAAGCCAAGATTGAGCTATCATCCGCCGTACAGACGGACATCAACCTGCCCTACCTCACAATGGACTCGTCCGGGCCGAAACACATGAACCTGAAGTTGAGTCGGGCCAAATTTGAATCTCTTGTGGACGAACTGGTGAAACGAACGGTCGGCCCGTGTCAGAAAGCACTGCAGGACGCCGAAGTGAAGAAGAACGACATCGGGGAGGTGCTGCTGGTCGGGGGAATGACTCGCATGCCCAAGGTTTGTTTGCTAGTTTCACATTGATCGTTTAGAAAAATTGTTTTATTATATGCACAAAGTTAAATCAATTTTCCTTAGTTGTGTTTATTTATTTATTTATTTTTTGGCAGCCAAAAATTCAGTAAATATGTAGTCACGGGCATCTATTCTTTAGTGCTTTGTTGCTGCTGTTTGGGAAACAGGAAGGATGGCATATCCCAGAATTTATCCACGTTAGGTTTGCTTTAGGTATGACCGTTCCAAAACTTATTTGCGGCAGAACTTTAACATTCTGCGTGCCCTTTTTATTGCTGAACTAGCGATTATGTTACTACATTGGAAGTAATAGTAGTGCTTATGTCTATATGCTAATGTGTGTTGCTGATACATATTCATATGCTGCGATGAACGTTAACGTATATTAGTGATGGTCGGACTGTTAGGTTCAGTCGGTAGTGACGGACCTGTTCGGTCGGGCTCCCAGCAAATCGGTCAACCCGGACGAAGCTGTGGCCATTGGTGCTGCTATTCAGGCAAGCTTATCCATTGCATATCGTTAGTAGTTTATCATTTGTACAGTTTACATCATTCATCCTATAGTGTCTGTGTTAATAATCTAATTATTGGTGTTTAATATGAACACATTTTTTTAAACAGCAAACAGATTAACTAAAACAAATCGTCAGACGTTTGTTACACATAGTTAATTATAGTCTCAATATAACGGAGTAACTATTGTGTCATGTTTCCATTTGGCAATCTAAGCTTGTGATATAATTGCATTGAAGCCTATATAAGTAATAGTGTGTGTTTGTTGCTGTTGAATAAGAAACAGATTCGGATTTGTTTTGCTAGTGCTGCTAGTGCTAGTGACATAAATTCTAGAGACTGATGTAGCATGTCACCCACACGCGCGATGTCTGCAGATGGATCCATTTTCCATTCACAAACCACCCGATGCTATTACAGTTCTCATACCATTTGAATTCATGTTCACAGTTCACACTTACGCAATAGCAGCTGTTGTACCAGAATCCACTGCCAAACTCAGCCGCACAGTGAAGGCTGCCATGCTGGTCGTTGTCAACGTCATACGTGCTGAACATCATTCCGTCATGGTAGGAAAATCCATCTCCTCCAGTTCCTCCTGCGTTACCTGAGTACCCGGATACCTGCATCCGTTAGTTGGATGCCTCGCTCTCAACAATAAACCTATTGTACTCGGCGTAGTACCAGCTGCCGTTGGTCGCCTGTAGGTCAAACCTGAGCTTGTAGTTGCCACTGCTCGTTGTCAGCTGATGAAGCATGTCGTTGCCGAGCCAGAAGTTGCCTTTCGAGTCATTGAATCCGACTTTGTATTCCGTCCACGAACGGTTGAAGCCATTGGTCTCGTTGATGCGTTGTTGGACCAGCAACGGAAGACAGATAGCTACACAACAAACAATGTGTGGTCGTTCTTCTAGGCTGCATTACTGACGTTGCCAGCTTGCCCGTCTGTATGTCCGTCTGTCCCACATGGAACTCAACTCAAAAAACGGAAAGGTATGGAAAAGCCAAAATCAACGTGAATGATTCCCAGGGCAGCAGTAACCAGTGTGTTAGTTTTTTGTTTAAAAGGTGAAAGTTCAGAGTTGCATAATACGTTGGCACTGGTGCAGCATATTTTTGTACTTGCATTTGTTTGTCTTTTAGCACGCGATACATTGCATACAAGCACGGATTATGCTACACACATTCGTAGTTCTTTCACTGATACACTATCCAGAAAATTAGGAGAGCAGTTTACTTTTTTCCAGTTACTTCTCTCAGAGGGGAAAATCAAAGCAACAGAAAAGTACGTACGGTAGGTGAAGAGAAATTACTGATAACCATACACACGCTTTCTTGATGCAGTCTGGCCCTAATTATATTGCTGTACTCTCTGGATATCAGAAGCAAATGAATTTTGCACTCACAAAAAGTTGACGTTGAGTTGAAGACACTGCACTCACATGGCTGTCGGAGTGATCCAAGAAGGTTTTTCAGTTCAGTCAACTCTTCTCTTATCACATTTCTTGTGGTCTCATCTAACGTGTCACACATACAGCCTAAGTAAGTAAGTAAATATTTTATTGCACAAAATGCACCTAAATGCAAAAAGTGCAAAAGATAAACACCCCAAAAACTATACAAACTTAAAAAGACAATTTAGTTACAGCAAAGAAACACTTGAAAAACCTATAATCAGAACTGTGTGGGGACCTGACTGGCATGATGTTTTTATGTCGGCTTTGATCTCGTTCACAAATTCTTCCCACGTTGCACTAGACTGACAGTAAGCATCATCGTCATCCACAGTTGGTTGAGCGCTCACGTGTATAAAAGACGACATTGTTATTAACATCACACTGATCCAGATGATCTGCTGAGCTGTAGTTGAACAGTTTCGTGCTTCAAACATGGTGCAGTTTGCAATAGAACGTATATACACACTGCAGCATAGAAATTTGTATGACTACTGCTGTAACAATGTCATGCATTGGCTTTCCTGTTTTGTGATAGTTCTGTACTTTCTTCATTTTAAACGCTTGCAATGTGCTGACCTCTTGTAGGATCTGTATGCAGCCAGGCCTATGCTTGCTACGGATAATGCTGCGCTCATACTGTGCATAGGTCTGTTTGCTGTCTAACTGGTCTGGTCACATGACATCCTGTCCGGTAATATAGGGTGGTCCAAAAATGGCACCAAGTTTACTGCATCATAATTTTGCTACCTTACGTCACAGTGTCATTCGGTTTCCAGCAGAATGTTCAGAAAGAGATTGTTCATATGACAAAGACCAGTGTTTTAATACAGCAGTTGAATTTATTCATTGTTTTGCGGCTGGCAGGTCAACTGTTCAAAAACAGTATTAAGCTTTACAGACAGCTGTGTTCAAAAGCACTGTCGATTAATTCTCAGGTGACTTATTATGTCTCAACAACAGTCCAAAACTTGCTTCAGATGATCAACATTCTCAGTCTTCTGACATAGGCCCTATGCAAAAACGACTATTGTCTTTTATTCATTCTTGTAATGGACACACTGAACACTGTTCTCTTGATTCTGGACAATGGGCTTCGCTTGCATGAATCTTTTTCACATAAAGTTTTTTTTTTACATTTTGCTCTGACGTATGATTGCAAAATTATGATGCCGTAAGCGTTGTGCAATTTTTTGGACCACTCTGTAGATAAAGCCAAATTTACAGATAATGTGCTGAGTATATGATAGTGGATGAAAGCGTTTTATGTTGCAGGCAACCTTCCAACTCATCGTGCATTATTTTCTCGGGTTTATATTGGCTGTGTAGGGTGGAGTATTTTTGGGAGACGTGATGGACGTCCTGCTATTGGATGTCATGCCATTCAATGAATGAGTTGATGAATGAATGAATGAATGAGTAAATAAATGAATGATTGAATGAATGAGCAAGTGAATGAATAAATAAATGACTATGTTTTTAAAAATATGTGGGATGTTTATCTTTTGACACTGCTGCCATGGAACTCCAGGTGCAGCGCCACTTGGGACATCACAGTGGTCGACACTCTGGGAAACGCTTATCTGCAGCAGAGTGCCATCACCAGTGCCAGTGTTGCTGCAGACTGCAGCTGTCAGAAAAAAGGAACAAGTAGGCATACAGCTCACTCAGCGGCACCCACGACTTTTTTCCAGTGGCACTGGAAACACTTGAACCCATGAGTGTCAGCAATCAGGAGTTCTTGGTACAAATCGGAAGACATTTGGCTAAGGTGACGACAGACCCCCATGAAACGACGTTCTTATTCCAGTGCATGTTGGTCGCTATCCAACGCTTCAACGCGGCATGCCTAGCTGACACATTCGCAATTTCCGAGCCCGCATCGTAACCATTCCTGACATAATTTCTGTAGTTTAATATTTCAGCCCTTGGGAATTGTACTGGGGGCTTAAAAATAAATTAATTAATTAATGGCAGTCTTTTGCAAAGGCGTGTAGAGTGGAGGAGGCAAGCGGGAAACGTGTCAAGAAGTTCTGTTATGGGACGTGATGTTGTTGAATGAATGAATTAACTAATTACGTTATGAGTGATCGAATGAACGAGTTGATTGTTTTGCTGTGTAGGGCGGAGTATTGGCGGGTGACGTGACGGACGTGCTGCTGTTAGACGTGACTCCATTATCACTCGGCATTGAAACACTAGGTGGCGTCTTTACCAAACTCATCGGTCGCAACACAACTATCCCCACCAAGAAGAGCCAGGCATGTGCTATTCACTGATTTATTGCAAATTTATCATCTTGCTGTAGTCCAAACCACTGACCAGAGTTAATAGCAGGTTATAGCATTATATGTATAAATACATTCAACATATACAAAAAGCACATTAGAGGTTTTTATGGTAACGCACTATATAAATCTACTTTTGAGATTTGACATACAACTCAGCCTGACTATTCCTGTATGGGTTGATGCATTGAGTACCAGCAAAAGCTAGGACGTAAGCAGGCACACCGTGCGATGCACTAGTGCCACATCCGTGGTCTGCAGCTGTGTCGCGGGTTAAAAAAGTAGGGGGGCAGGAAGTTGCAATTTTCTGTAGGACACTACCGGCAAATTTCGGACTGAATTCTGACAGACGTAGCAAATTTTGGACAGTGGAGATCATGGGTGGTCAAAATTCCAATTTTTGCTTGTAAGTTTTCCGAAAGTGGCATATTTAGTTTTAAATTTACATTTCTAGACAAAAATTTTTGGACAGGAAGATTTTTTAACAACTTTCAGACAGTTACTCTCCTTGCTGCGATGCCACTGTCAGTGTAAGCTGATGTCTGGCTGAGGTTTAAAGAAATGGAGATCAGCGTCCTATGAGCCTTGTGGTTTGATTGGGACATTAATTTACATATTTTTACGTACGAGAGTTAGCTATAGCATGTATTAGCTATGGTAATTCTGTCTTGGTGTCTTGTGTCTGTCACGTCTCGGTACCGTTCCAAGACCAGGTGAGATAGAGACTTCGGGTTTTTACACTATGATAGCATAGTGTCTCTAGTATTTTGTGACAAAATTTCATGCCGCTGGGTTTAGGGGGAGGAGGCGAAAAGGGGCATCCACCCTAAAAAGACGTTATTTGCTGCTATTGTCTCGTCCAACGTGAAAATGGTTGCAGATAGGCACAGACATGCTGCTTATCATTACAAGCACTGGTGACGAGCTTCTTATGAATGTCAACATAGATGACCTTGAATGACCTTGAACCCCAAAAATAGGGGTTTCAATAAATTTTTGGTGATTTCAGACTGCGACGCACATTTCAAAAGTGAATTGCACCAAAATGGCGGAAGATAGACCAAGACAACTTGCACATGAAATTTTCAACATTGAACGTAGATTTTAGCAGTCTAGGTCCCAATCTTCTACGTTCCACGAGGCCGGCGCATGCTGGTGTCAAACATGGGTAACCCCTTAAAAGTGGTCATTTTTTGCGCTATTCGCTTGTCTAGCGTGAAAACGCTTGCAGATAGGCACAGACATGCTACTTGTCATAACAAGCACTGGTAACGTGCTTTTTAGTGCTATTAACTTCAGTGACCTTGAATGACCTTCAGCCCCAAAATATGGGGTTTTTAGTTAATTTTTGCGATTTTTGGCTGCAGAATAGTGAAGTGAGACAAAGTGGATGGACATAGATCAAAATTATCTGCGAACAGGAACTGCTATGGGCTCTTACGTGTCTCACAAGCATTAGCTCAGATTTCTTGTGTGATTAATTCGAAGATGACTAATGATGTAAGTACCTGTCTGGCTGCAGGTGTTTTCGACAGCGGCTGACGGTCAGACTCAGGTCGAGATCAAAGTGTGTCAGGGTGAACGTGAGATGGCGGCCGACAACAAACTGCTGGGACAGTTCCAACTTGTGCGTACATGTCAGCTCACAACCACACGTTTTTGCTCTGTAAACTCTTGTATCTAAGACACATTCAGTGCTCTCTCTCCACAGCGCAGTATAGCTTTGATGTGACCAGCTGTAAGTTAGACTTTGTGTCAGTTCTTGCCATTCTTTACACTAGAAAAGCCGAACAGATTGGAAATTGGTTTAGGAAATTGCTCTGTCTCCAACTCTTCATAGCAGCAGTGTCAGTCCGTAAGTTAGGACTTAGTAGATTGTTGGGGGAATTCTTGTAGACTACAAAACTTGTTTTGTTAGGCATTTGTGTATTTTGCAGAATTACTGAGAAATAGGTTATAACACTAGCATTTCTAACAATTATCGTGTGACAATTCTAGCAAGTGATTGTTGCAGTTCATTGCATGTGTTAAGAAACACTTGATTGTGGCAGGGATAACCTATTTCATGTCAACACTCAGAACATACTAGCAGAAAAATGTTTTCACAAAATTTCTGTTGCAGTAGGATATTATATTCTATCAGTTTTTGTACACAGTATATGGCTACATGTAATAAGTAGTGCACTTTCAACAGTACAAGTAGATCAAAGATGTTATTCACTTTCAGCTGTTGAAAATGCACTCTTCCAGTGCAGTATTATTTGTGTTAAATTTTGCAGAAATGTTATTGTAAGCAATCAAACTATGTCAAGGATCTTTTTCTGTGGAAGTATGAACTTTTATGTAATTCTGGTTTTTCCGTGAATGTTGGAAATTTGCCACAGTGCATGTAAGGTGTGTTTGTATGTGTGTGTAAACAATGACAGGTGGGAATTCCGCCGGCGCCTCGCGGAGTTCCCCAGATCGAAGTCTCATTTGACATTGATGCTAACGGAATTGTTCACGTGTCAGCAAAGGATCGGGGCACAGGCCGCGAACAACAAAGTATGAGCTAATTGCTAATTGCTACGGTGGCTTGTTAGCTCAGCGGTTAAGGCGTTGGCGTTAGATACGAGACCGAAAGGTCCACGGTTCAATGCCCAGCCAAAGCGCTACCAAGTAATAACTATGGGCAAGTTGTTCACACATATGTGCCTATGTAGGTGCAAGTGTCTTGTGGTTCGCGTCGACACATAACTTTCAGATTGCGGTTCGATTCTCACTGCCGGTCATTTGCAAGCAACCTTGAGCAAGTTGCTAACCTACTGTGTGCTCAGGCTATCAACTAAACCTCCTACCCTCCGTGGGATGGGAAATGAATAGTAGCTTACGGGCTACGGGTGAAAGCCTATTGTGGCTAATCGGGGCGGTGGTATGTCTGCTAGCTGCAAACGGCGGGTCCAATTGTTTGCTGATGTGGGCAATGGATGGCCGCATAGTGCGCCTTGGTATCATTAGCTCATGCCAATCAGCTGTCACTTTCAAGATTGTAAAAGCACTTCTGGTCTTGAGTCTTGTCTCATGTAAGATGCACTATAGCAAGTACTGGACTTTACCTTTACCTTTCAAAGGCAAACCAGGCCGTGCCCCATCAGAAGCGTAGGCAGGGTGCTCATCTCCCTTCCTTAGGCTTTTGAGCCCGTAGGTAGATAGACCACTGAGTCCGTGACGCATGGCCAGTGCGACGCCAGACTTACGGTTACCTTCCCAGCCGCAGACTACATCACCGCCCTTTGACCATCGGTACCAAATTATACTGCTTGGTGACAGAGGCACATGCATGTGAACAACTTGCCCAGGGTTGTTACCTGGTGGTGCCCCGACTTGGAGTCCATCCCGGGACCTTTCAGTCACCAGTCTTGCTTGTTACAATTACACCACCATTATTATCTATTGTTTACGTACACTGCTATTTGCTATGTTATTTCCCTAGTATTGGCAAAGTTAAACTATGGATACATGCAAGTAAAACATTTGTAAAAACTTTTACAGCTGTTCGCTAAATGTTTTGCAAATCTTCTTTATTTGCTTTCTTATAAACAGTTGTTGTTATAGCAGTCAGTAGCATTTAAATGCTATTGAGCACTGACGTAGATTTAAACTATGTAAGAGAATATTTAAAGTAGCCTGATCTTTTCAGTATCTAACTACTGGGTAGTATTAACATGTACTGGAAATGGGTTTACTATTTAGAAAAGCTAAAAGTTGATCGCTTTTGTAGTTTACTCTTATTGATTGCCAGTATTAAAGTACTATTTCAAATGGTGAAAATTTTGATTTCTGGCATTGGTATTGTAATAGTAAGTTTAATTGTTGGTCAATACATTTATTATATCTGTGTGTTGGATGCATTAGAGTTGTGATTCAGTCATCGGGTAGCTTGAGTGAAGATGATGCTGAGATGAGAAAATATCCTGCTATTTATACAGCTGTGTTATATGTATCATTGTATTCAGTTATACATCTCCTGTGTTGTATACACTGCAGTCGTGATCCAGTCATCGGGAGGCCTGAGTAAGGATGACATCGAAAACATGGTTCGTAATGCGGAGAAACATGCCGAGGATGACCGAAGAAAGAAGGTATGTCGGTCACTCATATTTCCTGCTACTCCTTCATCTAGAATTTATACGAAAATATTCTGATGACACAGTTTTAATAGTCACTTAGAAATATCGCAAATTTGTTTCGAGTATTGTGCAGGGTCTTGGAGCTGTAGAGTACACCTGAACTGTTTTTTTTTGCGTGGCTGGCATAAAAATGTTTACCATAAACCAAGTTTTTTTTTCAAATTTTTGCATGGGTAGTTAATAAATATTTTGTTGGCTAGTGTATCTAGGTAGTTTATCATTGTTTTCAAACTTTTTTTTTCTTTGCTACTGATGTTTTTGTGCTGGCTATTGTTGTCGGTACCACTTCAAGTGATTCCTTGGACAGTGTCTAAAATGACTTTGTGTAAAGTTTCAAGCAGGATGTAAAACTCTACTCAGTCTGTAGCCAGTGACCAGTTTTCCCTTGTATTTGTGATCACACTGTATTTCCCCTGCACTACGCTGTGAGGCATAAAAACACACCAAAGATTTTTTTACCATAACGTGAAGAAGGGTTATCCAATTTTAACAATTTTTGGTACAAATATTCATGATACCATCAAATGGCCGTTCAGGTTCTTACCTCACCCAACATCTGCTTCTGCATTACCTGGGAAAATCAAAACAGACAAAATATGCATTAAAATCAACAAAAAAAACTATATAAAATTTCATCTTTTCGGATATGTGGCCACCAACAGCCAATCAATTACAAGGTTTGACTGTTGTGCAGCAGCACATTTGTTAAATAGGCCTAACATTCAGGAATATTGATGAATTTAAGAAGCGATTTGTGAAGTCTGGATTGGTCTGGAGCAGAACGTTATCGACGCTACTATCAACAAATGGAGAAAGTATCTCCGAGCCGAGCCCATGTTCATGGGCCAACATTTTTAATATTTTTGTAGGCAGTTAAAAATTGACAATTAGATAAACTGTTAGCTAAAATGATGAAATTATGGACAAAATGTGTGTTTTGTGTGTTGTTTTGATTAAGCAATAATACCAAAGTGGTTAAATGCAATATTTTGTTTGTTTTCTTTCCCTGGGTAGTGCAAAAACAGACAATGGGTGAGGTGGGAAACTAAACAGTCATTTGATGGTCAGTTGTATCAGGAATATTTATACCAAAACTTATTAAAATTGGATTGCTTTTCTTCAGGTTGTGATGAAAAAATTTTGGGGAGTTTTTTATGCCTCACAGTGTAGATAGGCTTGGCGTGGTAGTCTAGCGACTATCAAAGTCAATGAAAAACCTCATAATTTGGGCACCCGTAGCCCTCAAATCCCTGAATAAATCAGCTTAAAATTTGACTCGGATGATTACGTCGTCGGTTTGGCCCTACGTGCCAAAAATAGCACAAATCGGCCCAGTGGGGTCGGTGGGGCAAAAGGGTGAAATATCATGTTCAATTGGGTTATTTTTCCTTTTTTTGCTTTTCTTGCCAAGCTCTAGAGAACACATTTTTGGGAGTATCGCCGCATTCTTTGCACTGGATGACGTGTTTCGGTGGGGATTGATTTCCTAGAGGGTATCAACATTCATCTTTCATATTTTCCCCTTTTAATCTCCCCAAAACTGCAAATTATAGGCCCATTTTCGGACTTGGAAAAATTACAACTGAAAATGCTTAACAATGGAGATGCTCATCTACAAACTACCCTTAATCGTCATCGTAGCCTCACCAAAGTGGCATAGTGAATAGGCAATGTGGCCTTGGGAATTCCAAATATGTGTTTATTTTGGACCCCTTGCCTACGGGTCACGTGACACGGCGCATGCGCAGTGAACTTTTGGCCTTTAACATGGGCAAATGCAAGTTTGAGGCTTTATGTCTCCCTAACGGTGCAAGATAGACACATGGTCACAATGGGCCGACCCATTGAACATTTCTTTATTGTATGCAGTTAAAAAACGGACAGTTGGATGAACTGTCAGCTCTTCTGACAGTAATGTGGAAAAATGTGTTCTATGTCTTATTCTAATTTAGTAATAATGCTCCATTGGACAAAAATACAGTATTTTGTTGGTTCTGTTTTCCTCGTGTAGTGCAGAAACAGACATTAAGTGCGGTGAACAATGAAACGATCATTTGATGGCCGGTTGTGTCAAAAATATTCTTGTCAAAAATCATTAAAATCCGATAATTCTTTCTAAAACTGCAATCGAAAATGTCCAAGATGTTTTTTTCCGGACACGGTGTAGAAATGGAGATAAGCCTCACCCTCTATGATCGCAGAGCTGTGAGACAGCGCTATTGACTATTGGTGATTTGTCTTTCTTTAGTGATGATCTGTGTCACCCAGTATGACAGCCAGTGTTACTTTGTCCTTCATTGACTGAATATTTCCATTCCAGTAATGACGTGTATTGTTGTTCTTCTGCTGTATTCAGGAGATTGTGGAAGCGGTAAACGTAGCGGAAGGAATTGTTCACGACACGGAGAGCAAGATGGAAGAATTCAAAGACCAGCTTCCCTCAGATGAGGTATATATTATACGTCCTCAATCTGTGCACTTCTTACTTTCTTAGGGATGTGACATTAATAAAAAAATTTGTTTTTTAAGTTTTTTATCTTAATTTTTCTTATCAGTGAACCTGTCAATAATTCGTACCGACTTAGCCTGAACAGCAGGCATTGTGCTGCTGTTAAGAATAACTTTAACGTTGAACGTTGTCCAACTATATTAAAAAATAAAGTGTTTTGTATCGTAAAGTTTATTGTACCGAAAAGCTTTTACAGCGTTGTATTGAAACATCTGCCTATTCATTTGAAAAGCGCTTCAAAAGTTGATGGCATATATATGACTTCGTTTGTAGATAGGTACATGAATTATGTTCTATATTTAAGGCAGATGTGATGCAATTGATTTTGAGCCAACTTTTGCGGTCTGTTTGCCCGAAAAAATTGGCTGATGATAAAATTGTTGAACCATGACACACGGCTGATTGTATCATCTGCAACTTCATACTATATTAGCTTCACAAATACACGACAGCAGATTTCAAAATTATTTTTTCTGCATCTGATTAACGAAAATAAGTAATAATGACTAAAAAGTAGTAAATAAGTGAAATAAATAATTTATTTTCCATCATAAACGATATACAAAAAAGTTGGCCGATTTTATCATCAAGATTAGAACATGTTCTGTCTTGGACGATAAAAATGGCTGATTTTATCGTCCAAGATGGAACACGCTTGCGTGACACACAACAGATTTTAAGATTATATTGTCAGACAAAATTGGGCAACTTTATCAATCGTCTAGCATCGTCTTAATGTGGCCTCTAGATAAATGCGTTGCATGCATAGTTACATGTGTCCGCGTGGGATGTGGTGTTGTGTCAGTGTTCGAAGCTGCGTGATCAGATAGCGAAGGTCCGTGATCTGCTCATCAACAAAGACGATCAAAGCCCGGAAGCAATCCGCAATGCCACCTCCGAGCTACAGCAGGCGTCACTCAAGCTTTTTGAAGTCGCCTACAAGAAGGTCGGTCTATCTTGTAATAAGCTTATAGGTTGAAAGTTCTAACTAACCAGTTATGGGGTGTTTGCACGATGAAGCAGACATGAAGCTAACGTATTGAATATAAACGGGCACGACGTCTGCTCTAAGTTTGCTTCATGTTTGCTTCATCGTGTAAATACCCCGTAACTGATGCGATAAGCTATGTAAATTTTCTTCCTCATATATGGGAAGAAAATTGTTTGTCACAGCAACATTTAGTGGCTAACAGAAATTATTCTACAGACATGGCGGCAACACCAGTTGCTAAAACATCAACAAATTACTGAGTAACGATTGTAATTTGATGAATTTATCTGACTTATTAGGTCTGTCTTTTCATTCATCTGTAAGCACGCGTGTTCTGTAGCACTGCTAATTGGCAATATGGAAAATATTTTCCGCTTTCTACATGCTTTTCTGAGATTTTTTTACCGCATTATTTGATGTTCTGCAGTTTTCATAGTTTTTCTTGAGTGCAAAAATCGATCTAAATTAATCTATTGATTTCAATTAATTTTTGGAAATTTACTGATTGGAATAATTTCAGAATTCTGAAATTATTCCAATCAGTAAATTTCCAAAAATTAATCGATTTTTGCACTCAAGAAAAACTAATAATCGGTGAATGTGTGATTACGGTGTGCAGATGGCTGCAGATCGTGACAGTTCATCTTCCCAGCAGTCGGAATCCACGAGTTCATCATCTGCCTCACAGGATGACGACAATCTTCGCGACAAGAAGGAAGACAAGAACTGAATGAAAACGTTGACCTAAGGACTGAGACAGGGTTAATTTTAGGCAGTGGGTGATGAGCATTTGTTTTAGAAACTGAATTTTATGTACTTTATGTCATGGTTGATGTGGCTCGGCAGATACCCAAAAAACACAAAAACCACCAAGTCTTCAGGCGGGTAATTTCACCTGAAAAACCTGCTGAAACTTATTTAAAAACCCACTTCAAACGTTGTCCAATTGTGTTTTTTTTTTGTTCCACTGATAATAAAATATTTTATTACTAAGTTGTTAAAACATTCAAACCTACAAATTTGCAAATATATATATAT
>Ga0209367_1007892_pt1 | contig 14623 bp, 6 predicted proteins | sample WorMetLIZISLAND2_FD_187412 | JGI IMG/M metagenome (GOLD analysis project Ga0209367, IMG submission 187412) | Marine gutless worms symbiont microbial communities from Max Planck institute for Marine Microbiology, Germany - Olavius geniculatus... ... | reverse complement strand
CAGTGGTGTGGGACAACCCTGCAGGAGTTAAGCCACGCTGCCCTAGATAGGCAGCGGTGGGCAGCGATAGTAAGAATGGCGTCAGACACCAACGGGCATTGAGCCCACGGTTGTCGATGATGATGACGATGATGACGTCAAACGTGTGATAAGGATAATTAAAAATACGTACAAAAACACCAAAATATTAGTTAAGTTCACCAGCGGCGGCGTGGCACGGGGTCAGGGCCAATTGCCTCTCGATACACTTTAAATTTTTGGCCGTTGGAAAATTGTCCGAAAATCTTCTTTATTACAGAAAATTTTTAACCCCATTTGAAAAAAATTTAGGGGCAAAATTAAAATCTTGAGGATTATTTAATAATCTTCTTTGTCGGAAACGTGCAGTGTTCGTGGGTGGGGAAATTGCAACTTTTTGCTCCACATACTTTTTAACGCTTTTTTACTTCTTTTGACGCCGTTGCTTGATAGATTAACTGTTGACAACGGACGCATGCTTGCGGGACTTTTTAACATTTCCAGCATGTCGCGTCCCATCATGCGCTTCCCTGGAGAAAGGTCGGCGAGACACGATTCACTAATTCTCTGCTTTGCTGTGCTGTCAGCCTCCCGCCGCAGTTTCTGCGGTTACTTTGATTACTCACCCAGCTTCCAGGCTCCATTCATCTATCACTGTAGTCGACCGTGAATTTGTTTTCCCTGACCTTTTTAGAGCTTTTTTTGTATCTTAGGAGCGGAGGACTCTTTTCACTACAATGCGTGTCAGAAGTTAAGATTAGGTTTGTACGTCGCAGCACTGCATGTGCTGGTAACATAAAGCGGTCTATGGCTGGTATTATACAGCGTGTCCCAAAATTAGCGATACCCTCTGGATCAAACACACCCAATTCATTTACTAGTTCATGGGTTTCAACAAAATATTACGCACTCCATATATTAACATTACTTGCCGTCATACCTATTATGACTAAGCTGGTTATGCTGACAAGTCCAAGAATGCACCCCGTGAATGAGACTACATAACTTCTAGCTCGCCCTTTTCTCTCGACGTTTACAGCGTAACATGTTCTCTAGGTACACTGTATCTTGCATTTAACCCATTTATGCCTAGCGTCTCCAAAAATGGGACACCTACTTTGACGGTAAATCATAAAATAATTCAGGCACTAATGGGTTAATAAGTAAAAGTTTATACAGCAGCCGTTTTCGGTTTTTGTTGGCTTACTTTTTGCCCATTGACCATCGTGACATCAGCAATTTTCGTGTTTCGGGTTTTTAAAAACTATTCCACATTTCAAAATTAAAACAAATGGTAACCCTGAGTTTCAGGCGTTACTATCCGGCACTCAAAAGGTAAAACCGAAGTCAAATGTCTGAGCACGTTCTAGTGCTGTTTACTTGAGTAAGACTCGTGAGCAGCGGAGGTTTACAATCTCGGAAGTGGCAGCTGATTGGCATAAGCTAATGGTACCGCAGCAACGTATGCGGCCATCTATTAGCCACGCTAATGGACAATCTGACTCGCGGCACAGCTAACAGACTTACTATCAACCTCTAGCCCAGTAACAACCTCGCAGGGAGGACACGGGGACGGAACAGATACCCTCTTCCCTTAAATTTTGGCCTGTCGGATCGAAAAATTGTCAAAAAATCTCCTTTTTGTCAGAAAATTCTCGTTCAAAAATGCGAAATTTGCCGTTAAAAACTTCATTTTGGGAAAATTTAAAAGCTACATTAAAATTTTAAGCATCCATAATTTCCTCTGTCAGACATTTGCAGTGCCTATAGCAAAAATGCTATCTCCTGTCTCATCTATTTTTTTTGATCCACGACGCCGCTGTTTAGTCCACAATACACTTCCGCCTACCCTGAAGATTACCAGAACATTAAAAAGTTGACATTGCTAGACGTTATTCAAATGCTCGTAATTAAATTTTATTTCATGTGATAACAAAAAAATTTCAGCTAATGCTCACGAGACGCGCGAAAGCCTATAGCAGTTACTGTTTGTAAACCTTACTGCCAGTCTCTCTCCAGCCATTTCGTCGCAATTCATTCTTGGAGTGTGCGCTGCTGTCGAAGATCGCAAAAATCAATAAAAAAAACTCTTATTTCGAAAGTTCAGGGTCTCCGAAAGCTATCGATGTTAATACAACTGAAAAGCTCGTCACTGTAGTCCTTATTGTAATAGGCAGCATGCGCATGCCTATCTGCAACTAATTGCATGAAAGACTAGCCAACAACGGTAAAATAACGACTTTTGCGGGGGTACCGCTCTTTGATGCTTTTGTGCGCAGGTTTCCTTGAACCTAGAAAATCGACATTTCAACCGTTGAAATTTACGTTCAATGCTGAAAATTTCATATGCAGCTTGTCCCTGTCTATCTCTATTGGTTTCGGCGCAATTCGCTCTTGAAACGTGTCTCGCATCTGAAATCGCCAAAAAATCCATAAAATCTTTTATTTTAGCGTTCAAGGTCGTCCAAGGTCATTGAATTCGATGGCAATCGAGAGCCAGTGTGCGACTTCCTATTAGTGATTAATAGTAACCTAGGCCCTATCTCGGACCGTTATTGAGATACAGCGACTTATTGGCTAAAAATCGCAAATTTTTCCCACCCGCCTCTCATTTAGCGCCCTCGTTCGAGGTGATCCCCTTCGAATTTATGGAAAAAGCTTTACGGTTCCTGAAACTAGAGTCTTTCGGGCAGCCGACGGTAAAGATTTGGTAATCCTAGCTTGCACCGTTTTTGACTGATCCACCCGTGTGACAGACAGACGGACAGACAGAATTGCGATGGCTAAGACGCGCTGAAAGCAGTAGCTGTGTGCGCCGCTTGTGGCTGCATTTGTTGTTTTGCTCTACATTATCCTTAGGTTTAATTTTAGCTTTTAGGTGTGTTGTACACCACTGGTCACTTTGTAAGTGGTTATTTTTTTGATTGATTGATTGATCGATTGAACATTTGCCTATGTTGGCTGGGAGTTCAACCTTCAAATCTTTTCTTCTCCGGAGATTGTTTTGTACTTAAGCCGTGCGTAGTCGGGTGTTTGCAAATGCTGTGGACACGGTTAAATAAATATGTAACATAAAACATTCGCAAAATATTTCTAAAAATGGTATCCACTCTGCGCGTAACTGCGGCTTACGAAATAAGTTTTAGTCGATCGCACACGTCTGACTAGTCATTTTCTTCGTCGAATGGCTAAGTAAGAACGAGCAACGACGTCGTTCTTTCGTTACTAATGAATTGATGACTTTATTTTTTTACGTCTGGACCATGCCTAGAAGACTTTAATCATGCCTTGGACGGACACGGACGCAGATGTCCGGAATCTGGCGCAAACATGCAATCAGACGCTCATTTATCCAGTCAGAACTAGACAAATTGTTACGTTGCATGCTCGAAAAGTAATTAATAGATGTCCACGCGACTCACGTATGAGTTGTTAGTAAACTGTACAAATTCGTTGAATCACAACTTTTGCTTACTGATTTGTTAACGTGTTGGCAGCCGTTGTTACTTTCGTCGTCGGACCATTATTGTTATTTAATAAATTCTTATCAATCATAATACAAATTAATCAATCGGTCAGTCAATATTTATTACGCCGAAAGGCAGCACAAAACAATCTCCATTTCCATTAGATTTCGCCTCCGATTCGATCGCGATATGACAGGTTATATAAATGTGTTTTTATTGATTGATTGTAACTAACACTGCTGAGAAAATGAATAAATATAATAATTAAATATATAATAATTAAATATAATACATGCAAGTAAAAAATAAAAAAGAGGACATGTGTACTAGGACAACATGTGATGACAACATAAAACGTAGAAAAATAAACCGGCCTCAAACGTATTTTAAAGCAGTTTTGCACGCTAGAAACCGCATCTAGTGTCACCAAGTTATGCATTAGTTTTACCTCCGCCAAGGATGTTATGTTTTTGCCAGAGTTTTTTGTCTGTCTGTCTGCGTGTTAGCAAGATAACTCAAAAAGTTATGAAAGAATTTTTCTGAAATTTTGAGAAAATGTCGGGAATAGCAAAAACTACAGATGATTCAATTTTGGGGGTGATCCGAAAGAAATCCTGAATTCTGGATCACTTTGAAGTTTTCGTTAACATTGCTTTAAATGGGGCATAAGAGAAACCGCTGCCAAACCGAATATGGTGATGCCACCTGGCGAACAACATGGCGTTGGCGGAGGTCTGCGGTCTCTGACTGCTTTTTTAGTTTTAAAATTTTTCACATAACCCAAGAAAAAGGCAATTTTCTATCTTATCTCAGAATATTGCAAACACGGTAAACCACATAATTAAATTTTACGTAATGGCGTTCCCTCCCAAAAATATTTGAAGGAACGGCGTGAAGGCAGGCAGACTACACCGACTACACTGTTGGTCCCCCTGATAATCAGAAACAAAAATGTTTGAACGTTTACGCTGGAAAATGCTTTTGCGAATTGTTCAATTAACTTGCATCGCAAGTTTTCAGTCGTTCTGCAGTAAATCATCTTCAGCATTCTGCTTGCCGTAATTCTTGTTTTACTTGGTTTTCGTTTTTCTTCAAAATCTAACAACAATTCCAGTTCCCGCTCACGTTCTACAGTTAATGAAGTGAACCTGTTTCGTTGGTGTTGACGAAACAGACTGAGCGACACATTACGTGATGTTTATCTTATCTTATCAGGGCGTCGCCACACGTCCAATCCATATGAACGTTTCACACTGACTGAAGAGCATCGCAAACTAACGAAGTCATTATCAGACTCAGCAGCAGCAGCACATCACCTGCGTCACCAACACATAGTGCTACGGTTCACGGTATTGAGACGATCCGTGCACTGTTGCGATCTAATGCTGGCCGCCTTGTGCGCAATAGGAACATGAAAAAAAATAATAATGTAGGCTTGGACTTCGTTCTCGCCATATACATCGCCAGTGAGTTCTGACGCTGTCTGCAGGCGTAGTTAGTTTACTTTGCACTTTTAGTCATCTGTTGGCTGCAAAAATTAACCAACAAAACAACATCCGTGGCATTCACTTTTATGTCCTCTTCGCACCCAGTGCACGAATCGTCCCACAATGCATGTTGTCAGTCGGAACACAGCTACGACGATTGGCTCTTGTATAATATCTGCTTAATTACAGTTCGTATATGTTATGTAGTCCCAGCGGTTCTACGCAGGCAGACCAAGTCAGCTCGCGATATACAGGGTGCGGCAAAAAAGTAAACTTCTAAAATGTTTCGCTGTTTTCTTAGCAACCGTTTGGAATTTTAATTTGAAATTTTGTGTAGCTTTATTAACTAAAACATTCTACGTCTAATGGCCGAGTAAAATATGATTCTGTTTAAGTTATAGACTTTTTAACATAAACGCCTACCGATTTTTTAGCATTAAAATGTTTAAGCTACAACACCAATGCAACATCATCGTTGAAACAACACAGTTAACTAATAATCAGATGCCAGAATTTCATTGTCACTGCGAATGTTCGAAGTGTTCACCGCCAGCTCCAAGCTCTAACACAAGTTTTCAGTCGCTTAATTTGATGAGTCTTTCACAGCCTTGTCAATCGGTCCTTATGGCAGGATCAAAACGTCACTGTGACGTTATCAGCAGTAACGTGTAACCAGCTTGTGAAAATTAAACATCATCCATAGCTTAAACATTTCAATGCTGAAAAATCAGAAGGCGGTCATGTTAAAAAGGATATAACTTCGTCGTTTTTCAACAGAATTATATTTTACTTGGCAGTTAGATGTAGAAGGTTTCAGTAAATAAAACTGTAAAAATTTCATATTAAAATCTCAAATGGTTGCTGAAAAAAACGGCGAAAACCTTTTGGGGTCTACTTTTTTGCCGCACCCTGTATGCGTGGGCTTTATAATGAGTTCTCTAGAATCGCGTTGCCTATTTTTTCGTGGCTTTCTGCCCATTGCACTAAAAATACTTACTCAATTTTTTATAGGCTACATATAGGTAAAAATGCCTAGATTTGCACAAAATTTTTTAAAAAGTTATGATGATTTACATACTCTGTCGACGTAAAAACTAAATTTGTATTTGCTAACGGTTGCGTAATTTTGATGTAACGTTTTTTTGACGAAATCTGTAATTAATTATATAATTGTCACTTGCGGTAACCTTAAAAAGTCATTTTAACCACAGAAATATATGTGTGGCCAACATTTCTAAAGTTGCATTTATCTGTAAAATGAACCATTTTTTACTTTTCGTTAAACTCGAAATCATTGTCCGTCGTAGCGTGTAATTTGTATATTATTTATATGACCTATACACAACGAAAACCATATCGGAAACTATAGAGTTGACAATATCCTGCATTAGTAAGTTTTTGTAGGCTGTCAATAGTAACTAACAACGTCGATATCTGCAGTGGTTTGGCCGCAATTTGCAACGCAAAGTTTCTGCCCGCCCCTGCGGTCAAGGAAATAATTTTTGCTTATTTACTGTCAGTCACCAGCTAAAAGCAGTGCGATGTCGAATATTATATTAGTGACTGAAACATTAAATGTTTCGACATGCATTGCGACAGGCAGAGTACGAGTAGACATTTACTGTCTAGTCTACACTTTAAGCTACTACTAGTACGGTCGGCTTTCCCTAGCGACAGTTTAGCTTTTGTTAATCCATTGCACATAAACTTTGATTTTGTGATGTTGCTTCTAAAATATTTAACTCGGGTGAAATGAAATTAATGTATTTGTTTAGAAATAAATATGTTTGTTTCTAAGTATCGTGGAGCGTCGCGGTTTTTCTCAGCGACCACTGAGCTTGTTATTTCGCAAGTGGCATCATAAACTAAGGTCGCTGCCGAATGCCGCCCGAAGCTGCCGGTTTGGTCGCCGTATCCGGATTTGGATTAAAATCGTATGGATTCGGACGGTCACTTCATCGTTTTTTTACGCGCGACAGCAGAATGTTTCGCGTGTCTTAGCCATGGCCTGGGCGTCTGTCTGTCCGTCCGTCCGTCTGTCACACTGCTGTATTGTATCAAAACGGTGCAAGTTAGGATCACTAAATCTTTACTATGTGCTGCCCCAAGAACTTTAATTTTTGTGACGAAATTTGGTTCCGCTGGGTGAAGGGGTTCTCCTCAAACGGGGGCGTCAAAGAGGGGTACCTCTCAAAAAACCTTATTTTGCAATTACTGGCTCGTTTCGTGTGAAAACGGTTGCAGATACGTACATACATGTTGCTCATCGTAACAAGCACTGGTAATAGGCTTTTAGCTTTATCAACACCGATGACTTTGAACGACCTTGAACCCCCAAAAGTAGGGTTTTTGACGAATTTTTCGTAATTTTTGGTTGCAGCCCACATTTCAAAAGTAAATTGCGATGAAATGGCTGGAGATAAAGCAAGACAACTTGCATATAAAATTTTTAGCATCAAACGTAGATTTTAGTTGTCTAAGTCACGACCCCTAGGTTCAAGAGGCCTGCGCACGCGAGCGTCAAAGAGGGGCACCCTTTTAAAAGCTGTTTGTTTTACCGATATTGACGTGTCTAACGTGAAAACAGTTGCAGATATGCATAGACATGCTGTTTATTATAACAAGCATTGGTGACCAGCTTTTTAGCGGTATAAACATCGATGATCTCGAATGACCTTAAACCCCCCAAATAGAGTGTTTTAGTGTTTTTTACGATTTTGGGCTGCGGTGCACACTTTAAGAGTGAATTGTGACAAAATGGCTGTAGACAGATTAAGACAATGTGTGAATAGGAACTGCTAAGGCTGTCGCGCGTTCTATATGAGCTTTGCTCAAATTACTTGTTAAAGATCCGTGGATGCTTTCGAAGCAGATAACGTATCATGTTCTCCAGCGACTATTAACGACTGACCGAGTTACTCGTTCGTAATGTCATTTTTCTTAGGCCTATCTGCATAGTAGGCATCTAACGTCTTTAGCGGCTGCAGCCTTTGAATGTCAGAGCTTTTAATTTTGACCTTTAATCTGTAAGCTTCTTTAGCTCAGAACCATTAAAAGACTTACAAAACGAAGCGCCGAAAAAAACAACCGAGTAGGTAAGTTTTATCGTTTTACATTATGCTAAAATATGGCACAGGATATTTATCCGGCAGCCGTATCAGTAGCCTAGCAGATAAATATCCGGTCCTACACAAGCCGGCTATTTATACGGCCGCCGACCTGGACCGCTTTCGATTACACGTTCGCGCACCCAACGGTGCTCGTGGGTATACGTAGGTACCGGTTAAAACCGTATCTCTACGACGTCGTACCGCCGCAGAGACACAACGGCAGCCCGGCAACTGACGACCTCAACCCTAGCAAGTAGGGAATAACGAATCGCCAGTCGGCAAGTTTCGTGATTTGTTAAACTTCTTGCTTAAAATTTAATGCTGTAGGGGCAGTAAAGCTAGAACTAGAGAAAGAGAGAGCACCCTATTCAATTTTAATTCAACTGTGTGGTTATAAGACCAAGTATCACTAGACTAAGTAAGTAAGCTAACACCACTATTGCCTATTAATTCGTTTCTGTGGCTTTAAAAATGCTTTTGGAATTTTTTAAACGTTTTTAAAAAAAAGTTGAAAAAACGTTAAATAACGTGGCAAAAACGTGGTACCAACATCGATGCCATTTAACGACCTTGTAGCCCAAAAAAATGTTTCAGTGATTTTCTTGCGATTTTCGGCTGCGGCGCGCATTTCAAGAGTAAATTGTGCCGAAATGGCTGGAGATAGACCAAGACAACGTGCATGTAAAATTTTCAGCATTAAGCCTAAACGTAGATTTTAGCAGGTTAAATTTCGGCCCCTGGATTTAAGAGTCCTCCGTACGGAAGCGTCAAATTTGAGTACCTCTTCAAAATGTGCGTGAAAACGGTTGCTGATAAACACAAACTTGCTGCTTACTGTAACAAGCACTGCTGATGGAGTTTTAGGGGTTGATGCTCGTTCACGAAATGACCTATCCGTGTCAGGTGGGACGTTGAACCACACTCATACAGTACTTAGCGGTTGATGATCTTGAAATCTAAAACCTGGGTTTTGGTGATTTTTTTCGCAATATTAGGCTGCGATGCATATTTCAACAGTGAATCGCACTAAAATTACTGCAGATAGACCAAGATAACGTGCGTATGAATTTTTTTTAGCACAAAACGTATATATTTAAATGTCCGAGTTTCAATTTCTATAGGTTTAAGAAATCCTTTGTTCGTAGGCTTCAAATTTGGGTTCTCTTTGAAAAAAGACATTATTATTATTTTATTGCACGTTGTACGCTGATTCTCTAGGTGGCAGCACCAATGCTGTCGCGCGTCACGTAAACATTGCTCAAATAACTTGTTAAAAGTGGCGATTGAATTTATCAAAGGCGGCACACACACAAATAATAAAACTTAGAAGAAGATGGGCTGAGTATGCGAGATTTACTACAGATACCGCATTGCATGCTAGAGTGGTTAAGCGAGCACGCAGTACGGGCTTATTCCACTCCAGACAGTGCGGTATCGTACTTAAACCACGCTTAGATGGCACAGACTTCACCGTCGTTCGCTTTTTGACGCACGACTGCAGTTGAAAATTGAGAAATAAAGTACCAGTGCAAGCTGAGTTGGGTTTAACGGTTAATACCGTACCGCTAACTGATGGTGATTTTAGCTTGCACCGCTTTTGACTGATCCACTCGTGTGACAGACAGGCGGACAGACAGACGGACGGACGGACAGAATTGCGATGGCTAACACGCGCTACAGCAGTAGCTGCTGTTGCGCGTAAAAAACGCCAGACGTACATTTACATTTCTTTAATACAGCATGGCATTTTAACCGACAGCATAACAGGGACACGCCGACGAACGTTAACAAGTTGTAATCGGTCATTGGAAATACTGTTAAATAGCTCAGATAGTAAAATGCAGCAAAAAATACGTCAGACCTGTGTCGACATAATATGCAGCCAACCGCGTGAAACTACGCAACCCTCACCTCAACGTTAACTTCAACTTTCAAATTTTTGGCCTTTTTAACTAAAAAAAATGGCACATTCCTACCCTGAGTTACATTTACATCAAATGTGTCATTTTTTTTCGTTTTTGAGTTGGACGGTCAGATGGACAGACGGACAAACGGACATATAATAAAGCCTATTATTAGGACAGCCGCACAATCAGAGTCAGATTACAGTCTATACAGTTTAATGGCATGTATAATTAAACCGAATATAGAGCAGCATTAACGGATCCATTAACGATGTCCATAGACTCGACTACGCACAAGTGGCTTACGATTACTCAGCGACACACGCGCGATATAGTAGTAGGTCTTCATGTATGCAGTGGCGTCATTTTGGTAAGTCATTGGGGGTCTCACTTTCTTTCCTTTCTTTTTCCTTCAATCGCTTTTTCCCTATCCTTCTTTTTAGCCCATTTTCGCCTTTTTTCTCTCTCCTTCCCTTAGAAGTGAGCCCCCTTCAATTTAGGTAGTGGGTCTGAGGGAGCGCTGTAAGCTCCCCAGTGGTGTCTGGGGCAGAGCCCTAGCCGAAGTCGAATTTAGTGCATTTCAGTGTTATATTGTGACATCTGGTGGCAACAATCTGAACGATTTCCCCGAGAAGGACGAACTGAATTGACGTCTTTTCACCGCCACACGTTTTCCGACGATGAAGGATCTAACTTACTATTTATCAGCATTAACTATATGACATTAAATAAAATACGTAACGTATTGTTCTTGCAGCAGTAGGCCTAAGGCTGCGTTCGCATAGACACGAGTACAAACCCAACACTGTTTCACGTTTAATCAAAGACAATTTACAGGGGAAAAATAAAATCATAAATCCTTGGGGTCCATAGACCCCCAGCCCATCTCACTTATGACGCCCCTGCATGTACGTGTAGTTGTTCATCGCTTAAAACGCTAAGCGGGCTGAAGCAACGCAGAGGGTAAAGTGCGCAGCACACATGCCACGAAAAAGCAGCTCAATTTGTATTTTGCCGCAGGCTTGGCTTATGCTGATCGCTCTCGATGAGTGCGGCAGTGGAGCGTCGACTCTATGGGTGCTAAAGCTGTCATGACGCAATAACAGTTACCGTTAGACGCGAGAGCAGTGTTTAGGCCTCCTACGTCTTGGCATTGCCATTCCTAGACAGGGTTCACCGGGTGCATTTTGATGCACTAGGAAGCCGCATACCGCCAAACCAAGACCATCAACGTTCATCCTGATTTCAGCAACTTGTGGCTGAAAATATCAGAAACGGACTCGGAATTCGTACAAATTTCTATACGTTTACTATGGAAAAATTCGTTAATATTCGATATCGGCACAGTACTATCGAAACTGTTCGACAGCAAAAAATGCAGGATCGAATACGCGTCCCAATTCGTCAATTTCACCACTTTCAGCAAACGAATTTCACGAATTTACAATGCCAGTTTTAATTCCGACATTTTTAGTTTTGCATTTTCCATAGAGTCGCTGTTTTATTAGCAGTAGGTTAGCTGTTGTGCCGCACCGATATAAAATTTCTACGACATTACAGATACAATAGATTCAAAAACTAATGCAAATTTTGGCCTTCGAACTTAGATGCAACAAATTAAAGCAATGAAGTTTATGCCCAAACTCCATAATTACGTACTTCAGTTCGTTGCGGACTTGTTGTAAAACAAATTGAAAAACTTGCTAAAAAGAAAGGGACGAAGAGATGTAAGAAAAGGATAAAAAAAGGAGACGAAAGGGAGTAAAAAGAAAGGGAAAAGGCAAGGCCTTTAATTCATTTTTGGCTACGCCATTGAGTATGTACGCATTTAGTTGGTCATCGCTTATGACTTGAAGACTGGGCTACAACATCACGACACATCATGTGTTGTGGATTCGTTTAACTTTAACAAATCCGCAAGCAAATCGAAGCAAGTGGAGTAGTAGTTAAATCTATCAGACGGCGGACATTTCTATGGCGGAAGTAGCTCCACCGGCGCCGGGGCAGGCGTCCTGGAACGACAGCGAGTGGCAGCGGCAGCGGCCCACCAGCGCCACGAGCTGCTCGCGAAACACCCGTCCGCTGACCGTGTACAGCAGGAAGTTGATAGCGAACCCGGCCACGTGCAACGCCTTGGCGTAGTTACCGAACACATCGAGCACCGATAGACCGACGTCGACGAACCCCGACAGCGCCATCTTGAACAAGACGAAGTGCACGAGGACGGGCAGGTAGAACAGGACGTAGGTGGTCGAAACTAGGATCAGAATGATCGTCAGCTGGAGGTTACGCTCGTCGAAACTGGCTCGGCGGACGCTCTCGGCGCTGACCGACGGCCGACTGTTGCTGTGAATGTTCATCGACGTTGTCGCGGTGGTGGCAATGGCGGCGGAGACGGGCGAGAGGTGATGGCATCGTTGCTGTGTTGCCGTGGTACCCGCGGTGTCGACTGTGAGCAGCGGTATGTGGCGCCACCGTCGCTTTCGGTCACGTGTTATGCGCGTCACACGTGACACGATGAGCGCGTTCAGCAGCGCGATAGCAGCGACCGGTACCACACGCAGGGTGATCATCTCAGCCAGGTACATCGCCGCGAATACCTGCACACATTGCAGAACAACACTGCGTTTTAATTAACAGGCAATCATCGATCAATATATCCAAAAAATTTAAAATGGCCTAAGTAATACGAACTACTGTTAGGTTCACTAGAGAGATTAGTTAGAGCACAGTCCAGGAAATGATTGGGTGAAGAGATGAGTTTTGAGTCGCGGACGGAAGATAGAGAAAACGACTCGGCAGACCGTCATGTCGTCCGGCAGATCGCTCCAGGTCCGTGGGCTGACAACAGGCAGCCAAATGATAAATAGTATCTGCAAAACTCAACAAATCCAAAGTAATTTGAAAAGAGGCGAAATCGCTCTCTCCAGTTCAAGCATCTCCTTATTTCTATTCACTATAAATGGCAACAGCAATTTGCAACAGCGCATTATGGTTGGGGGTTGACCACAAATTTCCCATTTCCTTAAAAAATCAGAAAACCTTAGGCTATCTGACACAATGTGTCTTTGGACCTGCCACAGGGCATGTAAATCTGTCGAAAGGTTTAAGCAGAGTGCACTAGTGTGACAGACTGACAGATCACGCTACAAAAAAAAATGGTAGGCGAAAGCGCCAGTGCTGGAGCGATTTACCTAATAAAGTTTAATTTTAATTGCAACATTATTCTTTTAATACTAATTACCACTAAATAGTCGTTCACCTATTGCTCAAAGATATTGAACAAAATCAAGTATGACTGATCGACATTTTAATCAAAATAACTTACGTTTTTGCGGCAATAAAATGACTATTCAGTGATTAATAATTTTTTTGGTCGATATAACGTTCCTATCTGGCAAAATTTAACACCGACTGAACAGTGTATATAGTAGGCCAGATAGACGACTATTCGACATCCGGGTCCCTTAATAATTCGGTCAGTAGGCTATATCATTACGAGCACCGTTCGCATTTCGACAACCGCTGATCTCGCAGCGTCGATGACCGGTCATCCCAACTGAATTAACGTCAGACTTAATAACCATTGTTGATGGCATGGAAGACTCCAAGCGAGCAACACGAGACATACTTCAGCGGCGCGAACACTGCCATCATCCGACCGACAAATTGTTACTTTGAGCTCGTCTGCACGACGGCGCTAGCGTCGTCGCCGAAAGCCTTCAGTCGACGCAACGCAATGTCGCAGGACTCTATCTGCGTCTGTTACCACGCTTCTAAACACTTTCAAGGCGCGTACAGAGCGACGTAATTGAACTGAACTGATCCGACGGTTTAGTTTTTGCGGAACTGACCAATGCATTACAGTAGGCACCGTAACTATAGTCACGTACGCGTCAGCCAATGACCAATGAACTCGCCCTGCTTGCCTATTGGTCAGTTCAGTCCGTTTAGTTACGTCGCTCTGTACGCGACTTAGATAGGCGTAACTGTGCGTCCGTCCTGATAGATAAGGCCGCCGACATTCGCGTTTTGTCCGTCCGTCCGACCTGTACGTGCTCCTGAATCGAAAACGAAGAAGCGTTAAAATAAAATTGTGCTAACGTTTCTCAGAACAGGAGTAACCCCACGGCGTGCCAATTTTCAGCTCAAAAACTTAAAAGTTAGAGTTAAGGTTACGGCCAACATTTCGCAATGCAATGCATAGCCAAGCGGACGGCCACACGAATATGTCGGCACAATGCCGGCATGAATTTTAACTTGTTTCGCCAGATTGTTTCGTTTGCTCTGGTGCGACTGATAGGCCTATTCTGTTCGTGTTGACGTCAGAGTTCGCCACGCCTATCTCTCGTCTCGCGCCCAGACGGCCAGGGCTGGAAGAACCTAGGTTTTGGAAAAAAATAGGTTTTATGTTTTTATGGGTTTTTAAGTTTTTGAACATTAAAAATATTTCAAAGGTTTTTTGGATTTAGTGTCAAATGAACACCGTTTACAAAATTAAGACCCAAGAAAAACATACCACACACTCTGGAAACAAAGCTCAGCATCCTGAAGACATGTGTGTTCAGTACAATGCTGTACGGTTGTGAAACATGGACAGTTACAAAACGCTGTGAAAGCCGAATCCTGTCCTTTGA
>Ga0209367_1007891_pt1 | contig 14626 bp, 11 predicted proteins | sample WorMetLIZISLAND2_FD_187412 | JGI IMG/M metagenome (GOLD analysis project Ga0209367, IMG submission 187412) | Marine gutless worms symbiont microbial communities from Max Planck institute for Marine Microbiology, Germany - Olavius geniculatus... ... | reverse complement strand
ACCGTCGCCAACGCCACACGCGCCTATGGCCGATGTGTATTATGGTCCCGATGGGCCGAGTCCAAGTGATATGCGATTTTCGAAACTATAACTACTGAACTGGAACTGCCATAGGCTTTCGCACGTCCCGTGAGCTTTGCTCAAATTTTTTGTAAAAGATGAGAGCACGACTTAATGGACAGAAAACAAATTGGGCATATAGATATGCCGGTTGTTTTATCAAAGAACATTCAATTTCATTTGCTTACCGTCACGTTCATTATCATCATCATCATCCTCATTATCAGCTGCTGGCTGGCTACTGCTGTTGATGTGCATATCAAGGCATTCCAGGCAGTAGATGTGCTGACAAGGAAGAACCTTGGGCACTTGTGGAATGCTCAGGCATATTGCACACATACGTGGAAAAACTTTTTCACTCATCTTGCCTGAAATAAATAAGCAACAAAATGTTACAGAGTTATAACCAGTCGGTTGTCCAGTGTTTAAAATGTGCAGACGTTTTGCTGTGTAGCAGAAGCACAGTAATGTCAAAAAAAGGAAAACTCCTTCACAACACAGTGGAAAACTGTTGATTTAGACCAAGGCCTTCGTGACCGACAGAAGTATGAAAGTCAGTGTCAACAGGTCACTCTCCAACTGGGTGGAGGTTCTCAGTGGCGTACCACAAGGATCGGTCCTGGGACCCCTGTTGTTTCTGGTCTTTGCCAATGATTTGCCAGCATGGACAGTCAATAGTATCAAAATGTTTGTAGATGATACAAAGACCCGGAGAGTTATCAGCAAATCTAAAGACTGTGATCTGTTACAGCAGGATCTAACCAAACTAGCAAACTGGTCAGACAAGTGGCTACTACGTTTCCACCCAGAGAAATGTAAAGTCATGCACGTTGGACATACACATCCTACCCAGTATTACATGTATATTATATTTGCACAAGGCCAGTTATGGCAACTCCAGACAATAACAATAATAAATTGCTTTATTGTATTACTGGTTACACACACGTCAGACAGTGCATTCCAGTGATCAATTACTCTGTTGCTAAATACATATACTTTCTCAAATCTAATCTACTGCATTTTTATATAGTTTCTTTGAATGACCTCTTCTTTGACCTCATTGGCAAATTTTAAAACTTTACATGCAACTGACACATCTATGTCATTAATATAAATTAAGAACAAAATTGGCTCTAATACCGAACCTTGTGGAACTACCGCGGTAGTATAATGCTGTAATATATACACAGTTATAAAACTATTTTTGTTTACTCAGCTTCACATCAAATGTAAATTTTAGCGATAGCGTACAAATTCAGATGTCATTTAATATTTAACTCTCAATGTCAAATCAAATCACTGAAAAAAGTTAACAAACTAAACAACTCTACATTTTTACTTTCGTTTTCCAGCGAATCTTCAATCTTTTACGACGTATTTTCCACAAGCACTGGGACTTCCAACCAGTAACCACATGCAGTAGATACTGCCTAAAACTCGACCCGGACAGACTACTTGGTACAGGTATTTTAAAAACTGGTAACTTCAAAACAGGGCAGTATTCAGAAGTAAAAATAGTTATTCTATGTAAACAAGGTGGTTGTTTTGGTGTTATTTGAAGGTTGCAAAGTTGTTTTTATGTCAGATAATTTTATCTGTTGTGCAATAAATGTCCGTAGCATCTAAACTAGCGCTTGCAGCGGCAGTTACTTTTACCGTGTCAACAATAACTTATGTCCACTTGTCTCAGAAGCGAGCCAGAGAGGTCAGCTGCATTTGATCTGTATCATACTTGCTACTCATTACTCAATTTTGTAACTTTTGAGTTAATTTTTGCTTTGTCACTTCAATGTCTGAATGAGCATAGTTGCTGGGTGCACTGAGAAAACTGAGCTTTGTTACATTTGACCAGAAATTGCATTACGAGCATAATGTACTTAAGTATATGGCACTTATTTCACTGCATTGGATTTATAGTAGTAGTTGTTTGCTTTTGTTTACTTGGACATACAACGTATTCTGTGTCACAAATATACATAAACACGTAAATATGTCTGCATGGGCGTAGGAGCCGGGGGGGAGAGCAGTTGCCCCCTCCCAGATTTGGGCAAAACATAATAAAAATTTGGGCCAAATGGTGGAAAATTTGGGCAAAAACCGAGAAAAAAATTTTTTTCAATACAGGACAAAAAGCAAAAAATGTCCAAAGAGTATATTGCAAAGCCACTGCAAACTGAAAAAAATTCCTTCATTCTCAAATTTGAAACCTCCGATTGCAGGACTCTTTGAACCTAGGAGGTCAAAACTCATACAGTACATTTTATGCTAAAAATTTCATATGCAGGTTGTCTTGGTCTATCTCAATTCTCCAGCCATGTCGTCGCAATCCACTCCTAAAGTGTGCTGCGCAGCAGGAAAATCGAAAAAAAATCACTAAAAGTTCTTATATTAAAGGTTCAAAGTCATTTAAGGTCATCAATGTTGATACTCCTTGAAAGCCCGTCAGCAGTTCTTGTTACTGCAAGCCTCAAGTCTATGTCTGTCTGCAACCGTTTTCAGGCTAGACGAGCCAACAGCGGTAAAATAACGACTGGGTGCATTTTGACACTGTTTCAAAAAAAATTAGCTTAAAGTTCCACACTAGATGATCGCTATTTTTGGTCTCCTGATAGGCCATTTCCCCCAGTCCCCCTATGGCCACACCATGACTGAAAAATATTTAGGGGCCCGGACAGCGGACCATGAAATTTGTAGACAGTTGTAGTCTGCCAAGTGCCAGTTCTGCATGCAATAGTTCAATTTTTTCTCACGTCTCTTGCAGGTTATCTGTACCTCCACTTTTAAATTTGTTCCACCGCCCTTGTTTGCTTTTATTATTTAAGTAAAAAAGATTGCAGTACAAACATAACCGGTAGCTAAAATAAAGTCAATATTACAAATATATGTACGAGGGGCCCTCAGTTGCTTTCAAGTTTCAGGGACCAAAGGGACCATGATCCGGTTCTGAATATTCGGGCAAGTTGCTTTCTCTGCCCCCCCTAAGCGAAAGTCCCCCAGGCTCCCCCTATGCCTATGCATGTCTGGACTATATAACACTTAATTCTTCACAGTAACGACTTAACATGTGTATAAACTGTACAATAAAAAAATAAAGAAATTAACAATGATATTGCTATGTTGTTTGTGGGCTTTGCACAGACAATGAGAGAGGGAGTCATCCGAGATGTGCAGCGTCAGGAGATGAGAAAAATACAGAACTTGAAGCTACTTCAGGATCAGATTGAATTAACAAAGACGCTGAAGTCGATGCAACAGCAACAGGCAGATGAAAACACTGATAAAGACAATGATAATGGCTCCAATGTAGCAAGGACTTAACTGTTGTATTGTACAATCTTCCTATCATTCATCATACATGGTTCCATTTGGCGAAGGGTCCGCTATAGCTGAGGCCCACTATAGCTAACTTCATAGCTATCACTAACCCCTACCCTATTGCCCAAATATTACATCAGCTTAATCATGCTAATATGCATAGTTGAGACGCTTGGTCGCATTATTTGGCTTTGTTCCGAGTGAACTGTTTTAACCCCCACCTGCTATATTTAGTAGAAGTTAGCTCTAGTGGACCTTCCCCATTTGGTACTAACAGTTTAATTGTCTGACATAATATGTCGTGGGGAATACTGCGCGCTATTCTGAACATTCTATCATTCAGCAACGGGTACTGAAGGTTGAAAGCACATTTAATAAACTGTAAGATTCATCAGATTGCATGCCTTACCATTTATTTACTTTCCTGTTCTTGCGATGATAAAAGTGTTCAACTTGTTCATGGCAATGGGCTGTTGACTGAAAAAAACATTATCATGCAGTGTATTGTATTTTAAGCGAAAGTGCTCTAGCATCAGTTATTTCACCATTTTTGTACAATGATGTACAGACAGACCATGCTGCATTTTTCATATTTTTCCCATTGAAAAATAACTTTCCAGGCACTTTACCCACGTGGTTCACCTCCTGCCACCTCTGGCTATGCTACTGCATCAAAAAAAGTTGTACAGCATTTCCACATCATACAGTCATTAGCCTAGTGCCAGTAATCGTTGAAGACAACGCTGAGTCTCACTGTCAGTGTCAGATTCGGTGAGCACAGATAAGCTGTGACAGTTCAAATTATCAGTGTCCATAGAGTTGTAGTCTACAGGTAATGTGACGTCAGTCGTTGCCATAGTAACATCATTTGTTGCCATGGTGACATCAACAACATTGCTCCATTCATCTTCACACTCGTTCTGGTGTGATAAACTGCAACAGAGTTAAATAGCACATAAATACAATCAACTTAAAAACAGCAAAAAAACGGTAAACAGCAAAGAACACGTAACTGGTAAAGATATGTTCAGGCTTGCTACAGGTCAGGAAAAACTGGAAAAAGTCGGGGAATTTGTGTGGTCAGGGAAAGTCCGGGAAAATATAATACTTGAAAAGTCAGAGAAAATGATCTTGGATCATGCATACTGCAGATATCTGTGATTTTTTGTGTCTCTAAATATTAAAAAGCAGGCAAATTTGTGGCTTCCATTAAACATCCAAAAGCTAGTTTTTCAGCTTCAGGGGGAGGGGGAACTTTGCCCCCCTGACTTCCCGACCAGTGCTTCTGTGGTTTGCATATTGCTACATTAATACAGTGTCATTACCTTATGATATAGTGTACCATTTCTGACATTTGTGCAATAGGGTTATTATTTCGATAAGGTCGGGGAAATTGTCATTCCATGACTGGAAAAGTCAGGGAATTTTGCTTCAGAAGACCTGTGTTGACTGAGTCGCCGAGAATCATAACAGACAAGTTGCAGAGAGTGATGAATTCAGCTGCCCGCGTCGTCACTGACACTCGGAAGTACAACAGTGGTTTGTCGCGATTAATGCATGACGAGCTCTACTGGCTTGATGTCACCAATCGAGTACGATTTAAGCTCGCAGTGCTCATGTATCGATGTCTCCATGGAACTGCTCTGCTGTACTTGATGGACAGTTGTACACTCACAGCAGAAGTCACTGGCCGTCAACATCTGCGTTCTGCCACTCAGCGGAAGTTGGTCGTACCGCGCTATCAATTGAACAGTTTCGGTCGTCGGCGCTTTTCTGTGGCGGGCCCGTCGACTTGGAATTCGCTGCCAGACAGTCTTCGTGATCCAGAACTGAGTCTCATTACTTTCAAACGTCAGCTAAAGACATACATTTTTGCGAAATATTGACGACAAAATGTATTGAGCGCATTAGAGATCTTTTTGAGTATGCGCTATATAAATTTACACTTTACTTACTTACTTACTTACCTGTAGGAACCCTGTATGTTGGATTCATTGCATTCATATATTTCCTTTTTAGAGTTCTTTCTCATCAGTATTCTGTGTGGTCTTTTGTGTTGCCACCCATTAGTTACACAAAATTATACGCACACACATGCTTTTTTTTGTTTACAGCATTCTGGTTTATAACACTTCTGTTTAACAAGCAAGTGCAAGAATGTATATAAGTGTGTGGTGCGGCATTCATAATGACAGTTTCATTGCAAATTTTCTTCTGAGTGAGTGTGCCAGTAAAATATTGTCAAAGTTTGAAAACTGATCAATATTTAGAAAAATGTGGACTAAAGTTTGATGACTCATGGTCTTTGCATATACTGTTTACAATTTTTACTAATTATTATTACAAATAGTTCAACATTATTAACAAAAAGATCATCAAGTGCCATATTGTAGTTCTAGTAAGTCGTACACTGCTGTTACTGTATCAACATTGTTTATCATAAATATTAACAGTCCGTCTGCACATCGAAAATAGTTTAGTCGTTTGCACATGGGGTCAAAAATGACCCAAACTCAGAGCATAATATCTTCGTTAATTATACACGTACATAAGAACTGATTTTACAGTTTATTAGCAAAATGCCTTCTCTACACGAACTGTAGGCTGTTTGGTGGAAAACTTTTTGTTATAGTGTTGCTATTGTACATTAGGCCCTATTTACACCCACTGTCAGCCTGAAACTCAAGCAATCTCATGGTATTCAGAGCACCGCAGCTGTCGGCGACCCGCTGTATAAGTCATTAGCGGTTTTGTCGACTCGGACAGCCCACCCGGGGTGCATGTCGGCCATGCGATCGCGCTGATAGACGTGATGTGCTGCTTGCACACCAGGTGGACAAATGAACAAGTGCGAGGATGTCGGGTGCAGTGTGTTGAGTGCAGTGCCGGTGACGACCACCTCTGAAACCTTATAACTGAGTGATAGGATGTATACCGTTTGTTGCGGTATAAAGCACCTTGTCAGTCGCTGCAGTTGGTAGTACGACGACGATCTTGGACTACTCAACAGACGACGATGAAATATATCGCGCAGATGATGAGCAGCAATGAAACATTTCTAGTGCAAGCCGTGTACGGATAGGTCCGCAGCTCGAGGTGTCAACTGTTAGCATCCCACTCATGCCCCCAGCAGGTTGCTTCCCTGTGACGGTGAATTTATTGCCTATCAGCAGTGATATCTTTCCACGCACTACACGCAGAGTCGATTGCTGGAGCTGCAGCCATGTACCGTATCAATTACCACCTCCCGCAGTCCCGTCGCCACTGTTTCTAGGCTACACGGTGGTTTTGTACGGGGTAGGTTCAGAAAAAAAATCCTTAAAAATTCTCCTTTAAGAATATCGTCGTTATTTTTTCACTGTTTGACATGGAACACATTTGGCTACAACGTCGTGGAACCATTTAGCACAGTAATATTTAGAACTGCCGATATCGTCACGTTACTGACCGTGGGGTCAGAAATGACCCCCATGTGCAAAGCGACTGTTAACTTACTTTTCATTAGTGCCAGTAGTACAAATAGTCGGACATTGTCTCAACAGCTGCCTTCTATTCTGTGTGAAGCTCAGTAGCTAGTACTAGTGATGACTTGCATATACTGATTACGAAATGCTATTATTAATATTATTATTAACTACCAAGTTATTGTCATTACTAGTACAAACAGTCTGATATTAACCAGCTGTCATGTGTGCTGTCAAGTTGGTGAGGCAGTTCAAGTGTCTTGTATCCGATGTGATGCTGATGTTTGCCAATAGGCCACAGCGACCAATCCACCGCATCTGTATCAGTCAGTTGATCGATCATAACAGCTTATCTAAAGCTACTCTAATAATAATATTACAATTTCTATAGCACCATAACATCCTAAATACCGAAACACTGGTGTCAACTTATGTTACAGGTATGCAGTACTGAACACAGCAGTTTTCATTTTCTTCTTAAAAGTGTCTGCAGAACCAGACAGTTGAACATCATATTCTGTTTTCCTCTACTACGTTCTGCTACTTTATAATGACAAACAATTTTGGCAGTCTAAAAAATACACTGTGTCGGGGTCCCTTTTTTGAGACAGTGTAGTCTGACAGATAATGGTTCGAACGATGAGGTCAAGAAATAACTTTCTGAAGAGCCAGTTGGTTTTGAGATGTTGACAGAAGGTCAACCGAAAGTGATGTCATTATATCTCCTCACACCTCACCACGAGTGCCAGCACTGGGTATATGCAGCAGCAGCATAAGTTAAAAAGTTGAGCTGAGCAAGAAGTTGTAATAAAGTGAGCAAAAGGCAACCAATTGTAATGCAAAATTTGACAGTATCTATTATATAGCAACTTAATTTCGCCTGCAGACAGCAGTAGAATATATAACTGCCAAAAAATGAGTGGCCATCTATCCCCCTCTGCCACATGAATGCAAGAAAAAATTCACCATATTTTTACGTTTCATGTGGATGCCTTTGGGCAGCTGAACATGGTCTGGATGACCCCTCCGCCAGCCCGCTATGCCACTGGACAACAGAATATTCCATATCCACTCACCATTACAAATAGTCCATCGGCCTGCATTTGAGGGCTGTCCACATTCTACCCGATCCATGCTGGCAGTCTGTGGCTGATCAACTTGTAGAGAGCTGACATCGTACATCAGTGGATGACACTGGAGGGCAGTATGGTCAATACGGTCTGGCTTATCGGCTGAGCCGTGATTGGCTGCTGACGTTGACACATAGCAGACTACCAGCTCAACTAGCTGGTTCTGGGCTGACTGTGACAATGGTGGAACGCACAGTGGGAATATCCTAGCAAACCAACGAACAACTAAACAAGCTGGCATAACACGATCAAGAGGACATGGGTTCAACTCCCGGTTGGGCCGCTATCAAGTGGTTACTACTTGCAGACAAGTAAACCTCCTTGGTAATAACCAACCAGTCACCATGGTCAACTCAGCCTTCCACCCCTTAGGGGTAGGTAACTCAAGTACCAACCTGTCTGGCTGAAGTTATAGTGTGTCACATTCACCCATGACAGCTGGAAGGTAACACTATGTGATCCCATATGGCAGGTGATGCTCTGTAGCTCTGAAGTGGATTCTCATACACAGCTTTAAATTACACACCTTTAACCTTAAACTGCACACAATTAAGTAGGTAGGAAAGCTAGAAAGACACAATTTATAAGCTAGTCGCTATGCCCAAACAGAAATGTTTTAGCAACAGTATAAACAGTCTAAAGTTAATGTTGGTTTGGTCAGATGAGAACTTTTTTAACTGTTACACAGCTGAATTTTGAAAAAAAAAACATTCATCAGGCAACCGGCAAAGTACCGTTTAATCAGTGTAGCTGTGTATTTATTTGGGGAACGTAGAACCAGCTGCAGTAAATGTCGACCAATCACACGACATGATCGAAGGTAATGAAAACCGTTGCCAGGAGAATTTCCTTTATCTGAACAGAATATATCCACAGAAATCAACACTTCATTCATTGCAGAAAGAAAGCAAGTAACTGAAACATAGCATAAACTAAAAAAAATATTTTTAACTCCGGTAATGGCGAGGCTATGTGATACCCAACATTTATTTGACTATTTTTTGTCTATTGGTTTTTAGCAGAAACATACAAAACTTTGCAGGTGGACTCGGCTGAAATTTTTGAGGAAAGTTAGACTTGGGCCAGCGTTGATTAGTACTGGTGTCTGGCTGAGAGCTAAGGAAATGAAAACCACCTGGCTAACACAATGGAAAACATTTTACATAGCATTGGCGAAGGTTTCATATCTCCAATTTCCATTCTAGTTTTGCAATCAGCAACATTATAGAAACAATGATACTGCAAAACTACTGAACAAGCGTTAGCACCGGATCTGAACACTACGCAAACACTCTTAAGCTTTTACACCAGAAACAAATTATTAAATTGTAAATGCATTTTCAGTTCTTTTATTTAACTTTTACCATTTATAAGAACTTAGCAACAGCCTATCCAATGGTACCATCACCATCCCCATCCGAATTTCACTTTGCTAAAACTAACATGTTCACAGCAATGCACAATAGTGTTAAACTGTGTTTTAATCAATAAAGCAAGCAAAGCGGTTTTGCATCCAGTGGCAACAAGATATGCGGCCAACTGTCTAGCTATGCACTCCAATGCACTGCACAATACTAACCTTAACCCAATCCCTGACCTTTGACTTTTTGAACGAAAAAAATGGCACACCAGTTGCTCCTGTCCTATGGAAGATTACATCAATTTTGTTTTTTTTCTTCAATGCCTTTTCAAGTTTGGAGCTCTGTGGGACAGACAGATGGACAGATGGGCAAGACCCATTACGACACCTGTCAAGACAGCCACACAATACTCGTGAACGTATGCAGATATAATCAACCAAAAAAAACATTAATTTCCACAACAACACAACTGAACAATAAAAATTTACTCAAAAAGACAGTTACTAACCCATGGACATATCACAAAACTATCTGTATAATGTTTAAACTGTTTTAATGCACTTTCATCTTTCTCGTTGCAAAAACAAGAGATTTTCTGACTTTATGTTGTTAAAAGTTGGTTTTAAAATTTAACTTATATATGCAAATGCACCACGAGATTTTTTTCCGCATCTGTTTGGATATTTTAAAAATGTATTTTCACACTGTGTTGTTAGAGGTTTTGCTTGTCTACTTTTCACTTGATAAATAAAAAAACATGAATATATGATGATGATGGCCTGATATCGTAAAGACAAACTGACAGGAGCTATTAATCGCTGTGACAATTCGTGCAATCCATCCGGCAGACAGATAGTCACACCAGTTGCCTTCTTCACTGAGCTGAGCAGCCAACGAATCCAGCAGCTGACTAGTTAGCTGGAGTTTATTGACCAAATACAGCAATGGCTGCCATAGCTTCACTAGTTGGCCAGGTATCACTGCTTCTGTAGCTTCGGTCAAATCTAACACAGACACAGATATGATCAATAAAACGTTGACAAGATTACTATAGCAACAAGAAAAGCCCAGCTAACACAAAGGGGAATGTGCGACAGCGATGCATGTGTGAAGGCCCCATGCGAACAAAATCTAAGTTCACAACGATGTTTCATTTAGACTTGACGGCAGATGATGCCTATCGCCATATCCAGTGCATGAATTTCAGTATTGCATGCCACGTCCAATGCATGAATTCCACCACTATTGGCTAAAAATCGCAATTTTTTCCCATAAAAGCCCTATTTTGGCGTTCAAGGTCATCAAATTCTGTGGCAATCGAGAGCCAGTGTACAACTTCCTATTAGTGATTAATAGTAACCTAGGCCCTATCTCACACTGTTATTGAGATACAGCGACTTATTAGCTAACAAGAAATTTGAGCTAATGCTCATGAGATGCACGAAAGCCTATAGCAGTTCCGGTTCAGTATATTAGCTAAAAATTGGGGTGTTCACGATAAGTTAATATACAAACACCAAATTCTCTATCTGGATCACATAACGAGTTCTGTGCAGCTGATGGTGAAAATTTGCTAATTGTAGCTTGCACCGCTTTTGACTGATCCACCCGTGTGACGGATGGACGGACAGACAGACAAACAGACAGACAGACGGACGGACAGAAATGCGACGGCTAAGACGCGGTGAAAGCAGTAGCTGCTTTCGCGCGTAAAAATATAGCAAGTCAATCAATGCAATCAGTCAGCGTTAGTTAGTGCTGGGCGTTGTAAACCAATTCCCGAGGTGGCAGCACCATCGAACAAAATGTCACAATTTACGTTGTAAGATATATATCTATACAAACCGTTTCACCAAATACTGTGCATCAGAAATGTACTACCGGTAAATAATAAATTATTGTGCCCACAATATAACGAAATCGTACAATGAAAATCTGTCGCTGTTTGAGTTAGACTTGCGGGAATTTGGGATAAAACACAACACCTTTATTACAGTCATGCTGAAGTGGACATAATGACAGTACCGTGGCGCCTCCTTGTGAATACTGACTTGTGTCGCAGCCCAAAATTGCCAAAAAATCCATAAAAACCCTATATTTTGGTGTTCAAAGTCATTCAAGGTCATTGAATTCGGCGCCAATCGAAAACCAGTATATGACTTCCTACTAGTGATTAATAGTAACCTAGGCCTAGGCCTTATCTTGCACCGTTACTGAGATACTGCGACTTATTGGCCAAAAATCGCAAATTTTGTCCACCCCCTCTCATTTAGCACCCTCATTTGGAATGATCCCCTTCGAATTTATGGAAAAGCTTTACGGTTCCTGAAACTAGAGTCTTCTGGTCAGCCGACAGTGAAAATTTGGTGATACTAGCTTGCACTGTTTTTGACTGATCCACCCATGTGACAAACAGATGGACAGACAGACGAACAGACGGACGGACAGGATTGCGATGGCTAATATGCGCAGAAAGTAGTGGCTGCTTTCGCGCGTAAAAATCGCAAATTTTTCGCACCCCCTGTCATTTAGCGCCCTTGTTCAGGGTGACCCCTTTCGAATTTATGGAAAAGCTTTACCGTTCCTAAAACTACAGTCTTCCGAGCAGCCGACAATGAAGATTTGGTGATCCTAGCTTGCAACGTTTTTGACTGATCCATCCGTGCGAGAGACGGACAGATGGATGGACAGACAGAGAGAATTGTGATGGCTAAGACGCGCTACAGCAGTAGCTGCTGTTGCGCGTAAAAACACTTTCACTGTTTGGAAAACTATGAAAGGGCAATGAGTCAACGCGAAAAAATGGCAAAATAGTTTCTGAAAATAACTGTCCGAACTCTCAGTGCTTTGCAGGATGGAAGTAAGAACCAGCTTTGCATGGGTTCTGGCGGAACTGGTCTAAAGCTGGTTCCTAGCTGTTTCAGGTTAAAAACTAAATACAAATTTTTCATCAAACATTTTCCACTCATAGAGCCTTTAGTAGAGATTTACTATATGAAACTACATTAAAATTACAAAAGTCGATTTACATGGCACTTACCCTTTAAAACAATAAAGGACAAAGCTAATAGATAACATGCATACCAATCAGTGCACCATCATTAATCAAGTACAACAGTCAACAATACCTCAATTGATAAGAGGTACAGATTTACATTCCGACATTTTTTGCTCCAATATCACAGTACACGAGCATTTGTGGGAATAGCGTAATGGTTTGGGTCCGCTGTAAGCATAGTTGCAATCTATCACTAAACCTGACCCCATCCCCAACCCTAACTCTAATCTATGTCATATGTTGGTATAGGAAATGTTGAAATGGTGCTTGTTGAAATAAAAACTGCCCCCTGATAAGATATCATATGCACAGATACTCGTAATTAATAACTGTGGCGCCTAGTGACTTCTTCTTTTAGGCACCGTGTATAAATCCGCTTTATTATTATTATTATTATTAAAGTGTCGGTAATACCTCGATGGTTAATGCCAAGTGAAGTCAACATGTCTGGTGATAAAACCAGTCCAACATCTTGTCTCACTAGAGCTGATATGACACAGGCACTGTACACAAATCTCAGTATGTAAGAGTGAGGAAGTGATAATATTGATAATAATAATACTAATGCCAATATTTACGGTGCTGCCATCCTGGACATGGCCACTGCAAGAGTTCACCTGGTTCATTAAAAAATGTAGCACAGTGCCAGGTGGCTGCCAACCTTTGGACCAAGCCGATCAGCCTGTGCCCCAAAACCGCCGATAGTGGCAGCTACACTACAGTTACTACATTCAACATTGCCATTTATTATTATCACTCAGCTAGGGAGCAGATACTTATTTTACCATTCCATGGAGGGTAAAAGGCTGAATCAACCTGGTTACATACAGAAATGGTTTACCGACCCTTATACAGTCACCCATCCAAGTACTAACTGGGCCTGGAGTAGAGCAATATTGCTGATTGGACACAATGCACTACCAGTAAGGATACTATACAGATGACGCAATTACGCAAACAATTTACAATGTGCCACAGCCTGAACACACAGAAATGTCTTAAGTAGTCAACGATAAGGTCTGAAGGTAATGTTTTACTGTCGGATCTTAATGGTAGGTTGTTCCACTGCCACAGACCAGGGGCCTAATTTACAAAACATCATACGACAAATATACAACAATGTTACGACATGCGGAAGGTTTACGACAAATGTACGATAAAATGCGATTTGCAAAAAAAACATACGACAAAGTTGCCATAAAAGTTACGACAAAGTTACGATTGAGTTGTTTTTTTGTCAATTGTGTGTCCTATTTGGCTGCTTATTTTTTCGTGTTGTAAAATTCGTCCGTTGCCTGATTATAAGGGCGTATCTGTATTTAGTTGGTCGTCTGTTTAAACGTTAGACCTCAGTTGGACGTTTAATCCCTTCGGACTGTTAAAAGTCGCTGTCTTTGCTCAAAATTTCCTGCTGCATTTGAACTGTTATAGTATGAACTTTATGGCTGTAGCCAGCGCATAAATTTTGTTGTTTCACTGATTAGATTTAGCCGTATCAAAATCTCGTCCTGTTACTGATACAGGCTCGTTGCAAGTGAACGTGTATATTGACGTTAGCTATTTTTGCGACCCCTGTATTATTCTCTGATAATATTTTAAACTCTTTTTCGTTATTACTAGATATAAAAGTTAAACTAAATAGTTAGATTTTTCCGCCCTGCTTTATTATTTTCTGTGTCGTTTTTTTATTGATATTGATTGATTGTATGTTCGTCTGTCCTTGTCGTTTTATTTGTGAATATAAGAAACCGTGAACTTAGTCTACTAGTTTGCGCATTCAATTTTTCTTGCAAATAAATGATGATGATGATGATGATAAGTTACGGTAGGGTTGTCAGGCCCAATAGGTAGATAGATTGGGGTAAATGACGAGGTCGCAGTGTTGTGGCTGCAGCGCCGTGACACGCATCCACCACAGAACTATAAAGTTTCATTCCAGACTTCCAAATTTTCAAAATTATCTCATGCAGACTTTCTCCACTGTAGTCCCCGGAACCGTTAAGTTAAGGCTTTAAAGGTCCATGGCCATGGTCAAACTCACTTGCGCAATTTCTGTAGATTTAAATTAGACATTTGACCTCGCATATATAATATGTCGATTTGAGCTTCCTTGCCTTGCCTTGCCTTCGGGGTGGGCAGGCTCTTACACCTGCCCAGCGCTGAGGCCGTATCAGTTCGGCCCAATGCGCGTCCCCAAAAGTAACCACAGGTTACAAGTAACGGCTATAAAGCCGT
>Ga0209367_1007888_pt1 | contig 14630 bp, 14 predicted proteins | sample WorMetLIZISLAND2_FD_187412 | JGI IMG/M metagenome (GOLD analysis project Ga0209367, IMG submission 187412) | Marine gutless worms symbiont microbial communities from Max Planck institute for Marine Microbiology, Germany - Olavius geniculatus... ... | reverse complement strand
CCCCCAGACCCCCGTTATAGGCTCGCGCTCCACGCGCTCGCCATGGCCCCGGCCACTGCTTGCTCCCCCAACTTTCAAACACTTCCAACGCCCATGTTTGTCAGGCAGTGACTGTGAGAGCCACGAAAAAGGACGATCGGCCGTGATACATATGCTGTGGTGATATCACACGGATTGGAATGCGCGCGCGATGCGATAGCTGTGCAATGATGTAAATTTTATTGCAAAATACCGTCCTCATTCCAAATTCTAAATCAAACGTTTCTTTCAAGACAACTGACATCGGCCTATTGTATACCATCTGTTCCGAACGGCTACAACTAGCAACTAACCCAAATTAAGAGAATGCGCGACAGCGGCCATGCATGTTGCCCTATGATTTGTATGAAGGCCAACTGGGAACCAATCTAAGTTCAGCGATCCCAGCAATCGACATACAACACGATAACGATAATGGAGGCTACTGGCTGGTATTTAGGCCTATAGTTTTGCATCGACATATCGCGCATCACGCAGCTGTACGTACGTTTGACAAGCCAAAAATGTGCATTTCGAAGGGGGTACCCTAGCTCTATGATGCTGTCGTGCTCAGGCATCACAGATCATAGGGGATCGCGACTTGGAGCGTTGAAATCACGTTTAATGCTAAAAATTTTATATGCAAGTTGTCCTGGTCTATCTTTAGCATATGTAAAAACGTTTTTTTATTCATGCCACTTTTTTACGTTTTTAACGTTTTTTTTATTTTGCTCAACGTTTTTTTTTATTTTAAAAAAACGTGCATTGAAAATCCCATCATACCTTCGAAAAGCTTTTTTGGAATCCACAGAAAACAACTAGAAAGCAGTCAGAGCCCGCACACCTCCGCCAAGGCCATGTTGTTCGCTAGGTGGCAGCACCATCTTCGATTTCGCAGCGGTTTGCCTTATGCCCCATTGAAAGCAATGGTAACGAAAATTTCAAAGTGATCCAGAATCCAGGATTCCTTCCGGATCACCCCCAAAATTGAATCACTGGTAGTTGTTGCCATTCCTTACATGCCCTCAAAATTTCAGAAAGATCCGTCCATAACTTTTTGAGTTATCTTGCCGACACACAGACAAACAGACAAACAAAGTCTGGCAAAAACATAACCTCCTTGGCGGAGGTAGTAATAGTTCATAGCAGAGATGTAGTACTTGGTACTTGTACTTGTACTCGAGTACTACTCGAGTACCATTTTGAAGTACTTGTAGCCTACTTGTACATGTACTTGAAAGTCAGGTACTTGTCGACATGTGACAATTACTTTACAATATTTATTGTCTTATATTCAAACAGTATGCTTAATAATTGAGTGCAGTGCTCAAAGCTGTCCAGAAAATTGTGGAAAAATAAACATGGAAATAGACAACATTGCAGTGAAATCTTTTTACCAATCTTTTTTTGTGGTAAAAAATTGGGGCTTTTATGCCTCTCAGCGTAGTTGGCCTTAGCTAGAGCAAGTGTGGCGGGTCTCCCGGGAGGACGCGAGGGCGTCCATTTCATCCTCCTGGGACGCACAGACGGGACTTTCGTCCCCAGCACTCGAAGACGATCGTCGCACTTCCGTCATTTTATTCTATACCTGAATACCTGATACCTAATATCAAAAAAACCGATTCTACTGAATCTACTTCTACTGAACTCTCGCGCCTATTCTCTCTGCCGAGGCATACCCGAAACGAGGCTGGCCAATGAGAAGAGCCAAAACTGGGACGTGGACTAATTATGAACCAATAGTAACGTCCGCATCCATTATGTATTATAATTTATGCAAATATATGAGTATTTTAGTTTATATAATCAAACAGATATTCTAAACATTTTTGGATTCGTTACAAAGTACTTGGGTTGTACTTGATAGTCAGTTTTCAGTAGGCCTACTTGTACTTGTACTTGTGGCTTTGGTACTTGCAACATCTCTGGTTCATAGCTAGACCTGGGAGTCGCTGAGGTACAGAAACTTGACCCGACTTGAGGCTAAAATGACCCCAAGTCGACGGCGGTCGACTTGAGCACATCCGACTCGACTTGACTTGACTTGACAACGGCATGTCGACTTCAAACGACTTGAGACGTTCAGAAGTTGTGATGAACTTGCGTGAACGCTGTACATACAGGGTGGGGCAAAAATGGCACCATTTTTGTACGTCTTGCAGGTTCACTAAGTATTGGCCGATTTTCAAAATTCTTTTACTGTCAGAGTCAGGAGACAATTTGCAATAAAGCTACTACTATAGATCTCACCACAAGTAAAGTGTGTTACTACACTACCTTGTGAAATGTCAGTGTCTTAAGGATCACAATTAAAAATAAGACGATTTTTGTTGCAAAGCATTTTAAGAAATTAACAACAGAAACAACGTGTTTGTTGTCTCAGTTATTGTCTAAAAATCACATCTCACAGTTTTCACATCAAAATGTCTCCGCCTTGCTGCTGGCGACGCTACTGACCAATGGCGCGATCAACCAAACGCTGAGGCACTTTTCCCCCCTCAGCGACAATGGTCTTCTTTAGCTGGTTGATTGTCGTGAATCGTCAACACTGATAGGCCATCTGTTGAAGGTAATCCCGAACAGCATAATCGACTAGAATTTATTATTCAGTCGGGGTTGTTTGGGGGCCACATGCCAGGCTCGATCAACGTTGATCACGCAACTGGACAGTGGTGTCGCCGGCTTGAATGCTTCATCTGACATTTCACGAGGTAGTGCAATGACACACTTGAGCTGTGGTGGGATCTACAATGGCAGTTTTATTACAAATTGTTTTCTGATTTTGACAGTAAAAGAATTTTTAAAATCGGTTAATATTTGGTGAAGTTATAAGGCGTAGGGTTACAATAAATGGTGTCATTTTAGCCCACCCTGTATACTGTAGGCTATTCAGTGTTTTTTTCCTTCGGCGGACGTCTCTGTTATTGTCATTTTTAAGAAAAATTCACACAGACAGTTAAAACTGTGTGTAATGTGACTGTTTTGATGCGCTACAGCTATGCTGCACGGCACCTTTGGCATCGTTGTCGTCCGTCCGTCTGTCGTCCAGCCGTCTGTGCGTCTGTAGTGTTTGAATTGCCAGAGGGTTGGGGAGGGGTTCAACCCCAACTGTTTTTAACCCCCCTAACACACTCTCAAATTAGGCCTATGTTCCGGGGGGTCAGCTTTATATATAGGATTTATATCACAATTTTGGTCGGGTTCTTCAACCCCCAGCTAATTTTTTTGCAATCCAAACACTGATTGTGGCTAACCGTTAGGGCTTGTGGAAAGAAACTTTTGCACTAATAAGTAGCCCTGTGACTTAAACCTAGGCATGCACAATTTCAGCGATCTAGTGCAAAGGGAACAACTACATGGAAACTACGTCATTCACAGTTCCGTTTGCCTTAATCTGTAGGCCTATAAGCTTACCTTTATTTTATATACGGTTACTAAAATACGTTACAAACGGTTGAAATGGCCTTATTTGCCTGAGCTCATTGATAGCCGCGTTTGAGAAAACTGCTAGGTGCAAGATTACGGGTTAAGTTGACTTCTCAAGTCGACTTGAAATGACTTGTAATGAGACCGACGGCGCCAGAAAATTTCGACGGTGACGCTGCTACAGACCGACTTGGAAGGCCCAAGTCGACTTGAGTCGACTTGATCGACCCGACTCCCAGGTCTATTCATAGCGATTATTTTATTTAGTTAGTCCAAATATACTAAATAAAGTGTTTTAACTAGTATTGGTTAGTTTGATGCTATGGTCTTATGACCACGCGGTTGAATTGAAAGTTCTCTCTGTGTATACTGTAGTTTCAGGTATACTGCACCTGTAGCATTAGGCATTAGGCAAGAGGTTGAACAAATTATGGCCAACGTTTTGTATTCAACGTTTTCTTATTCTTGCCACGTTTTTTACGTTTTTAAAAAAAAAATTTTTCCTGGAACGTTTACGTCTATGATCTCTAGCGATTTCGGCGCAATTCGCTCTTGAAATGTGACACCGTTTCTGAGATAGAGTGAGTTATTGGCTAAAACTCGCAAATTTTTCCTACCCCTTTTCACTAGCAGACAGATGACGAAGCGACAGACTACAACCGTACTATAAGCTCGACCGTTAGTTATAATTGTACGGTCTGTCTGACTGCACACAAGGTAAATTTCTACTGCACACTTTGTGTCAGAAAACACTATTTTAGGCCGTCTCGTGTAATCGAGTTATGTAGATTTAACCATGCTAAGTCGCCGGCCTCACAGCCACAGCACAATTGTCTGACACCTTTTCATTATATCTCTGCGTACATATAAACTGTAAAGCACGCTGCCACAACCAGTACCTGAGTACAACTTTGCCACCTCGTAGATGAACTAGTTGCTATTAGGGCTGTACCGAATAGCAGATTCTACTATTCAGCCAAATAAGAATAATGCAGTTTATTACTCGGCCGAATACGAATAGTTGATGCAGGTTCAAATGCAATGCACGATGCCCTGGATTTAACGCTCACACATACTGTGAAAAAATCCAAGTCGGTCATCTTAACTGTGTTCGTGTTAAACGAATGATACTAACAAAGATTGCTGACACTAACGAAACATGCTATATACTAAACTGCTAAGGGAAAGCCTTGAAGCGTCATGTGTGGGCGTTATGCTCGGAGACTGCCGGCTGACAGCAGCTATCTTTAAGGCTATTATGCAGGAGCACCAAGTGGCAACGGCATTATGCTTATTATTCATATTCGGTCTATTTTTTGGCTACTGTTCGGCTGAACACGAATACACTATTTGGCCTACTATTCGGGCAGAATAGAATATGAAAAGAATATTCAGTGCAACCCTAGCTGCTATTTCAAGACAACGTTAAATGGTTCCCAGGTTTATTTGTTTTAAAATCTGCAGCCTAACCATATGCTTGTAAAATAGACATTTACTGCCCAGAGTAGCGTATGAATGAAAATTCAAGCTGGATCTTCAAACAACTTCCAGTAATAATTTTGACATGCCACCGCAATATGTGCATCAACATCATTTTTATGCAATGAATATACTGACTATTAACTAATAAAGCCAGAAAATAATTGCAATAAAAGCATGAACAGTCCAAAACAACTTTTATTAAAAACGAAAAGACAATCTCGGACAATTATTACAGCACACACACTCCTTACCGGTACGCTAAATGTTCTACTGAGAGAGACAGCTTCAACGCCAGCTGCAATCTTAATAACGAAAACGTACAACATGTCCAAATTACAACTGCAACTGTTTCAAACAATCAGTCACAACTAAATAAAAACGCAATTAATCGCTCAGAACTACCTTCCATGCAATAAACATAAATTAAACAGAGTCAATGACTAGCAAATGCAATAAACTCGTGCAGCTGCCAAGCTATACTATATAAAGAACAACATAGCTGATTCTTATTCAGATATACTCCTATCCAATGCAATGAAAACAGATATATGCATAAACAAAAAAACCGCAAAACAAACCAATCGTATTGGGCAATGTTCAAAATGAGGGGTGCCTTGGGACTGTGCTGAAGGGTGGGGGCAGTAAGCCCTGACTTGATTTGGGCTAATCTGGCTAAATTTTGATCCATACTCTGCTCAAGGTTGGACTTACACTGTTCTGCTCCATATCAAATAAAATCAGGAAATAAAAGCTTTACAGATAAAATGTCAAATTTAGTTTCAAAACAAATACATCTAAACTTTGGTCCCCCTATTTTCCACTACACTTGATACCCGAGGTGCCCCACCTTGAGACCCCACCCTACCGCAGTATGCTTTCAGCTCACATTGGTAGCATGGGCTAACTGTTAACAAACTGTGGAGATCTATACAGAAAACCTATCTATGACTCCTTGACTAAAACAAAAACAACTACGTCTAAAAACACAACCAATATTCACACTAGCCGGCAATGATAACTGACTGCAAACAACTGTTTTGAAGCGTGGTGCACTGGTGCAACTAGAATAAAAACTAATCGCACAGCACTCAATGAGACGTAAGCTGATGGTGTGCAAAAATGACGAGAGAAATGCAAGGACATTGTACAAATAAGTCATAACAGGAAAAGCTCTAAAATGATCATGACAAATCCAAACAAACAGATAAAATGAATTAAAATCTAGAGAAAGGTAATAAGGAGTTCTGATGCTCCAGAGCACAATGGCTACAATACTCCAGAAAAACAACAGTGATAAAATCGGACACACAAGTATGCAAAAATATTACAAGTTCAAAATTTTTCAACTCAAACTGCTGAATGATCAGACTGCCTCACAGGAACATGTCTACAGCTACAGAAATGGCCAGCCACTGTTTTCGTCTAAAATTCACCGACACACCATTCCAATAAAATTAACGGAAGCTCTAAGTTAGATAATGAGGCAGCCTAGTGTCTAGTAAATGTCTAGTAAACATACATGATAACTCAAAATAGTCCCAATAAATACTGGAAGAAACGGCAAATAACAAAACTACAACTATTACTACTACATAATTGTAAGCCCAAAAGCCAGCTTTTAAACTGGCCAAATGTCATGTACCATTATATTTTACCCAAACATTTTCTGGACAAATGTAGAATAATAGAGTAAGAGTGGGGTCGGCCAGCTTTTGGGCTCGAGTCTTGATTCATGAAGCAGCAATATTTTGCACTAAGATATACATACATGTACACTGCAATAAAGTCTTTACAATTATCATTATTTTGGTTTTCTGTGATTTGTTCTGACCCCAGTCATGTAAAAAATGCAAGTGGTCCATAAACCAAGCCTCTTTCACACATCTATAACTGCAGCAATATTAACCGATTTTCACAATTCTTCCACTGGCAATGTTCGTGCCAGACAAATTTTAAAAACACTCACTGTTACTGATTCCACCACACCCCAATATGTGATGAAATTCAGTCAGCTTTAGAATGATTACACTGATGCATTTGGGCTGTGATGTGTGATGTGACCTTTAACATTCACTCAATTGCAATTGCAGAATATTGGCGAAAGAAAAGTATGTGAATAGTTCATATAATGAAAATGGACTAACTGTTTATTGAGACACACCAAGCAATGTAATTTTTTTAAAAATTTTCCCACGCTGCCGCAATAAATGTGAATATTTGATACAGTCATGACAAATAACTTATAGGCCAACTTCTCGCTGAACCAGGATGTAAAATAAATGCAATGGCTCAAGTATCTCCGCCTGATTTTGTACACAATTGAACCAGAAAAAAATGGAACTAATCACCATAAACTAAAGAGATAATAATGATAAAAAAACACTTAAACAAATTGCTGGATAAAAACACATTGTTAGCGATAACTTCCACTGCTTTTGCTTTGATGCTTGCGGACTAATTCATTAATCTTCCCAGGAATTATCTTAGGATATTCGCAAGATCTTCTTAAAACAACCAATTAGCAATTCGTGAGTCATTCGTCACTTTTGCATTTAGTTGCATTTTGGCTTATCACATTTTTCCAATACCACATGCTACTAGCATGTGTTACTCTTCCAACTTTGGCACCATCTACCAATTATTCAGGTCTTACTATAACTATATATTAACTTTCACGAAGAAGCACAGATAATGATAGATCATCTTACCGCAAATTTCACACCGAAAAAACTTAACAAAAATGGCCAAAATCTGACAAAGTTATTAGAGCAATAAAAAGTGATGATGCATTTATGACATGAAGAAACAACTACAACATCAATAACTACAACACTCTCAGGATCAGAAGGATCACTGCACCTAGATCAAATATGATGTGCCCTATTCTTAGCTACTAGAATATAACTAACACAGACAAAACAGTATTTGCACGTGCAACAAAAGCACTATTTCTGATTCTGTGAACGGCACAGAGTGAAACTGAACAACAAGAAAATAACCTAGGAAATGTGCCTGTGTAGCATGTCACTGACGTATTAGCAGAAGTCATTAACTTTCAACTAATCATCAAAACGACGATAGACGTTTAGTGCAATTTGACATAATTATGACTACAGCCATTTACAAAGAAAACTCCACACATTTTTACTTGTGCAGTGTGGACGATGTCAATTACTGTGATAAAAATGATGTAATTGTCGCTATGCTTAATGTCTGTAATGGCAAATATGGGTGGAAAAAAAACAAAAACAATAAACATCTACTGGTTGCATTATCTGCAGCCATCAACATATCCCATAAAATGCCAACAAGAAACAAGACAGCTGCAAAAATTAAAGAAAAGCCCATCAATGGGATGCTAACAGTCCTAGATTAAATTTCAAAGTCCACACAATGGCAATCAATTAAAGAAACAATGCACAGTGGCATTCAATGTGTGTGTGCATAAGACGTGCGGGTCTAGAAACTACCTCAGTCAAAATTGGATTGGCCAAGATGGGCAAAAATCAACAATCAATTAATCAAAGCTATGCTACGGAAGAAAAATTTGCAAACTGTCAACTTCAGCAAAAAAAATCTCACCTTAACTAAACTGTTATTTTTTTTTATCTGAATGGTTGTTTTTATACGATATCAGTTTGCTTCAGCTGCAGAATTCTAGATTTTTATAAATTGCAACAAAACTTAACTTAGCCGGTGTGGGCAGAAAAATCAACAGGCTAGGATGAATAATTATGGCTGGTGCATAGTTCAGCAGGGAGTAATCATAAAATGAACATTACTGGTAACATTCAGATAGCAATGGAAACGAGGACATGATGGTTTGGCGGCACTGACTTTGACGTAAGTTACTCGGTAGTCAGTAGATATCGGAGACATACGGAATGAGATCTAGTAAAGATGGGTCCAATGACATCAGACAATAACAACGTGCAGGCAGCATGGAACGATTTCTTGGCTCGTCACTAAACACAAAAAGCATACACAACAACAGAATTCATGACAGTTTTCAACCAGAACTAGAAGAAAGATTACAAACATCAACCGTGTGACTAGTGCAGACACCTAGATAATGAAACTGACAATACAGCAGACGTGCTATTTTGTTACAATTTCTTTAAATGTCTGTGCCTAAGCATGACGTACTGCACCATTGCACTGATTGCCTAAATAACACTGACTCAGAAATTAACTCTCTCACTGACTGATGTTGACAAAGCTATCTGTTCCAGCACATGATTCAGCACTCTACACAAGCCATCCAGCAATAGCCTAATCATAAAATAATCTAACGAGTAACGACATTATCAATACAGCTCTTATTACTGTAATAGTTGCAGTTGACAGTGACACCATCATGAAGCAATTAATTCCGTCAGATACTCGCCACAATCAAACCTAAACAATCATTCGAATCATCGATGTAATAAATGTTCAATCAAAACAGAGTTTCTGAAAAACAATTTTGTAAACACATTTTTACAAAGGACTAGTGACAGTGTTATAGCCGTAAAATATAGACCAGTGCTGTCCAACCTTTTTGACACCTCGGGCCACTTAGTCAATTTTCCATCAGCTGGCGGGCCGCAATCAAGGGCGGCCATGGCGAGCGCGTGGAGCACGAGCCTATAAGGAGGTCTGGGGGCGGAGCCTCCAGCGGGGTCCAGGGGCAGAGCCCCTGGTCGGAGGTTCAGGGGGGGCAAAGCCCCCTGAAGCTGAAACACTTTTTGCTTCCGAATGTTCAATGGAAACCGCAAATTCGCCCATTTTTTCTGAAATTTGGAAACGCAAAAGACCATCAAACATTGTTGAATTTTGCAAGTTGATTTCATCTGACTAATCACCGGACTAAAACTACAATTTATGTGGGACGATGGTGGGCCACATGAAATCCCCTCGCGGGCCGCATGCGGCCCGTGGGCCGCGGGTTGGCCAGCACTGATATAGACTGATATTCAGAATGGACTACATCGGCCAGTGGCCGAATCTGAGTGTTTGCAAATGGGGGAAAATACATTGTAGATGTATGCATGACCCGTGATGTGTTTTGGCTGTAGTGCAAAGCACAAATATTAAATTACTATTCAGACAAAGATTAAGAACTCGTGTTTATGTTGTTTCCTAAAAATTGTTTAATGAGAAAAAAACATTCAAGAAGACATTTTTGCTGTTGAACAATGAATGCAACAGTAACAGACATTTATTACATCTGTGATTCAAATGATTTTAACTTAGAAATCTCTAGATATTGCTATTGATAGCAACAGACATCCAATGTCTGATCTCATAACAACATGGCACTATACAAATATAATGATGATGATGATCATAATAAGTAGTCACATCAACAGCCAACAGTGACATCACATGCCAATCAATAATGATACATCCACTAAAATGTAAAAGGCAAATGGTAAAGATCCTGAGTTCTGCTTGTGTACAATGTCAAAAGTAGCAGCTGATTGACATGCACTAACGGTACCAGTACTGCAAAGATTATACGGCAATTCACTGCCCAACTATGAGAGGCATTCAAAAAGTTTTGCAAGTCTGAAAACATTTTCAAAATCTATACACCGATAAAATGCACATTTCTTTTAAAGTCATGCGAGTTTAAGGGTTTTATATCGATCCCTCCAGCCAGGCTTCCACCACAGACTTGAGTCATTCATTGTTCAAACAGCGGACACCACCAAGAAAATTTTTTAAATTTAGAAAAAGATAATAGTTACTGTATGTCAGGTCGCTGCTGTAAGTAGAGTGGTCTAATTGTACAAAGCCAGTCGCGAACAGCTTGCTGGGTAATTGTAACTTTGGGATTGGAATGCAGTGCCGGATTTAGGAGAAGATCTGCGGGCCTCGCTCCCAGGCCCCCACACGTCATATCTGTTTAATGCTTTATAATGTCATAAAATGAAATGATGCCACATCTGCTTTAAGCTTATACAAGTATGAGAGAAATATAACTTTTACTGGTGCACTAAATTTTAAAAAAATTTCTTAGTCTAATATACGGGAGCTTATCGAGTTGCAAACTTTATCTAATTTCCCTAGTATGTATAGAATTTGTCACAGGTAGCACAGATTTTGGCCATTGAATATTTATCATCGCAAATGAGAAATTCGCGGATGTTCTTGTTAGGGCGTTGGAAAATCCGACGATAGACTAAAGAAATATCATGCAACAGCGAGCCCAATTTTACGCCGATTGCGCTGGCACTCCAAATCGTTCCTGTTTAACGCTCTATGACGTCATACATTGCAATGACGTCATATCCCCTTTAGGCTCGTATGTGTTTAGAAGAAACATGCATTTTATTAATGTATGAATTTTTAACAGTTTTTCAGTCTAGCATATCAACTTGCAAAACTTTCTGAACGTCCCTCGTAATTTATACTTGGATGGAAATCTAACCAAACGGGCTGATTTTTAAAACTGAAATCTGGACCATACAAATAGTTTATGGTGCTGTTCTACGTTCACCAAATGTACCGGGTGAGCTCTTGCAATGAAAGTGCCATAATGACAGCATCATAAACACTGTCACAGCTACTGACACATCATATTACTATTACAACATATATGTGAGACACAAACCATGTGAGATTGTTGACAGAGCTGGACGACGGTAGAGTTGTCGACGTGGTCGGCTCAACCACTACTGGAGGATGAGTGCACGGAACATCAGCAGCAGACGGTGTGGCTGGACGATCCACACCAGGCTCCGTATCCATCTCCATCGACTCCATCTCTCCGTTGCAGTTTTCATCTTCTACTCTCTCCTCAGTAACCGCTGCTGTCACTGGATCACCTGTCGGCATCGCATGCTACAACACAGATGAACAAGAAATTTGAGCTAATGCTCACGGGATGCGTGAAAGCCTATAGCAGTTCCTGTTCGCAAACTGTCAGTCTACCTCCAGCCATTTCGTCGCGACTTTTACGAGGGTACCGCTCTTTGATGCCCTCGTGTGCAGGTTTCCTTGAACCTGCAAAATCGAGACTTGGACCATCGAAATCTACGTTCAATGCTGAAAATTTCATATGCAGCTTGTCCATGTCTATCTTAATTGGTTTCAGCGCAATTCGCTCTTGCAATGTGTCTCGCAGCCCAAAATCGCCAAAAAATCCACAAAACGCCCTATTTTGGCGTTCAAGGTCATTGAATTGGATGCCAATCGAGAGCCAGTGTATGACTTCCTATTAGTGATTAATAGTAACCTAGGCCCTATCTCACACCGTTACTGAGATACAGCGACTTATTGGCCAAAAATCGCTAATTTTGCCCACCCCCTCTCATTTAGCACCCTTGTTTGGGGTGACCCCCTTCGAATATATGAAAAAGCTTTACGGTTCCTGAAACTAGAGTCTTCCAGGCAGCCAACGGTGAAGATTTGGTGATCCTAGCTTGGACCGTTTTTGCCTGATCCACCCGTGTGACAGACGGACAGAATTGCGATGGCTAATACACACTGAAAGCAGTAGCTGCTTTCGCGCGTAAAAACTTAACACGTAGAGCTATCTTTCCCAGTGATAAGCCATCCAACAATGACCTTTAAATACAATATAATCCAACCTTCTTAGTAAGTTATATAATATTAAATATATTCAACAAATTGCAATCTTTATTAGTAAAGTTGTTAATACATCAAAGGCAAACACTGTTGCCTTCCTTGGAACGAGTTTCATATGCCATTAGAAGTTACCAAAGTGAACAAAATGTCAGATATTGGAAAGTGGGCTATGTCAACAACTTAATAACACGCTGCAATTCAATTAATTTACATGACTTACAAGTTACAGCTTCAACCTAATAGACAATCCAACCATACTATTACTTTTATTAATGGAGTAACTGCTCTTGTCAGGGTCTCAGTGACACCAGTTTGTTCTGTCAGATTCAACATCAGCAAATTGGAAACGCTCATGAGAGTACATATCTCTAGCAAGTGAAGTAATTAAACATTTCTACTACTACTACACCTACAGAGTACAGCTGCAGCTGCAGCTACTATTACACCTACCACTTCTATGAAATTTTAGCCAAATTCCACAAATGTCGTTGCCATGGCAACCAAAGTCAGCCATGTAAACTTTGACTGACAAAGATCTCAGAGATATTTCATACACATGCCAAGTTATAGCCTACTGTGTCTCAAAATATGTTTCCATGGCAACAAGGGGTCGGTTGTGGTAAATTAGATTGGTCTCATTTGATAGCCAGTCCCCCAAAGCCACCTGTTAGATGAAAAGATTTTGGAGATATCTATATTATACAAGCCAAACTATAGCCCATATTGTCTCAAATTTCATTGCCATGGCAAGAGGAGTCGATCAAGGGTAAATATAAATGACATTACTAATAGGCTGAAACCTTGTGACATCATGCCATGGCACCACTGATGTGCACAGACAGCCAGACACACAGGTACACAGACAAAGCGATTACATTATCTCTGCCAGTGAACTACATTCACCTTGGTGGAAATAAATAGTTGAAACACAGTCACATACACTGTACAGTAAGTAGTACAAAATGATAATTTTACTAAAAGTTACGAAAATTGGGTAGTTTGCACAATTAGCTTTTGTAGTTTTCCAACTAACTAAAATGTCAAAATTTAAAACATAAAATCTAAAAAAGTTTCATGCTTTCAGTACATACACTTTGCGTGGTGCAGTCGTTCAAGTGGTATGGGGCATTCCAAGGCACGTTGGCAGATGACTGGTAATCCAGGCCATTGCAAGGTCGCTTTGCCCTACAGTCCTGGAAACATGTGAACACGGCAACTGTTATAAAAAATTCAACTAAACAAAACTGCACACATGCACTATAACAGCTATTATGCTTTTAAGCAGCAGACGGTGCCCCACGCACAGCCACCAACAATTCTTACCTTTTGACTACACTCTTGATCCCAGTTTGCAGCAGCTTCATCATCTGGTTTCCTTTTCACAGCTTTGTTGAGGAATAAAGATACTGGTGCCCCAGCTTCCATCTGTACGACTGAGGAAGGCATTGTGTCCAGACCTGTGCCGTGAATAAAAAAATACAGTAGCATTAGTTTTGTGTGCTGTTGCTATCGCAAAACTTCCCCAATCGAATTTCAAGGCTAGCCCTAATTAAAAGGCTAACCCTATCATGAATGCTAATTTTAAGCTTAAATCACTAACATTTTGACATTCCTGGTGGCTATGAATAAAAAGCGGATCGGCAGATGTGCGGATCTGCAGATGTTATGTCAGGGTTAGGATTAGGAAAAGCGTTTGGAGACAGTTAAATTACAGCATTACCTGTTGCGACTTTTACAGATATCTCCAAATGCTTATTACGGATGTGCAAATCTGCAAATGTTGCAACAGGTAAAGCTGTAACTGAGCTGTAATTTATTAAGTTGTTGTAAATCGCACCGATTTTTGCACGTTTTTTGCCCTCCCAAATTTTAAGGGGGGCGGTGCCTCCAAAAGTTGTACTTGCGTTAATCCCCCCCACTTAGAGACACGTCAAGTGCCAAAGTTTCGTCGGGCTACACCCCCTAACTCCGAAGTTATAAGTGCTCCTTTATTGCATTTTAAGCCAATTTTTGACTTTCCTTTGAAAAAAGTTGTAAGGGGGGCCCCCGCCCCCGGTGGGGGGTGCGCTAGTTAGACTTGGTCATTCTCTAGCGTGTGTAAAAATTTGGGGGCGCAGCACCCCCTAGGG
>Ga0209367_1007887_pt1 | contig 14631 bp, 6 predicted proteins | sample WorMetLIZISLAND2_FD_187412 | JGI IMG/M metagenome (GOLD analysis project Ga0209367, IMG submission 187412) | Marine gutless worms symbiont microbial communities from Max Planck institute for Marine Microbiology, Germany - Olavius geniculatus... ... | reverse complement strand
TCGACAAACTGAAATGATACATCAACAGCGAGTGAGCTGCTTGAGTCATGCAGTTACTGAACGTGCTGTTGGCAAATGGTGTCAACGTCTACCGCTTGCGTTTGTGCTGCAGGAGGACATTTTAAGCACATGCTGAAATAAAGGTGATGTCATGTGACACGTATGATTTTTTAAGTGATAATAATTACTAATTGCGTTTGTCGCTATTTAGTTAATAATTTCCGAGCCAACGCATACGCTACTCGGTAGGAATTCATTGTTGTCAATGGCCAAACTGCGACTTCTGCATTTCACACGGAAGTGTAGCGACAACATTAAGGTGAGGTGGCCAAAACTACATACCTTTGCATCAAGTTTTTTTAAATGTCGCATGCCAAAAATTATTCAAATTGGCCAATGTTCCACAGAGTTATTGAAAAAAATAATAGTGGCATGTTTTTATGGACCAAGGTACATTGTTTTTCAATAGTTCAATTGCCAGCTGCAACAACAAAGAATATTTAACTGCTGTATTTAAACACTAAATTTCTTCCAGAACATTTTGCTGAAAACCGCTTGACTCTGTGATGTACGGTTGCAAAATTATGGTGCCATAAACTTTGTGCAGTTTTTTGGACCACCCTGTATATTAGGCCTAGTGCTTGCTTCAACACGTCACGCTTACAGTCAACAAAAGTAGTGGAGAACACAAATCAACCTCGGCGTATCAAATAACTGAGCAATTTTTTTCGTTTTATTTGCAATGAGTACAGTAAGTTGTAGAGGAAGCGGGAAAAGGTAGTCCACATTTGCAAGTGCCATCTGCCACAATGAATGGTGATTGGTAACATCTTCACTGAAATGCGGGGAGTAGTGTCGCCGACATTGTTCGGCTGCAGTCACTGGTCAGTTATTGTATGAATCGACGTCAACTCATGCAAGCGGTCAGAATTAATAAGATCACACAGTCACACGGACAGATATATGCGGACGTCCGGTCTTTAGTGGTAATATCCGGCCAATGAGGACGGGTGTTTTAGTGAATCAGAAAGTAAATAATTCTGTCACCGCACAACACAAGCGGTGGCGTGCGGCGGGTGCGTGGTCGATTTAATTGCTTTCTTTTGTCAACAATGAATTCACGACCAGTTCCGGTCTACGGAGTGGCTCATGCGTGTGTGCCGACTGCACTCGTGCAAGTTCACTGATCATAAAGCATCAATCAATCAGTCTGTCAATTAGTTAGAGCTGCTGCGAAGAAATGAATCAAGCCGGTCAATGAGATCTTGCGATGGCTTATTCAGCGTATCCTGCTGATATCATAATATGGAGCCTATGAGCTGCACGATGCGTCGTCGTGGACGAGTTAGGCCTATTCACAGAAACCTATCAACACACTGTATAGGCCCTAGCCTCGCTGCTGTCGTGGACGTATAGTGAAAAGTCGTGCGACTGCGTGGAGCATCGGCGGCGTGACCATCAGCATCGCGCAGCACGCGCACCTGCAGCATGGCTCCATGGATACCTGACCGATTTCTGCCGACCTACCTGCATGTCTCCAGCATCGATAGTCACGGATATCTGCGATATCTGGCTGACGTCAGGCAACTGTCACGTGCACGCACCTTGATTTTAAAAAAAAAAACTCTTCGTTGGGCGAACTTGAGTATTTAGAAAATTTCGAACTCTGAATTTAGCCTTGGGTCAGTTCGGCCAGGCCCGTACATAGTCTCCGGCTATTATCGCACACTGATCGCAGCTTGTAATGTATTATTCTTCACAGACTGCAGTGAGCGGATTTTCTCACGCTTGTCGCTGTGGTTGCGGTTCAATCAGTAGCGAAGCGAAGGCAGCAGCCATCGTTGCTGGAATAATCAGCAGTAGCCTAGCGAATTGCGGGTCGCATTGCTCGACTGCATGATGGCATAGGCAGGCTAGCGTGAACTGATAACTTTGATCAATCTCATTATATTGATTGCGTGCACAGTGATTCGTGGGAAACTTACTTCGTCTAGAGTCATGTTCATGTATAAATAAGTTGCTGCATATACGTGTGAATTGAACCGACCATGTCATGAAGTGTGCAATTGTGCCCGCATGCTGGACGTAGCTAGCCAGCAATAGGATAGCAAATCCCTGATTAATAATAATTCATATCGCCAGTCGATGTCAATGACATTTTAAAAACCGCAACATTAATTATTGCTTGTTGCTGCTGGTAAGTGGAACCCGAAAATAGACACAGACAATCACAGAAAAAACATGTAGGTTAAATATGGACACAAATGCATCATTTACAGGGTGGGCCAAAAAATGGCACAGTTTTTTTATACCTCATAACTTCACCAAATACTAACCGATTTTCAAAATTCTTTCACTGTCAGAATCAGGAGACAATTTGCAATAAAACTCTCACTATAAATCCTACCACACCCTAAGTGTGTCATTACACTACCTTGTGACATGTCAGTGTCTTAGGCCTAATAAACGTAAACAATCGAATTACTAGAAAAACACCTGATAGGCCTAAATCAGTGACAAGAAAATATGCTTCCTATTACTAAATACCAAATCATTTTTAAAATAGTTAATGCGCTAGAGTAGTGCTAATGTCAATATTTGCAAAATAAAAAAATATTTTCAACTGAAGGCCTAGTCTAAAACAGTAAAAGAAAGGTCCGATGAATTCAGATAGTTTGGAGAACCGTTCCATCAAAAAATACGCCGACTCTTTTTAGCCCACACTGTACAGTGATGGGAAAACTCAGATTGAAAATGAATTAAATCAAACTCACCAAGAAAATCAGTTAACTCATAAACTCATTTTGTTTTTTTGGTTACCAATCAAATAATTGATAGACTAGTCATTAAGACTGTCCTAAATTGCTAAAAAAAACAGACAGTCAGCAAACACTCACTGTTAGGTGTTCCACAAAATCATTTCTTACTTAGTTAATTAATCACGTAGTCACTTAACCAAATTCACTCAAAAATCTTAAACTTAAAGAATACAAGTTTGTTTTTTGTTATCGTTCAGTCAGACAGTTAATTAATCGAAACATACTTTTATAGCTTATGTCAAGCACAACCGATCAATAATCACTCAGTCACTCAGTAATGCCAAAAAAATTCTGTCCAAAATTGCTAAACACTTGTCAACCAGCAAATCAAAATTCACTGTTAACTGCAATAAATTCTAATAATCAGTCACTCAATCAGTCAAGCAGGTTCAAAAAAGAAAGAAACTCAAAGAATTTCAAGAAAAAATAAGACATGGCACACACACCTCGATCGGCAAGCACCTGTTTGCAAGTCCGTTGCTGCTGCTGCTGCTCGCTAGTATCACGCACCAGGCACGCCTCGACAGCGCAGTTGCTTGCACTCGTCTCCCTGCGTTCTATCTGCAGCGTCTGGTCTGCCGGCGCCGGTATCACGGCTTACTACGACCACCGACTCGCTGACTGACTGACCTATAGCTCGCTGCTCGCTCGTGATGTCAGACCGGAGAAGGCGCGCGCAACTGACGCTGAAACGTGGGCGCAAATGTGGTCTGAAATCTGAAAATTTTATAATTACGACTATTTTTATTTAACTCGACTGCAGAGAAATAAGATCAACCTTGACCATTTCCGGTCTCTGTCGGCCGTCTGTTTGTAACCGCCATGGAATTATAGCACAGTAGGCCTACATATATACGCCTTTGGCGCGTGTTATGTAGGATACTGTGCTTATAGGCTCTCGGCTGGACGTCTATTCTAGGGAATGCTGGAACTGTAGCCCTACATGTTTCTGTACGCTGATAGGATTGTCACATGTCTAGAATGCGTTCTCGATGACTCAACCTTTTTACACTCGCGCCTGTAGAGCTGCTGTTTGTCATGTCGCTGTTCTTTTTGTATAGGCCCCCCCCCCATATAGCTGCAATGTCGCCACCGACGAGAACGCCGAGTTCGCGAAGTTTCGCGAAGTTTGGTTGTAGCCTATACGGCGTTACGCACTACGCAAATTTACCAGATTTTTGCAAGCGCGAAGTGAGTCGGTTCGTGCACATTATAGGCCTTATAGCCTTTATAGGCTCTCTACGCCCATAGCAGATAACGTATTGAAAACGAAAAATACTTCTATACGCGTAGGCCTAATGAAATTACACAGAGGTCGCGTCATTTGTATATGAACTTTGCATTTTTATTCCGATAAAAATCGCCATGTAGCCACTAGCCAACCATATGATTTCGTCTATCCAGCTATATAGCCGGTAAAAATTGCGGAGTCGCTAATTGCTCGAGACCTCGCTCGCACCGTATAGCTGAGAATCGGCGACTTACCCGGTATTGGCTAAAAATCGCTAATTTTTCCTACCCCCTTTTATTTCATCACTCTCGCTCCGGGTGACCCCTTTCGAATTTACGGAAAAGCTTTACGGATCCTGAGACTATAGTCTTCCAGACAGCCGAATATAATAATGGTGATCCTATCTTGCACGTACCGCTTTTTACCGATTCATCCGTATGACCGTCAGACGGACAGACTGACGAACGGACAGAATTGCGATGGCTATAGTACATGTAAGTCTATGTAAGCTTATACTACATAGGCCATATGCATGGCATATGCTGTTTCGCGTTAACAGTTTACACAAGCAAGCACTTAATGGGTTAAAGAATGTAAGAAATTTAGTATAAGTAATTTGAGCACAGCTCACGTGACGCGCGACAGCATGGGTGCTGCCACCTGGCGAATCAGTACAACGTGCAATAAATGCGTTCGGAAGACTACCCAAATTTGAGGCCTAATACGGAAAATTCACTGAGCAGTAGAACGAAACTTAAACGGTTAAAATATAACATGTTCTAGGATGCTGAAAATATCGTGTGCAGATTGCAATACGTGATCGAGTTCGTGTTTCGTAGGATTATCGCTTCGGTCGACTTTTTTTAGAATAAATAGGGGGCCTACCAAGATAATCGGAAACGGCAGCTAACACCAAAGTTAATCCGAGCATTAGCGATTAACACCAGAGAGCTCCAATGCAAAAGAATAAGCGTAATTTCTTAATCCCTATAGCGATTAGAAACTTTCTAATCGGTTTTCAGTTCGTCTATTGATAAGAAGTAAGTTAATCGGATGTCAATTAGAAAAAAGATAATCCTACTTCTCGACGAAACATAAACTCACGCAATGTACGTCTTCGTCTAGGCCACTATCTGTAGTAATTTCGGTGTAATTGTAATTAATTAATTATTTCGGTGTAATTGAAATATGCGCCACAGTTTAAAATCGCGAAAAAACTAAAAAAAACTTCGTATTCTCGGGGAAGGGGGTTAAGTCGTTCAAAGTCATCGATGTTAATACCCCCGGAAAGCTCGTCACCTATCTGTGCTTGTTACGATATGCAGCAGGTTTATGTTTATGCTATCTGCAACCGTTCTTATGCTAAATTAGGCCTAATGAATATTAGCAAAAATCGCACATTTTGCTGGAGCACCCATAATATTTGACGCCCCATACGAAAACTTTTAACACCTAAGCCGAAATTTAAACAGCTAAAATCTAAGCTTACGTTCAATTCATGTTGAACATTTTTTTGAAGGTTGTCTTGGTATATCTACAGCCATTTCGTCGCAATTCGGCTTGAAATGTGCGCCGGTTTTAAAATCGCAGAAAATCACAAATTCGCATTTTGAGGGTTCAAGGTCGTTAAAGGTCATCGATGTTATTCTCGGAAAGTTAATACCCCCGGAAAGCTCGTCACCTATCTGTGCTTGTTACGTCACCAGTGCTTATGTTAAGCAGCAAGTCTGTGTCTATGCAACAGTTTTTATGCTAGAAAAGCCAATAGCGGTAAAATAACGATTTTAAGCCTAAGTGGGGGTGCCCCGGCCTTCGCCCTTGTTCGAAAGGAATCCCTCCCACAGCAACACGAGTTAATGTTGTCACACAAACTTGAGTGATTATTTTGTGGCAGCCGACAAGATTTCATGATCTTAGTTTGCACCGTTTTGATAGGCCTAGAGCTGCAGAGTGTGACGGACACACAGACAAATGGACAGACAGACGGACGTCTAAACGATAGCCTATATAGCAAAGACGCGCGAATCATTAGGCCTACATGCTGTTCGCGCTTAACAATCGACAATCTAGCTGTACGATGCGCCTATCAGTGGCGTAGCCAGAAATTTTAATTTGGGGGGCTCGTCTCCTTTCCCCTCCCCTTTCTCCTTTTGTCCCTTCCCTTCCCGCCTCTCCCTTTTACCTCTCCCTTCCTTTCCGTGTCCTCCCCTTTACCCCTCTCTTCCCTTAAAAGTAGGATCCACTAAAATCCAGCTAGAGGGTTTGGGGTAAGTGCTGCGAGTTCCTCAGCGGGGAGGCGGAGCCTCAACCGAAATCGAATTTGTTGCATTTTAGCTTTAGCCTGAGATCTGTTGGCAACAATTTTAATTATTTTCCCGAAAATAAACTGACCAAATTGGCAAATTTTGTGCAGTTTATACGTATGCTTATGTTTTGTCTTGAGGATTTAAGGCTAGGTCCCCTGCGGGGGCCCCCGGTGGCTACGCCGCTGGCGCTTATAACAGATCTGCTTATAGCCTATACTTTACCTTCTAGATTGAACCGGCAGTTTTACTTTTATAGTGCAAAACACGTATTATATCATGTCATTAGCAAAGTTAAGCTGTATTGTGACTGTCAATGGAAGACTCACATCATTAAATAGGCACGCCTTCGTCGACGCACAGTGCGATTTTGTTTTCTGTTTCCTTTTACATGTTTTCTTAACGTGCAGTAGCTGGCAATTAAAATTCGATTTTATTTACCATAAAATTTATGCAAAATTCACCTAATATTTGTAGCACGAATGAAACGAAACGCAATCGAACATCACTGACGATTTTTTGGTATTAGTGACCTCACTTTTATTCCTCGCGAACGCTGGTGCTCAGTCCTTAATAAAGCGTTTATAAGATGCTAAGGCTTCGCAATATGGTAGACAGGGACACCAGCTTCATTATAATACGCCGTGCTGATTACTGATGCTAATTTGTTGCACGGCGATGTTGTTGGCTGCTGTGGTTCACATGACTTGATCCCGTGATCAAACTTCGTCTTCTACACGCCGCATTCAAAACAAATGGATATGTTCGAGCATGAACTGGATCGATCGTAAGTCGCTAATAGCGGAATATGTCGTCGATTTTGAGTGCTAGAAATGATTGTTTAAGACTCTCCGAAGAATTTTATCGTAGGGTTGAACAATGACAGCCATGTTATAGCGTGTTGCTTACGTTATAAGATTGACCTCATTGAAGTGATAGTGTGACATACAGATTTCGCTAGTGACAGTTTCTGAGTTTTCTGTAACTTATAAGCATGGTGTTTTATCATTTACACTATAGCTTGCGTATCTGTAGTTTTAGCTCTCTGTTGGGGTCATGCTAAACATCTGTCATGCGAGGTGGGCAAAGTAATGAAAGGCTCGCCAGAGGTGGGCGTGGCGGGTAATCAGACTTGCTAGTGCAAGTGTGTATTTTTGCCTAGGCAGACATTTTGACGCTGCGATTGTGTAGAGTGCTGATAATGTTTAAAATATACTGGAACTCAGGGCCAGCCTTTAACAATGTGGCATGTGCAAAAAAAACTGCAAATGCAAGTGGAAATTTGTAGTATTATTGTTACTAGAGAGTATAAATGTTGTGTTAAAAAATATGTTTTTGTCAAAAAGTGTCTCTGTCCACATTCGCAAAAACATTAAAAATTGCGTCCGCATCCACGACCGCGTCCGCAAAATGCTTGCAGATGCGCGTCCTGTCCGCGGACGCGTCTGTGTTCGCGCATCTCTGCCCTGTAGTGTTCACTGGTCATCAGTTCGATTACATGTGCACTTATTCGAATTTGGACAGGTTCCAGGGAACACTACATGTACTCGGTGCTTTTGGCAGCAAGAAAGTGTTGAGCAACTTAACGGCCCAAAAACAACTGCGCTTTTGCTGTCATACAGTGCTAACTTTTTCCTATTTCTATTCGGTTAAGTGACGGCATTTTTTTCGGCAGTGCTGTTGGGCATGGCTATTGCTGTTGAAAGTGCTGAGCTACTTAATGCACTCCTGGTCCACCGTATGTAGCCAGGTGCCAATGTACCATATCCCAGGTTTGCCAAAACTAAAGATGCCATATGGTTTAAAATCATAAGATCTCTAGAGCAACTTTTAACACAGATAGAGTGTTTCAGTAAAGTGATGGGGAATGCTTAAGAGCTTGCTGTAGTGGCCATGTGTGAATACGTACTTCTACTACTGCAGTATTACTAATTACATGACAGTCGATATGGCATTTAACATGTGTAATTGCTTTTAAATTGTTTGTGTCAGGGATAAAGTGGATGATTCCGGCGATGAAGTACAGTTGACTATGGAAGGTTTGTGAGGCTTAGTTATGCATATGATTGATGTCGTTGATTAAACAGTGCATTGGTGAAGTATGTTAAGTATAAGTCTTATAAATAGAAGCCCACTGCAGTGCTTCTGTTAGCTTAGTACCATTATTCCAAATAGATGGCACCTTCTCATTCTGTGGGATTTTGCAAGTCAGTCTGCCAGCAGCATTAAAAGTTAATTTACAATGTTAATTTTTGGTTTGATACTGTTGATAGAGCAGCTAGTAAAACCTGCTCCAGTGTTTCATGAAAGTGAACTGTTGTTCCAGCAGTTACCTTTCTCTTTCTGTCTGTTGGTTATGGATCAGTGCATATGACCACAAGTTCACGTCAGGCTTCACAGTCTTGTGACACCTTCACGAGTTTGTTGGTCTTCATTCCAGTCAGTCTCTCAAAGTACTGGTAGTTTGCAGTTATTGAGTGCTGGTGGTTTGAATGGTCAGATGCTGCTGAAGCTTCTTCGTCAGTTGGTGGTGTCGTTACATCGCTGACGCTCGATGCAAATGGACAATATCACTTCCGCACAGATACTAGCCAAGGTTAGTCTGACAGCTCAGCAAAAGTTAATTTTGGACATTTTAACATTAATTATTCTGTTGAATCATGCATATTTGCTGAATGCTGTCTTCAATATTTGTTTCTGAGTGAAGCTGTTGAACTAATGTCTGGTGTATTTACAGGTGCCGTTACGTATCGTGTAGTTCAAGTCACTCCAAATGAGGATGGCCAGCCACAACTTGTTGCTGGTCTCCCATCGAATCAAGCAAGTATCCCAGCTTTGCTACAATTTTTTACCCGTGTTACTCATAAGATACTTTGACATTTCTAGGACTAGGGCATGCTCAAGTAAGTTAGTCAGTAAGTAAGTAAATAAATTTATAAAGCACACAATAATATCGGCGAGAAACTCGTTGATTCTGAGGCAAAAGTGGTTTCATATCTGTGCTCTGATCATGCCACAGTGCACTATGTGTATTGTGTATGGCCTGCTCAGTATATCATATGTTTTCATTGCAGTACTTAAAAATTCGGCCACTGGCTGACATTGTGCACTTTAAATATTCACATACTTACTTACTAAAACAAAATTATTATTAAAGTTATCTTTGGTATTACTAGTAATATACATTTGTATTTAATTCAGTGCTGCACAGCCTGTGGTCCACATGCCACATCCAGTTGCGACATCCAGGAAAACACAAAAAATATGATCTATGAAGTTATACGCTTTGCCATTAATCATGTACTCCCTTGGTGAGCTGTTGGCAGAATTGAGTGTATTTGACATTATCTCATTCTGGTTCTGTTTGCTATTCAATTGCAAAATAAGTCAATAGACAAGCAGCTAGAATAAGAAAATGGTGTGTACTGTGTAATGACTAGACCGTGCTGAACAACTCGTTGTCAAACGGGGAATCCGCATCTAGCAATATGCTGCAGTCGAATGAGTCGCGACTGACGTACATTCCTGCCGTAGCGTCAGGCAGTAGCGAGTCCATTCACAGTCCCCTTGAAGTGCCCAGGTCATCTGTAAACACAGCTTCCGGTCAGTTTCACACGGATATGTACTCCATTTGCCACGTTACATTGCACAGTACTTAAATGCTTATTTTTCATCGAATAAGTCACATTTTCTATGGAATCATTCATAATTGACTGACTTATTCATGATATTGGATATTTGCTGAATTAGTATGCATCAGGCTGATAAATTATCTGGCTTGCTATGCTGTCGTTGATTGACACTTTTATTAACTTTTTTCATTGCTTTGTGTTCTAGTGTTCTTTTCTGATGTCTGTCTTTGTTTTTTAAAGGTCCGTGGTCACCAAAATTAACATATACATTTTATCTATTTTCCTGAAAGTGCAGAATTTTATGATAACTTTGACAGTAATGTCGGCGCCCAGCGTTTTGTTAACACGGAAAAATTTACCTTTGAAGTCGACGATCTACGAAAAAGACGCAGAAAACGCGCCGCCATGATGACCTGCAGTGACGTCATGAGTTTAGCCTATAGACGTCATGACGTTATTATAGTCTATGGCCTAGCCTAGAATGATGACGTCGTCAGCTAGCCATTAATATTCATGATCTATATGGGCTAGGGTCATGACGTACTGCGGGCACTATAGATTAGAATATTTCGCATAACGTAACGTAATGCCGCATTTCGTTTGAATTTGCGCATTAATTTCATATATTTATGAAGCTCAAATCGACATATTATGTATGCGAGGTTAAATGTCTAATGTAAATCTACAGAAATTGCGCGAGTGAGTTTGATCGTGGCCATGGACCTTTAATGCATGATAAATTCCGTGTTTCTGTAGCTATACCTGTTTTCATTAATGAACTAATGATGTCTGCATTATTTCGCTGTCAGTTTCTGTCAATTCTTGTTGTTTTTGTCATAATGTTATCTATCTGTGACTGTGATGTGCAGCATCGTTGTATCAGTGATATGTTGCTGCTGCTTGGATGACAGAAAGGGACTCTGCTTTGCAAATTTTTTTTGCAGCAGCATTTTTCAGAAGGTTGCATTAGGAGACTAATATTGCTTGTAGAGATGCTGTGAAAATTTGACAGTTACACAATGAGGACCGTAGTGATTTGGCAAAAGGTGGAATTATTGTGGTGAATCCACCCAAGTGTTCAGTTGTATTGGCTAGGTGGCAGCACAGGACTGACAGTTTGGCAGCAGTTTGAGAAATTATGCATGTTTTGGCCGAGCGTTTTGCTCTTAAATCTTTCCTTCCCCTGTGTGTCATTGGATCCCTGCAAGTGTAACTGCTGATTGGCATCCAAATTCGTTGAACGTTAAAGCATGGTACACGAATGTAGACAGATCGACAGTAGACAATACGCTAGGGAGAAAGGTGTAGGAATTAGAGCTGTCAAATTAATGCATTAATTAATGCGTTAATAAATTAATGTGCATCAAAAAAATTAATGCACATACGTAAATTTATGTTAATTTACTAAATTCTGTGAAGCAAAAGTTACAATATTCCGTTAAACTGCGGTTATTTGACAATCGCATGAATTCAAGTAACTAAACTGTAGTTGCCTTTCCATCACTACTGTAAATAAATAATTATTTCGACGACAGGCTAATCAATTTCTGTGCTAGCTATGATGCCTGTTATTGCTGATTATACATTTAAAATGTTTCTGACTTCTATATTCTACAGGCGGGGCCCCTTAAACGTAACGGGGCCTGGGTTAACTTACTCCACTCTACTGTTCTTCTTGACGGGCCTTGGGAATGTGTTAATTAAGGCATTAAAAAATTAATGCAGTGCGTTAATGCATTAAAAAATTAACGCTTCGACAGCTCTAGTAGGAATAGGTGGAATTGATTCCACTGCAAGATCGATTTTACCTAAAAGTAGAGAGTTCTATTAGTATTTGACAATGTATGGTAGTGGTACCAGTAACAGTAGAAGTGATAATGGAAACCTAAGCAGTATTAGAGGCAGTACTGCGATGTCACGTTTTCAAATATTTTTCAAGTTTACGTGTGAATATCAGAGGAGATAATTTTGTGCATGCTGACGGATGGATACATGTGTGTGTATCCAGGTCCGTTCTACGTAATGATGGCACCACAGGAGGTACTTCAGTCTACAGGCTTGGGTCAACGGACTCTGGTGCCGCGCAGTGGTATCGTGCCAAAACTCGAACCAGGCACTCGCGTCACTCGTGACGACCGTCGGCGAGCCACCCACAATGAAGGTTTGTTCATGATAGAAGCAGTGATGCAGAAATTGACGATCGATAGAAATTTGTAATGATTAATAACATCTTAGTAGTTAAGTTTTGATTAAAGTCTCGCCACTGTTAAAACACATTATAAAGTAGATAATGAGGATAGCCAATATAAGCAGTAGTCACTCAACTTAAAAACTGAAAGGTGTAGAACAACAGATATTGGTGTAAACGTTCTTCAGAGTAACGGGTTTTTCAGTCTGCGGTTTCAAAGTTTCGGGTTACGGTTAGGTCCCAGTTTATGCTACTTCTATGCAGATGGCTGTACAGTATGTTGGCATTGGATCAAAACTTTTAAAAGTTTTTAGTTAAGAGTTGAATGGCAAATGAGCAATTTTGGAATTGATTTGTGTTGTTGGGTGTAGTGGAGCGGAGGCGGCGAGATAAAATCAACAGCTGGATACAGCAGCTGTCGCAGCTGGTACCTGACTGCTTTGCTGAAGAGCGACGGCAAGCAGAAGTATTTTTAGCATTGAATTTACAACAGTTAATTGTGGGCATGATTATGTACGAGGGTTGTTTGATAAATAAGTTATTACAGCATCATTCTGTTAGTTTTCCAAATATTAAAAATCGAAATATACGTTTTGTGGAGATTTAATTCTGAGTAGCGGCTGTGAGTTTTATGATGATGACGTTACTGTGATGTCATTTACAAATGTTAAATACGGCTACGTTGCCACTAAAATCTTCCCATAATGAACAGCGTGCTGTTATTGTATTTTGTGGGCAAAAAAATAAATGCAAATCAGGTCCACTCTGAGATGCGTCCAGTATATGGCGACAAGTGTTTTACGAAGCAAACAGTTCACGTTTGGTGTTAAGAGAATGCCAGGTGGGCAGAAATTTGTATCATATACCGAGGTGCAATCAGTCGTTCTTCAGTGGCATGGACAGCAGCCAGCATCGTTCTTTGTATCAGGCATTCAGAAGTTTGCTGACAGATAGGACAAATGTTTGAGCGAACTAGGATAACGTGTTGAAAAATAAAACATTAGTCTTTAGCATTTAAACGGATGGCATGAACTTGTTAAGTTTATTCATTTTTTCCTTCATATGCTCTTTAGCACTTGTGATTTATGATAGATTACTGGTGAGGAAAATAATACATGTGTGGACTGTGTTCTGTGGACAGATGGCATCACAATAATGATGTCATCATCAAAAAAAATTCTACACATGTCCAGAATAAAATTTCCCATGAAATGTATATTTCAGATTTTTTAGATTTGGAAAATGAACAAAATGACACTGTTCTGTAACTTATTTATGGAACAACCTTCATAATTTTGTTTTGCTGTAGCGTTATTGAATTTTGGTGAACATTTTAGCAGCACTTGTTTGCATTTTGCATGTTCGTCCTTTATTGTATAGCTTTGACTTTGGTAATAATTATGCAGATTTTTTGACCAGCTGGAGGTTTTGTTTGCATACTTCACTGGCCACAAAATATGGCATTATGTGTTAACTTTGAAAGTCATTGTTTGTTTTAATATGTGTGTCAAATTTTGTTAGTAGCACAGATTTTTCTGCATTTGCTGCACATTAGGCCATGTCTGTAAAAGGGTTTTACATGCTTGATACTTGTCACTTAAGGTTAAATCACTTTTAAACAGAATGCTTCTTGTTCTACTGAGAAATAAAAGTTGATTATTTTCACGTTGTTGACAGCTGAGAGCCTTACATCCAGGAGGCCTTGAGATTCCAAGAAATCTGAATGAAGACAGTCAAAAGGTGAATTTTTTTTGTAGATATAAGCAGTGTTTATAAGTATCCAATTTGCTGAATTAGCATACATTAGACTGGTAAATTACCTTGCTTGCTGTGTGATTGATACTATCTTAATCTTTTTTTTTTACCATATATTTCACTTATAAATAGATGCTGTTAAATTTTTGCCATTGTCTACTAGTCCTGCAGCATGGGATCTGTTCATTATGTACCATGAAACAAGCTGTAGCTGCTGTTTCATTTGAGTTAGATTGCCAGTAAGATGAGCAAAGTAGTAATTAAAATAGAGATAGAAATTGAGTTTTTAGACTCTGTAGCAAACTAAGGTGAGTGAAAATTCTTTGTCTCTGATTTTCAGTATTGTGGCATTAGGTAATACTTGTTTATCATGTTTGTAAAGTAACTTCTGCACCAAGCTGCATAAAAACAGAAACAGATATTAAACAGGAATGTGTATATGTATGTTTAAAATGACATTGGCACTGTTCCAGAGTAAAGGTGGAATCCTTCAGAAGGCATGCGACTACATCCGTGAGTTGCAAGGGATGAACAATAAGCTGGCGGATCAGATTAAGGTGTCCGAGCACGTCGTGACAGAGCTCGATACATTACGACAGCAGTGTGAGGATCTACGCCAAGAGAATGACATTCTCCGTGAACTGCTTCAGCAGCACGGCATTGACCTCCCGGCACTTCCCTCCCCCGATGAACCCCCCACTGC
>Ga0209367_1007886_pt1 | contig 14632 bp, 7 predicted proteins | sample WorMetLIZISLAND2_FD_187412 | JGI IMG/M metagenome (GOLD analysis project Ga0209367, IMG submission 187412) | Marine gutless worms symbiont microbial communities from Max Planck institute for Marine Microbiology, Germany - Olavius geniculatus... ... | reverse complement strand
TCCGCCTGCCACGCCCCACTTCCAGACTCATCCGTTATCAAGTTCTGTACAGGCTTGGTAGGCACTAGCGGTTCCATAGGCACTTCATGATAACCTAAATACATACACATCACACAACATTTAACACAACTACTCAATTATCACACGCATAAAATTATTTACTCAACTCTGTACAGTAGTGCATTATTAGAAAAAAATGTGCTCCGATAAATACACAGTTGCACACATAACAGCTTCATGGTAAATAAAACGTCAGCTAACCAAAAGCATATGAAGTGAAAGCAGTCATAAGGTACGGCCAAACAGGACAGTACTTGACTTATCTACCCCAGAAGTAGCTGAGTAAACCTGGGTCACTGGGTGGTTGGTTATAAACCAAGATTATTGACTTATATGCATCCAAATAGTAGCCATGCAAAGTGCAGACCAACTACCATGATTAAGATTAGAGCTGTCAAAGTGTTAATTTTTTAATGCATTAATTAATGTGTTATTAATGCACCCAGGCCTGTCGGGAGTTACCCCGGTCCCCTCGACATTTGGGGGACCCCATAAAATATAGAAAGTTAGAAGGCAAATAAAAACACATTTTTCAACAATAACTGATGCTATCGTTAGCACAGAAATCTATCAGCCTGTCATCTAAATAACATTTATTAACAGCAGTGATGGAACGACAACTGTTTAGTTACTTGAATTCATTCAATTGTCAAATGACTGCAGTTTAACAGAATATTGAAACTTTTGTTTCACAGAATTTAGTAAATTAAATACATTTATGCATGTGCGTTAATTTTTTTAATGCACGTTAATTTATTAGTGCATTAATGTTGTTAACTAACGTGTTAATTTGACAGCTCTAATTAAGATCAATGTGTTAACAACTACACCATATCATGACGTCCATCTATTTACACATAAAATCACAGTAGAACATGAAGCAAAGTCATACCGAGAAGCAACACTCCGGTAGAGGGCTGTGACGTTAGAGAGTCTTCATGATTGTCAGAGTCAACTGCTGGTTCGGCGTTTTGTTGTAATGAGTCAATCGGCTCTGGACCCTCTATCAGCATTCGACTCATGCCCTGATTTGGCTAAACAAAACCATCATAAATAAATAGATAGTCAACTAACCAATTTTTCATTTGCAATCAATGTACTGCTGCATAGATGTCAGCCAAATATAATCAATTCAAACAAAAAAAAAGTCTTTGCCAAAAGCATGAATTATGACAACATTTTCAATGCTAACCTACTCTGATTTCGTCTACACAACCAGAACAATGACATACTGAATATAAAGGTCTTGCACAGACTTCTGCTGCAATACCTTGGCCCACTCAGCTATGTCTCTGACTTGCCTGCTGGCATCAACCATTTGGCAGTGCCTCCGGTCAAGATGACAACTGTCAACAACCGGGCTTTCCCAGCGGTGGCATGACACCTGCTTCAGTCATTGTCCACATTTTGTGACTCAAAATGCACCTTTTCATGAAATCTTTTTCCTGCCTATTTCCTAGACAGGATTATACTTAACATGTCTAAAGCAGACACAGCAATAGCTTGCATTCCACTTTTTATATTACTGGATTAATTGATTGACAAAGGAATCATTCAGCAAAGTAGAACAGAATTACCATGACTCTGACAGTGTTTTCATCAACCAGTGATGGCAGAGCATAAATCACAGATCCTTCCTCACCAATGAACAACGTCGGACTGTGAACAACAAACAGCAGCAAACAGTCTACATTGTTCACAAGTTACAACATACGTCCATATACAACATACCCAACATACGTCCGTTTCACTGCCAGATAAACTAAATCTGCACTATTTCTAGCAATGGCATCTGCCATTTCTGCAATCACTAAAAGAAGCATTTAATCACAATTCTTGTCTAAAGTATCTTTAGAGGTGCGTACAGAGTGGCGACATGAACTGAACTGACACGGTTTAGTTTTTGACAAACTGACCAATCGGCAAGCAGGGCAAACGTAGTCACTGATGCCATTAGATGGTGCCTACTGTAATGCACTACTGTTTGCCCAGTTACATACAGTTACGTCGCTCTGTATACACCTTTAGTGAACTATCAGGTTATGTCACATCCATACTAATTATAATCAAAAAGCAGAGTTCGTCAAAGTAATCTAACAAAAATTTCAAACTTTTTAATGTTAACTACTCTACAATAAATCATGTAGTATAAAAGGAACAGTTAAGGTAACAGAAGTAGCAGAATGGCAAAGAAATGCAATATGAAATGCACTGAAGTAGTTTACTAGAAAGTCTGAACGTTGTTGCTATGCCTAAGAAACCGATCTCTCCACTCGGCTTCTGTCAACTGTCCACTCATGTGCTGCAAGGTCTCGAGGGCTACATTGACAAATGCGACTTTACGCAATCCACCAAACTCTGCATCCATCTGGTACATTGCTACAACTGGCGAATTGTAGTTCTGAGACCACAGCACATTGCCTGCCAACAAACACATTTCTACGTTCATACTCAACTGCACTCAAAGCATTTACTTATTGCACGCACCACTAACTGCATGCTTACACATGTAGTTAACAAACAAGAAGCACAGCTATCGCTAGGGAAGATGCAATACAGCCTAAAGCAGTTCCTGTTGCAATACTGACCTTCAAGGTCATCTAAGGGCGATGATTTTCATTTCATCTGAAAGGGATTCATGGGCATATAAATGCTTTCCAAGACAAAACATACTAATGTCAAAAAGATTCTGAAGTAATAAACATTACATTATCGCTGCAAATGCTGTACTGGCTCATAATGTTCTGGTGTAAACCATGCAGAATTATGTATTGAGATAAAGCTAAAATTACCTCATTCTACTTCACTGCCATCATTTTCAATACTCAACTGTACATCAGCATTAGATCTGACTTTAGATCACAATGATTAGACAAAGTTAACACAAAAATCATCTCTCTACAATACATTCAGTAAATTAATCATGAAAACATTCAGGTGAACAGAGATGACTGTACCTGTGTCAGGGTCAATAGAAACGACAAGGCCACCAGAACTTGATGCAAAATGTCGCAGGTCTGTAAAATCATCAAAATCAACACAATAAACATACGAAGAGTTCAAATATATACTGATTACAAAAAAGTCACATGGCAGGTTCAGAAATGGACATAATAATCTCCACTATGGTAGCTGTGTAACATAGCTTATACCGTCAGCATGAAAGAGTGAGTGAGTAGAGTTCTACATCCTGCTCGACAGAACATAGGTCATTTCAGAGATGGCTCAACCAGGCATTACTCACTTGCATTACTACTGACAATAAAACCAGCAAAATGCATACTAACACAAATAAAATAAATGACAATAATAAACTACTTACAAATGCACACACACAAACGCAATACCGATCGACAAAAGATTTGCTCACATATGCAACCTAACCACAGCAATCTCTAAAAACCTGGTTCAGGGACCAGTTATGTTATGTTATCTGGCCGAAAAAAGGATCAAGCCTACTCTACAGCTCCTGTAACTTGCATGGGGCTCATACTGTCGGCATCAACCAGTTAAGCCCAAATTCCATTACGCCGACTTTCACCAAAACTTCCCCGTGGGGAAAGTCGAAGACACAAATCATGAAAGTCGCGGACACAAACGGTGACAAATCATGAAACCATGAAGTTTCGGTGAAAGTTGCTGACACAAATCACAAAAGTCGCAGACACAAACCATCTCAACATGTCGAGATGTTTGCGACAAAGTCTGTGACAAGTCCGCGACAAGCCCATTTGTGTTGCTCTAATGGAATTTAGTTCGTTACAATGCACGGGGAAAGTCTGCGACAAAGTAACTCTGTGATGCATTTTCTGTATGATGCATTTGGTTCTGACAAACTTTTATCTAAAGATTTTTCATTGTGACTAGTTTGTAGTTTTTTATTAATTTGCTTTTTCCCCCTTTTCTCGTTTTTTAAATTTTTATTTTCATTGTGTTTGTGTTGTGTTTTGTGTTCTTTCTGTTTGCTTTTATATGTATGTTTTGTGTTGCTGCCACCATGGCAAAATAAAGTTTTCAAAGTCCGGGACAAATTCACGACAAAGTCGCGGACTTGTTGCGGACTGTCGCAAAGTCGGCATAATGGAATTTGGGCTTAATACAGTACACTAAAACAACATCCTACTGCCTCACTGTACTCAGCTAAATAATGAACAACAGACTTGAATCCTACCAGAATCTAACAGTTTGCATCAAAAAAGACATGCTTATACACTACATTCACCCGGCAGACATTTCTCCAACACTGACCGACATGGTGTATCACGAGCAAAATCAGCAACTTTACTCTTCTATAGCTGTAAATTTAGCCGATGTCAATTCCTCAAAGAAAATGATAAGGTAACGTATCATTATAACTAACCATATGAGCTGGTGTCATCGTATGACACACGTGCAGAGTAATCCATGAATGTTGCATTCCACCTGAACTCAGCAAAACACAGTCAAATGATGAAACCAAATTACACAATTATTATACAGTAGCCAACAGTATCGTGGCAAAAAAACACTACTGACCTAATCTAGAGTAATACTACAAAAATAGGCCAGCTGAACAGAAACTGTAAGTCTTAAATTACTCAACTCATTAGTTTTGCCATGAATGCATAATATGAAACATCTCTGGCACAAAGCAAATAACACTGTCATCACTAAAAATGCCAAAAAGCACTACAATTTATCCCACTACAATTTATCCCTGGCAGTCTGATGAGCCCAGTGCAGTTCATACATAACAAAGATGCTACTATCAATACTCAAAAATGAGACACGTGAAACCAAAAACATCAGCTAATACTAAAAATGGCTTAACAAAAAAAATGACAAGCATGCAGAATGACTACAAATTTGTTAGCAAATGATGAGGTCAGATGTTAAGCAGATGCGAGGTATATTACCGCATTTTTCTTGTGACTCCGTCAAACATCACCAACGTATACTCTGCAATAAGCAACCACAATACACCAGTTCTTTCACCATTAAACAGAAAACAACGTTCACATTCAAGCTTTTATAGCTTCAAGCTCAACAATAAACTCTGCATGCAAACAATTTACATCATACATTCACATTCCTAGCTACAGAGAGGTGGAAGATAATCAAACCCCTCCAAGTTCCTGTCATAACTGCATCAAACTGCAACTAATTTCAAAGTTTTTTCACGGTCACACTTGACAAAAAATCTACAACAAAGTGATCATCTGAGATCACACAACTGAGCTCCTCGACTCTTCATTAGCTGCAGCTTACTTAGGGCCAATTTCTGGATCTTTTGGTTAACTGATCAGTTAGTAAACCGTCTGTTAATTGTAGCTTGCTGGTTAAATTTGTGCGCGTTTCTGAACAAAACCTGACTGGCTGTCAGCTAACTGAGAGGTAAACTATAGTTGCTTAGCAACGATACACACGACACTTATCACTTAAGCCTAGTGCAGGTGGGCGTCATGAATATTAATGAGCGCAAGCACACGTCAGCCAGCCCACGAGCCAGTCAACCGATTGCAGACAGCCATTTTGTTCATTCATGAATGGATTTTGTAGTAAAATTTGTAGCAGCAAACATCTCCTCAAGCGTTTTGAAGACTTTGCTATACGGTAAAATCATTGTATAGTATCACATTCATCAATAAACTGCTTGCAAAATGGGACAAAAGTTGCGTTAAATATGATAACTACGATCGACGGTTAGCTAACTGGCTAACTTTGGCCAGTTGAATTTTTGACCATTTTGACTGTTGGTTAGTGCAATCGGAAACGCGAGTTATGCAAATCTGTCAGTTAACACTAACTTGACTGGCCAGAAACCGGCCTTTACAGTGATAAATTGGTGACGTAAACCAAACCTATTCAAAACCAAGACCAAGACTTCTATTCATTTCCCAGACCGTTATCAAGACCACAACTTTTTTCTCACGGCTTAGACTAAAATCAAGACTATTTTCCTTCTTTGAGACACCTCAAAACCAAGACATAGTCTCAAGGACTACATTACTCAACAACGCATGCATCGCAGCAGATAAACATACCTGTGCGACCGATGAACAACTGGTTGATGCCGCTCGATGGACAGACTTCAGGAGCACTGTCAACGCTCAACGTCTGTACTTTGGTTCCAGTAAGACGGTCAATGGCAAACCAACTATCGCGCTTGTGACCTGCACAAGCCAGCACAGGCTTCCTATGCAATCACTCTCTCAGACTCTCACTATACCACTCAAATTCCAACAGGTCAGATTTTCCAAAACAAACAACATTGGAAGGAACTTATATTATACTTCGACATTCGATGATGTTTTCCAGGTTTACTTGTGTTAGCTGGTGGACTCCAGAAAGGTCTTACAGTGAATATTTGGATATTCCTATAGCTGTGTTCTATACGAGTAGCTATATTCTATTCTTCTCAATGTCAGCTGACAAGTTCAAAAACTGGAGGTAAGTAACAGCAAATATCAAGTAATCATAAGGTCAAAACTGGTAAAACACCATGTAGCAAAAACTACCAGTAAATCATAGGTTTACACAATGCACAAGATGCAATGCAAACCTGTGTAGAGAAATCTTCCATCAGAACTCCGACAAGGCGCTGTATTGACCAGGTTAGGAATTGTAAATGGCAGTTTCTTCACACCTTCACCAACATCAAATGTATAGAGACTTCCATCTGAAGGATTCGGAAGAAAAACTGGCCTACAAACACAGCTCTGGGCATTATGAGCAACAGTGTGTCTCATCATCGAGACTATTATATGAAAGTGATCACAATATCTCCTCGACGTTGTCCAACAGAAATAAAATGCAAATTTTTCAGAAACTAAATTATGAATTTCTACTTCTCAGTGACAAGCTGGCATACTGTTCTATTTCCAAATTTTGTTTATTTATATCAAAATGATTCAAAAGAAAGCAAGCAAATTTACAACTTTACAGTATCACAGCTGATGGCATACGCTACGTATGAAAACATACTAATAATAACAACTAAAAGTTATTAAAAAAAATTCAGCCAACATTATTTAACCAAATATAACAACAAAATTCAACATCAAAGAAATAATTACCCTTCAGCCAAATGGGATGGAATTTTTAAAACAGGATCTATAAAAACACAAACAGTACAACATATTTTTTCTATACACAATTTAAGTAAACTACTGCAAAACTGTGAATAGAAGCCCCTGGCTTCTATAAGAACAAGTTGCCTTGACCCCTGGGGCCACCAGTACTATACTGTATTTTTTTAAATATTAAAAAACTGTTATAGCTTATGTATAGCATACACTGGTATCCTAGTCACACTGGCCTGAATCTAAGACCTGGCTTGTATTTGGGACCTGCCATAGAACGAAGACCCAGCTTCCATTAGTACAATTTACATTTATTCAGTACACGGCTTCTATTCAAAGTTTCTATGACATCTGCTATAAACTAGCAAGAAAGTCCAGCTAATGCAAAAGGGAATGTGTGACAGTAGCGCATGTTTGAAGGTCCACTGTGAACAAAATCTAAGCTCACCGATCCCAGCAATTTGAACACGATGATTTTCATTCATTTATACACATACGCTAGATAGTGTAACCGGTCTCGTGCGGCTTGTGTTGTTCAGCGGCCAAAAGCCCACATTTTGAAAAGAATACCTAAGTTTGACGCCCCCGTATGGAGAATTCCTTGAATGCAGGAAGCCGAAATTTGAACTAGTGAAAAATACGTTCAATGTCAAAAATTTCATACGCAGATTGTACTGGTCTATCTGTAGTGATTTTGGCACAATTCGCTCTTGAAATGTGTGTCACAGCCCAAAATCACCAAAAAAGTCCATAAAACCCCTATTTTGGCATTCAAGGTCATCCAAGGTCACTGATTTTGGTGGCAATCGAATGCCAGTGTCCGACTTAGTGATTAATAGTAACCTAGGCCCTATCTTGCACCATTTCTGAGATACAGTGACTTATTGGCTGAAAATCGAAAAATTTCGATACCCCTCTTGTTTATCGTTTTCCCTCAGAATGACTCCTTTCAAATTTCTGAAACAGCTTTACAGATCCTGAAACTAGAGTCTTCCTGGCAGCCGAAAGTGAAGATTTGGTGATCATAGCTGGCACCGTTTTTGACTGATCCACCCATGTGACAGATGAATGGACAGACGACAGAATTGCAATGGCTACGATACACTGTAGCAGTTCCTGCAGTCGCGTGTAAAAATACACATGTACACAACATCTATACAGCAGACTAGCAATTGGTTAATCTATTCAACGAGCTAACTAATAATGAAACAACTTACTAACAAACTACACATAACTTCAGCACATACTACAGCTCGTTTCAGACAGACTTTGTCAATAACTTCCTGCAATATGCTGCAACTGCTTTGAAATGTACTTGGCAGTTATATCAGAGACCTTCTTTAAGACTCCATACTACTTTTCCTGTATTCTTTCTGACTGCAATAAGTGATCCATCAAGTGTAGATAAAAATAGCACAGAGTCTTGTGGGACTAATGCCGTCTTCTACAATAGAAAAAACACATCAAATATGATCAACATAATGCAGTACACAGTTTGATCTAATGCAACAATTTTCGGTATTTTCAATGACACCATGCTCAAACCAAAGCTAATAAAACAATATTAAATAAGAGCACCAAAAACCAGATATGTATTATGTATATCCTGTCTTATAGCAGAAGCCAGCTGCCTGCTACATCGTGCCTGTACACTCCAATGCCACAATATTGAAAAGTTTAGCAACTGTCGTCCAGATTCAGATCCAGCAGCTAAATAAAATGGCATGCACAAAACTTTTCTTTTTCAACATTTTGCGGCAACTAAGCCATGAGCCAAGAGTCATCAACCTGTCCTCAGATCACTGCATTCTAATTACTTTTTCGCATACTACTCATCTTAATAGTCGATATCTAAAACAAAGTTTGCGGGTTTTATCTTAATTTTTGTTCAAAAGCATTTTTCTTACCTTTATATGCATTGCATTACATGTACAGTTGTACATCTCCCATCAATATAGCGGTGTGTTGGACGTTACTAATGTTCAGTATTTTTCTGGTTACAGTAATTTAATGCTGAATGGTTGCAAAAAAGCCTAAAAACCTAGGTTTTTGGGTTTTTTAGATTTATTCATTTTTCGGGTACAAAAATTAGGGTTAGGTTAGAGTTTAGGGTTAGCGTTAGGTTTTTGGGTTAGAAATAGGGTTAGAGTTTGGTTTTAGGGTTAGGGTTAATTAGCGTTAATGTTACAATTAAGGCTAGAGTTTAGGGTTCAGGGTTAGAGTTGTGGTTAGGCTTAGTATTGGGGTCTTTCCTAGCTCCTTCAGCATAAAGAGAAAATTCATCAACTGTGCTGATGAATTTTCTATTTATAGATCTATAAAAAAATCTTAACATTGATTTCTTAACAGAAAATTTTATAAACTTATAAAATGCATATGTGTAAAAAATCTTCAAACTAGGTTTTTTGTAACATTTGGCAATAAAAATACTGTACGTTTCATTTGTCAGTAATATTCTCATAACAACGCCGCCATATTTACCATGGTTTTTACAGATTGAAATGTTATGTAAAGGCAAAAAATCACTCATAAACCAAAAAAACTAAGGGAAAACCCAATAATTTTATTACATATATCTAGTAATAAAACGTAATGATTTGCAAAAACGTTTTGAATCAATAAAATTTGAGGACAGGTTGATAACTTTTTACCAAACCATGAAACACGACGATTTATCTGAACAACATAAAGATCAGCAAAGAGCAGAAAATTACTAGCGGTAGATCGCCACTTTATCTATAATTACATTTAGGCCTATCTCGTTGTTAATGTAAGAATGCAGCCACATTTCTTCACTGCATTGCTAAGACTGTGGCTGGAACTGAAATGCAAGTTCTACCATCTTCCCAATAATGTATCTACCCGATCTACCTCTAGCAATTTTCCAGTGTTTACAGCAAGATCGCCGATCTACCGCTAGAATTATTGTTACAAAAACGCTTTTTGAATCACTAAAATTTGAGGACAGGTTGACAACCTTTTACCGATCAGCAAACGTACACTTATTACTTTTGAACATCAGAAAACAAACCTTGTCGTCCCGTGAGTTTGCGCCATCGCTTCCTTTCGTCGTTCCATTTAGTAAACTTGATTCACTAGCCGCATGGCCGAAACGTAGAATAAAAAACAGAAACATAAAAAACACAAACATTTAGACAAAACTATCTATCATTTCACCATTAACGCACAGAACAAAAATAATCACACTATTTCACTACTATTACAGCACAATGTTTACATTATTCGCATAGAATATTTAACAACACGCACCTTTAAACTTTTTTGCAGATCGTTAGCATAGGGTAGCATGCTATGCAGATGCTCTCTTCGATATGTTGGATGACTGTGGTCAGTCTGTCTTTATGTATGTCACACTCTGCAACTCTATTAAAACGACGCAAGCTAAAATCACGAAATCTTTACTATAAACAAAGTGAAAGACTCTATTTAGTTTCAGCCACTTTGATGATCTGTAGGCCTATAAAACTTTTCCAGAAATTCGGAATGGGTCACACCGATCGAACGTGCTAATTCAGATAAAAATAAATAAAATAGGTGATCTTTAACAAACAAGTCGTCGTATCTCAGAAACGATGCGAGAAAAGCCAAGGGCACTGATCACTAGTCAAATCGTCAAAAGCAGCGATTTTACCCATTTCTGTCGCAATTATTTATGAATCTTTTGGGTTGAAGCCATATGCAAGCTGTACGCTTTTCAACAACCTTGTGTGACCTTGAATCAGCTTGCAATGCCATTTTCTCATAAATCTTCTTTCTGTGTAAGTTTGTCGTTTTGACTAACTTTCTTTGCTTTTCGTTCGGTGACAACTGGGCCTATGTGAAAACAAATAAAGCTGTCCCATATTTTAGCGACAAAAATATTCGCCACTTTCTTTTGTTGCTAGCAATTAAGCACTGAGCACAAAATATAATGTCAGACTGTTTGTGTATGACGTTCATTTGTGACTTTTACGTCGGCGACGCTGCGATTCGCAGTTTTTAGCCGATCATACTTGAGTAACGATCGAACTATTAGCATGGTTGTCGTCCGTCCGTCCGTCCGTTTGTCTGTCTGTCACGGATGTTTTGTGACTTAACGCTAAGTCGTAAGGGGTCGGCGATGGTACCATCGGATAGGTCGCTGGCGACTTCTTATAGGCTGTCAATAGTAACGATGTCTCCATCTGCAGCGGTTTGGTCCCAATTTTCAATGGAATGTTTTCAGCTATAAGTGGCCGTATCTCGGAAACGATGCCAGATAGGGCTTGGGTTACTATTGATCACTAATTAGAAGTGGCATACGCTCTTTCACGTGAGATGGAAATCATCGACCTTAGATGACCTTGAAGGTCACTGACAACCACTACGGCTTCTTGTTTACGTTTCGCTGTGTACGCCAATCAGCGGACGACACAAGCAGCTTTTTGTATCGACGTAAGCTTAGGTCTACTGCATCAGCCTACTGAAAGACGCGATGCGATAGACAGAGAACGTACAGCGCCAGCCCGGCCAGTGCTAGCGCCAACAACATGGCGGGAAACGACGCGACGCCAGCCGACTGCAGCAAATAACCACATAACGGCGCCATGACAATCTGTCCGACTCCGAGCGCTGCGACAAAGCCAACCATGACGACCGGTGGTGCGATGAAGTGTCGATGGACCAGACCGATAGTCGTCTGGTGGATGTTGGACGTCGCCAGTGCGCTGACAACCACACCAAGCCATGTCAGTACATCACCCACCGCGTGGACGAGCAACACCGCCGTCAGCATCAGAGCCGACGAGACGACCAGAGTCAGCACGTTGAACATCATCAGTGACCTCGGTGTCAGCACACAGCAGCGTGACTGCAGTGCAGCGAGCACGCCGTGAACGAGCGCTCGTACTACGTGGTACGTCGTAACTAGCGCAGCACTGGACGCCACATTCCAGCCCAGATACTCGTCCACGTAGGTGAACAGTAGCGTGTTGAGCAGAGCGTCACGCCCGCCGTTCAACGCGAAGAACAATGCAACCACGACCAGTAGCACGACAGTATTTCGTGATGACTCGGCGGCGGCACGTGGCGGCTGCACTGCTAGTTCATCAGACCCGCGTGTAGCAAGGCTTGCAGTTGGACTGACGCTGGCATGGTTCCGGCGCTCATCGCAAACCCGCGTTGATTCCAGCGGCACGACGTCAACAAGACACAGAGATGATGACGCGGCCAAGCATATGAACGCAACGACGATGTCAAAAACGCCAACTAATGCATAGACACTACGCACGACCAGCTGCTCTGTCGAATGGCAGTGGTGGGAATAGAAATCAGCCTCCTTCCACTCAGCTGGCGTGATGTTCCACTTCTGTACTGCTGCCGAATCTTGTGGCGTAGAGCTGACGACGAACGGCAGAGCGATGACAGGGGTCAGAGCATTACCGAGCGCGTGCATGATGTCCGTGGCGTGGACGATCGGCTGGAACCACGTCACTGGCGTCAGCCACAGATCACGTATGATGCTTACGCAACCTGCATTGTCAACAGCACAGACACCGCAACAACAAAATGTCATTAGTATTGCATGAAACACGATCAGAAAACTGCTACTGTTACTTCATAGCATGTGCATAACTTTTTTTGTAGAAAAGTTAACGACGATTTGGCGCATTGAAACAGCAAAAATTGTGAAACGTAATATGCAACACAGTCAAAGATTGGCAACTTTTGTGTCTGACAAAAACAAAAAAGTATATGCACCATAAATAAATGGATAAACTTATTTAACGAAAGTAAATATATCGATGCCAACAGTGAATAAGGTGCACGGTTATTAACGATAGGCTTTGAAGTATCGGCAGTAGGCCTACCGATACTAATAAACCAGGTAAAAGTACTGCCAATAGCCAATACCAACACAAATTTTCAAAAGGCAGTGCAATACTCATGCAATACTAAACGTTATTGGTAATAGTGCAATATTAACACCAACCGAACATTTCAATCTTTACAACAATCCTGGTAAAAAGCGTCACCGTGCCTGTCATAATTGCGAAGTTAAAGACGCAGACTAGGGCAGTCAGAGCCTGGTAGACTGGTAGACTAGGCCAGGTTGGAGCAAGTGCGACGGCCACTCCCTCCAACACAAGAAAAACTGACAACAGCTGGACTCCAGTCGTCTGCTGGAATAAACCGCCCAACGCCAGAACTCCGAACCCGCAGGCAAGTGCGATCCAGACCACCGTCGTAGACATCTGCGTCGTGCTTGACGACGTCATTGCTTTTATACTCGGAAACGTCGGATTGTAGATGCCCATGTTTACACCCTGAATGTACACACAGAGGCAGGCAGATAGAAAAGTGCATCGCCAAGTCACGCACGGACGCCCGTGGCATGGACAAGAGACAACGCCCATGGAAAAATATTCACAAAGTAAGTTATACTTGTACTTCAGTGGCCTTTTTGTGGCGGAAACAATGAAATAGTTAGACAAGTAAACCAACGTAAGGGAAAGCTACAGACAAGAAGCCCAGCTGTCGCTACGATAGCCGACCGTACTAACTGGCAGTGACCTTCAAAGTTATCTAAGGTCAATGATTTTCATCCTGTCTGACAGGGCGTATGCCACTTTCTATTAGTGATTAACAGTAACCTTGGCCGTATCTCTCACCGTTTCCGATATATGGCCGTTTTTTTCCATTGAATTTTTTTTATCCCATCCGTTATATTAAACTCTCAATTTGAAAATGTTTCCCTTGCACTAGATGGCTGAAATTTTGTATGCCCGAGTTTAAAACACGTGGCTAATTATTTGTGTAAAAAGTTTTCCCCTATGATCTACCCGTTAGCCAGAGTAGGCCTACATCCGTTACAGATGGATACACAAAGACATTGCCGAAGCGCCATCTCTGAGCTGCTTCCAGAATTAATCGTCTGCGGCCGTAGCTCATCTGTATGTACTCTACGTTAGCGTGATATCCCACCGGGAGTTTGCCAACTATGTTCCAGAACCAGAACCAGGAAGGACGGAGTCAGACGATAACCATGCCAATAGCTCGACTATTATTCAAGTACGGTCGGCTAAAATAAACGAGTCTGCAACGAAAGTTGAGGCTTTAAACCTGGAAAGTGATTCAATGCGTTAGCCTTTGTGTGTGTCCATGACACTCCATGACAACAGCATGTTAAATACTGGAATCACACAAGAGTGGTCTCTATACAGACCCCGTTATACACCTATCAGTTTGTCTGGGAAACAATTCAGTTGGGCCTATCGATAACTGAAGTATGTTGGTTATTTTAACGTTTTTAGATTAACTTCAGATAAATTAAGTTACTAATTGCACTGACATGACATTTTAACTGACATCTAAACGTCATCACTGCTTCATCGAGACACATGATTCGCTGGTGCTGCAGAGTGGACCTGTCATCGTCGGTGGAGACATCAACATTCATGTCGACGACGCCGCCGACGCTGACGCTGCCCGTCTGGCCGCGCTGTTTGACGCGTTCGATCTGCAGCAGCACG
>Ga0209367_1007885_pt1 | contig 14633 bp, 5 predicted proteins | sample WorMetLIZISLAND2_FD_187412 | JGI IMG/M metagenome (GOLD analysis project Ga0209367, IMG submission 187412) | Marine gutless worms symbiont microbial communities from Max Planck institute for Marine Microbiology, Germany - Olavius geniculatus... ... | reverse complement strand
AGAAATGCCTCCATAGCTACACCATCGGGCCCTGCAGCTTTACCTTTTTTTTGCTTGCGAACAGCATGCAAAACATCATATATAGTAAATACTGTGTTGAAGTTCACATTACGGGCCTGAAGTTTCTCCATAAACCGTGTTCGAAATTCAGAATCCTGTTTGCTGTTATACAACCTCTCAAAATAATCCTTCCACATGCTAGTTACATCTACTGAGCCTGTAACACCACCAATACTATTAACGTGTGCAGATGCCTTAGCATTACTAATCTTACAGACACTATCCCAGAACTTGCGGGCATCTTTATTAAGCAGACTTTCAGCGCATGCATCCGCTTTCATCTTTTCAATGTGGTTTCTACAGTAACGCAATGCAAGTTTAAAGATAGCTCTATTAAGTTTTACTTACTTAATTAGGCGTACAGGGTTTTTGGCTTATTTTATTTTATGGTACTTGATTTGGAGGATTTTATTTTATTTTTATTTTTATTTGGTTTGACTGTCTTATTTTATTTTGGTTTGGTTGGTGACTTTATTTTATCCTGGTTTTCCTCTTTTATTTTATTTTAGGTTAACTCTACAAGAAAGAACAAACACAGATTTTTGTACACGAACGCGAGTTAGCAGAATATACGCAACACAAACATACGCAACATAAAATATACTAAAAAATTTACAGTCAGCGAATTTTCCTTTCCCTCCGAAAAGGTGGGCCGGGGCCGCTTCTACCTTATTCGGGATTTCGGGGAAAAGGGGGACGTACGTTTTCCTACCGAAGGCGGGCAGAGCAGCCTCAGCGACATTACAGGTAGGGAGGGGACGGTGTGGTAGTTAGACCGGCGTTCACGAGCCGCCACGGGTCTGAACCGAGAAATGTGGGGTCAGTGTGCCTCCCTAGCTGGCTGTAAGCTAAAGGGGCGCTGTCGGCTTATTCACTCTTCAGACGGATCAGGGAAGGTAGGGAGCGACACGGTTTTCACCGAGCCAAAGAGCCGATAAAATGTTTTTAGGTCGCGGCGAGTCGCGACACAGACATTACAAAAAAAATTTTAAAAATTATTTCCTTCTGCGGGGTAATAATTTCTGCATGATTGGTTACCAATGGTAGGCCAATAAATACAATCAACGGATAGCACCGGTGCGGATGCGTAACCGGATGCTGCAGACAGCGAATAGTAGCAGAGAACGCCTGCTGCTGCTGCAACTGCTGTTGGAGATGCGACATTGACACGCTGTCGGCGTACTCGCAGCAAATCATGCCGCCCTTATTGCCGGTGTCCAAATTAATCCGGTACAGTCCCTCGTCCGGTTCGATCATGGATGCGTTCAAGACATGTAGGCAGCATGAGCAGCATCCTAATAATTCTCTGGTTCCCGCCATCGGCGCTGCTGGGCGCTGTGCATCGCACTGTGATGCAAGTCATTATCGTTCATTCGTCCGACGCAATTTAGCCTTCGTAGTAAGCAGCGTTAGACTACGTGGGACAACGCATACTTCCCCGACGACTGCCATTTATCGTGCAGGTTGCTTATGGGAATCGCAGTAATAAATATAGAATTTTTAAAAAATGATTTCTGGTTCCAGAATTCGAAATTCGGCGAGCTGCTCGCCGACTCTGCGTCATTTAAATTTATCTACTTACTTGTTTAGAAATCAACGTATAAAGAAATCACTAAACACTGTAGATTGTCACGCAGGCCTATATTAGGCATATATGTCATGGACCTATACAGCTTACAACCAAAAAGCAAAAATTGAGTAAACTAGTGATGATTAACACAAATATGTACAGATCAGGCCTACTCTTGAATGACACATAGACTCCAGATACATCTGTCTTTAGAGCGAGAAGTAATCGACGATCGAGGTTAGGCATATTGTTAACTTTGAGCCGCTATTGCCACAAATATGTAACGCCATGTAGCGTTATCACAAGTAAAAAAATTACGTGACTTTGAAAAGAGGAGCAGATGAGAGAAGCAGCTGACCATACGGCAGACGACCAATGAAGGCGAAGAGAAAGCCACCAAAGAAGTGATCGTTTCAAGTTATATTATTGATTTTCCAAGAACCGCGACGACGTTAATGTCGCGAACACCGAATAAAAACTCCATCACCGCAGCCAACGCTTATAGGGTGTTTACACGATACAGCAAACGTCCAGCATTAGCACGTGTATTTTGGATATATTTGCTGGAAGTTTGCTGGACGTTTGCTGGATCGTGTAAACACCCCAAATATTAATGTTGTCTCTCGTCTCTACAACCGTCTGCATCTCTCTCTTTTTCTCTGTGTGTGTCTGTTTGTTCCTGTCTGTCTATGTCTCTACGTATCTGTCCGTGCGTTTGTGAAAGTAGTGAGGGCCAATAATGCGTTGCCGATTGATTGCACAGAGTATCGATTGATCATCACGCATGACCCATCTACTCCTGTATAGCGCCGCAATTTCGATGCGCTTTCTTCGTATCGCCGCCCCGCCCGCAAGTGGCAGTGGTGAATATTGCAGATATGTAAGCTATATGATTGCGCCACTGATCGGGTCGCGAGAAGACCACCCGTAACAATTAATCACCACCTCTTATCAGCCGCTACACTATATCGAATCGTGTCAACTGAGCACGTTCGTTTCCGGGGAGATTAGCCTATAATATGTAAACCCAAAAAATCCTCTAATCAAAGATATTGCTCTCTGAAGAAGCCGACAAAAGTTTTCGTTTGGATTTTTATTCATATGCCGCAAAATTAAATAAAACTAAAATAATCGCTATAAACAACTTAAATATACAATATAGTGCAACTCATATGCAAGAACCAAAAAAACTACCGATTTCAAGAACTTTAATTACAAATACCAACATTTTCATATAATTGCATGGCGCTATTTATTTTGTAGTTAATAATAATCAGCGCCCAGTTTACGGCTGCAAAAATTAACGATTAATTTTACGATTAGTCGTTGAAAAGTTTTTAAGGCGTAATGAAATTTTAGTCATCGGTCAACGTCATTCACTTGCACAGACTGTGTTCTTCATAAGGCTTATCCGTCACATCTGTTCTGTGAGATATTTCCCAGAAAACGTACAGTAGGGGGCTATGTTTCAGCTGTTTACAAGACTGGGCAAGAACACTCAATGTGTCTTATACCCCGTTTATACGATGACGCAAACATGAAGCAAAAGTGAAGCAAACGTATTCAAAATACACGTGCACGATGTGTGCTTTAAATTTGCTTTATGTTTGCTTCATCGTGTAAACACGGTATAACTGACAAAAGTTACGAAACGCAAAACACATTTACATAAACAGTTAAATATCAATCAATCAATCAAAGGGACTTGTAAAGTGGCCTAAGTAACAGAAACTACTGCTAGGTTTAAGATAAACTTTTATACTAAAAGCCCAGCTGTCGCTAAGATAACAGCTTGTACTGGTTGTCAGTGACCTTCAAGGTCATCCAAGGTCAATGATTTTTATGTAATCTGAAAAAACGTATGCCACTTCTGATCTGTGAATCAGAGTAACCTTAGCCGTATCTTTCACCGTTTTCGAGATATGGCCAGTTTTCCGTTAAATTTCCTACTCCTCCATTTAACCCCCAATTAGAAAATGTTACCCTTGGAGCAGATGGCTGAAACTTTGCATGCCAGAGTTTCACGCACATAGCTGATTATTCTTGCAAAAAGTTTTACCCCACGACCTACCTGTTAGCCAGGATACATCCGTTGCAGACAAACGAACAGACAGACAGACGGACGACAACCATGCCAACAGCTTGCCAACAGCGTTACTTATGTACGGTCGGCTAAAAACAATTGAATGGAGTCCAGTTCATGAAATGATCCGTCATTCATAGTCTGTTATGTTTGTATTTGCTTGTAACAGTGCATTTATCTTTTCCATGTAAAAGGTTTAATCGACATTAATGATTAATTAGCTGTCACTTTTAAACAAAACAATTTAACTAGACCTATTAAAGTCTAATAATTTTTAAAAACTTTTACTACTGAATTAATTTTAAATTTATAATTAAATTAATCAAAGGTCATCGTTACCAACAGCGCATGGCAGTAATACACGTGACGAATAATTAATAGGCTTCAAGTTTACGCTTCGTTAAAAAACAAACCGGGCAAACATAATGTCATCGTTTAGCGCGAATAAGCTTACTTCACTGCAGTTTTAAACTTCATGTTCTAATTTTCTTAGTCTTAGCTTCCCCGCAAAAGTTTATTCGCGTCCGTGAATTATTGCGACGACTGAAATCGCATATACTGTCGTACCTTAGCGATGTCGGCGGGAATGTCGGTTGAATGGCAGGAACAGAGCTTTCCCAGGTAGTTCATGCCTGGACCATGCGGACGACACGAAACGGTCGATGGCGTACCCGGGCTGTGCACTGCAGTCGCTAAGTTTCGGCACGTAGATGACGCCGCATCTCCGCGACAAGTGTAGGCATACGCATCAGTTGCCTGGCGTAAACTGATCGGCGTCCGCAGCAGCATCCAGTAGCCTAGCTTCTATTCACCCAAATCCGAAATCAAAATCGGGCGCAAGTCCCCCCACTTTTAGACACAAGTCCACCCCTCTTTCGGGCTTCTTGTTAAAGGTGTAGATTGCCCAGTGAAAAATAGGAGTTTTGATCTACACTCTTTAACAAAACTCACCCTCATTTTTCAATGGGATAGAAACCACTCGCAGCATCAGCCAGCAGCGGATTTTGAAATTTGGAATAGGGGACAGAAGGGTACGGTGGGGTCTGGGGAATCCCGAACAAAAGGCCACTGGACAAAAGGCCACCGGACAAAAGACCACAGTCATAGGTGTTGATTCAGTATAACCAAGTGCTGCCTGGGAGACTCTAGTTTCAGGAACCGTAAAGTATTTCCATAAATTCGAAAGGGGTCAACCTGAACGAGGGCGCTGAATGAGAGGGGGTGGGAAAATTTGTGATTTTAGCCAATAAGTCGCTGTATCTCAATAACGGTGCGAGATAGGGCCTATAGGTTACTATTAATCACTAATACAAAGTCGTAAGCTGGCTCTCGATTGCCACTGAATTCAATGACCTTGGATGACCTTGAACGCCAAAATAGGGGTTTTTATGGATTTGTTTAGCGATTTTGGGCTGTGAGACACATTTCAAGAGCCCACTGCGCTGATAATCGTTCACTATGTCGTTTCTGCTATTTTGAGCCTACTCGACAATAACAATTAGGAAATCATTCTTCATTGTCTCAGTAACTGCTCACTACTCGAGTAAATGGTAAACTGGCGGTAAGCTATACCAATGAAACGTAGGCCCACCGATAACTAATAAACGTGACATAATTGACATTAACAAAGTTTTGGATTAGTCCCCCCAAAATTGAAATATTTTTATACAGCGCTAGTAGGCCCTTATAGCTATCCAGATGCCCCGTCTGATTCCGAAGTATCTGTCATGTGTGTCTGTCCAAAGCACGTCGAAAAAACATAAGAATATTCGAAATGAAAAATGTTAAAAGTTTTATGACTTAGGCTATGTTATGACTTACTTCGTCGTTCTATCTCTCTCTCCACAGCCACAGTATGTGCGGTGTTAGGCCAGGCCTAAACCGCCCATAATTTCAGTCCAGTACTCAAGCGTTGCGATCGAAACGCGACTCGCGTCTGTTTATCACACGCACGACGTCCCACGCAGAACGCACCGTCGATCACAGTTGGGCGGCGCTAGGAATCTGAAGCTAGCCTAAAAGGGCAAAGAGGGGGCAAGAACCAGGGCACAGGGGGAGGCAATAATTTTTGTGTGGGCCAAATGTCGACCTTATTCAGTTGTTGTGTGCATCAAAAAGACGTAGCGGGGTTCGGGGGCAAAGCCCCTGGTCGGGAGTGGGGAAGAGGGGAACGGACCCGCTTGAAGCTGAAACACTCTTAGCTTTTGGACGTTCAATGTAAGCTGCAAATTTGCCAGCCTTTGAATATTTAGCGACGGAAAAAATCACAGATCTTGCAAAAATGACCTTCAATAAGTCACACCTCTCCTGCGGAAGGCACTTTATTACAATTAAAATTTTTCCTGGGTGCAGCCGGGGGGAAGGGCAAGGGCTAGGGCGAACAGGGGGCAGCTGCCCCCCCTCTGGTGCCGCCCATGCAATAAGCACGTTTTCTAGCCTATGGGTCTACCGTGTTTACACGACGAAGCTGGCTCGACGAGCGGACGACGTGCGCTCTCGTAGAGCCAGGTCGTTGTGCGTTCGTCGAGCTTGCAGCTTTGTCGTGTGAACAGGATATTACACTCTCGCAATGCACTCTGGATGTGGAAATTAAACGCATGCAGAAGACAGCTAGTTATGTGTGTCTGTGGCATATTCGCTGACCGGTACAATAAAGTCGTGTCGCTATAGGATGTCATCATTACTCAGGCCGGTGTGTCACGTGACCGTGAGAAGTGCGCCTGGCAGTCGCTGCGTGTCGCCACGGTACGCCATGCGGTCAAGCGTTGGACGTCGATACGACGAGTGGACCAGGTCCCAATGTGACAGTAACATAGGCACGCGGTTGCAGAACCACGCGCAACCGGGGACAGATTTATTCATTTAACGGTCACGTAATGCAATAAACCGGATGTCTTTGAAGGCGCAAACGCGACTCGCTGAGCGTTCGCATATATACTGATCATAAGCGCGTCACGTACGTCGTTCACAATGATTAAAGTTAGTAGTTACGGCCATATATGCAATGCATCCAAAATCGCAAATATTTCACGGATTACTTCTGTCAGATTAATTCGCCCACGAAAGACAACATTTAGATGTAGCATGTCGTGTGGGCTACAATGCAAAACTGCAATAGCATCAAGATACATTATCTTAAACGTAGCTTGTGACTGCCGGCGTCAACAGCTGCTTGAAACGTTTACGACTGACGACAAAATTATTCGACCGACGCGTCGCATTTTTTTCCCGACGGTCGCGGTTTTTTCACAGACGATGTCAACGACGGATCCTTCACATCAGATGGCATGATCACGTCTCCAATGACGAAGTTCTGCGACGTACCGGGCTCCTTGCGGCTTCATCTATCGTTCGCAAACGAAGGCTGGGATTATTCAGGCACGTTGCCAGACTTGCTGCGAAGCTCAAGATAGTGTTGCGAGGCCATCTCCCGACTGGCGGCGTCCTCGAGGTCGACCTCGCACCACCTTGATTTATCAGATCTGCCGAGACACGGGAATAACGGTGACCGACGCTCTGGAACTGGTGGAGGACAAATCGTTTTGGCGACAAATCGCAACGGCGGGCGGGATGCTGCGGCTGAAAGCTACGCGTCACGACTCACAATGATGATGGTGGCGGCGGCGCGGCACTGCAGGCGGCAGTTTTTCGACGGCAATTAGTGTGACGCGGCTGATTAAAAAGAAAATTCTCGGGTTGATACGTCCGGACCTGGAACCTTGCAGGCTCTTCAGAAAAGAGAGCCTTTCCTCTGTTGATAAAATTCTGCATAAGCTTAAGCCACTATTGTCGCTTTGCTGTGTTTGATGTTATTCGGTCACAAAGTACTACTGGAATATATCACCTCAGTAAACTTATAGCTCCTGTGATTCTGTCTTCATCATAATCTTCTTTCTCCACCAAGACAGGCAGCTGTATCTCATTTTCAGACAGGACTTCTTAAAAATATCGTAATAAATAAAAAATGAACATTAAAACACTCAGTGATTGCGACTGGTCAATAATTAAATGCGACGGCGGCGGTGCGGAAAAAAATAAACGCCATTGACGACTTCGACGCCACGATAATTCGAAATTCGACGGCGACGTGGTTTAGTACACGTATATAGTCGGACGCGTAACGCTGAACGGTGGTGAACACATTTTGGCCGTACGCAAGACAAAACAATAATTTTGAATATACTCGTAGGAGGTATACGAAACACGCAAAAACACGTCTTAGTTGCCTTGGGATACCGACGCACGACTACCGCGTATCCAGACCTAACGACGCGATCGTTGCAGACTGCGATAATTAATGATACGTCTTTGACTCGCGCATCATGCAGCCAGCCGTGCATGTCGAGATAAGTCTCTTATATTTTTACACGATGTCCTATAGTGATGTTATATAATGATGTCTGGATTCTGAAAGAGTTCGGAGCAGCGCAGCTATATCTGTCCACTGACGAGTGAGCGGTGAGCTGCAGTGACGCCAACACAAAAAAAAACATGTACATCGTGGTTTATAAAAATGTGCCACTTTTATTTTTTGAATAGCTTCGTGAAACATTGGCCGATTTTAATAATTTTTGGCGTGCAACATCATGGTGAAACTGACACAAATGACTCTAGTTTTGGCCACCTCACTTTAATACTGTCGCTACACTACCTTGTGAAATGCAGGTTATTAAACCTGCTGTTGGCGCGAGTAGTGTCAACGTTTGCAGCTTGCATTCGTGCCAGAGGAGGACATTTTGAGCACATGCTGTAATGAAGATGATGTGATGTGACACGTGTGATTTTTTGAAATGCAGTAGTTGCCAATACTGTTTGTCGCTATTTAGTTAATTATTTCTGAGCCGACGCTTGGGTTATCCAATATGAATTTATTGTTGTAAATGGCCAAACTACGACTTCTGCATTTCAAAACTGAAGTCATTTGTGTCAAATTTTTTTCTTGATGTCGCATGCCAAAAATTATTAAAATCGGCCAATGGTTCACGGAGCGATTCAATAAAAAAAAGTGACACGTTTTTATGGACCACGGTGTATATGATATTTCTTCAATCAATCCGAAATTTTTAAAGTGGCTTAAGTAGTACCCCGTTTACAGAAAGAAGCATACATGAAACAAATATGAAGCACAGTAGGCCTAATTGCGTCAAGTTTTTTTGATGTCGCATGCAAAAAGTTATTAAAATTTGCCAGTTTTCACGGAGATATTCAGAAAATAAAAGTGTCACCTTTTATATAGGCCTAGTCACCGCCCACGGTGCAGAGTCCTTACGAGAGCTGAAAATACTACTTTAAAAAGAGAAAAAAATTAGGTTTTAGGGCCTTTAAGGTTTTTGAAATTTTTGAGTTAAAATATGCACTCTGACATAATAACGTTATTGACGTTATAACTCAATAAGAAAGCTCAGCTGTCGCTAGGGAAGACGGGCTGCAGCATATACAGTTTCTGTTGCAGTACTGACCTTCAAGGTCATCTAAGGTCAGTGATTTTTTAATGTCATTTAAAAGGCAATATGCGACTTCATATTAGTGTTTAATTAATAGCAACCTTGGCCTTATCTCGCACCGTTTACCGTTTAGCCACAATAGCGCGTCATATATAAGGTCGATTATGACTGTCATCTTATTTGAAAAGGCGTATGCTACTTTTCATTAGTGATTAATAGTTAAGATCGGCTTTATCTCTTACCGTTTTCGAGATATGACTAGTTTTCCGTCGAAAAACGCGCATTTCCCTACCCCTTCCAATTGATGAAAACTTGGAAAAGTACATCATTACAGGAATGGCAGAAGCTAGGCTCTCGTAGCAGGGGTAGACATCGGAGGGAATGGTGCGATTCGACATCAAGGATTGGACAAATTTATAAACAGACGTTCTGCAATCGACAAATTCGCGCAGCTTGGAGGAGCTTGTCTGCCGTGCCGCCAATGTTCGCACCAGCGAATAAGGCACCGACGACCAGTGGCGTAGCCAGAAATTTCAATGTATTGATGTCTCTATGAAACTGCTCCGCCGTACTTGATGGACAGTTGTACACTCACAGCAGAAGTCACTGGCCGTCAACATCTGCGTTCTGCCACTGAGCGGAAGTTGGTCGTACCGCGCTATCGATTGAACAGTTTCGGTCGTCGGCGCTTTTCTGTGGCGGGCCCGTCGACTTGGAATTCGCTGCCAGACAGTCTTCGTGACCCAGAACTGAGTCTCCATAGTTTCAAACGTCAGCTGAAGACATACATTTTTGCGAAATATTGATGACAAAATGTATTCAGCGCATTGGAGATCTTTTTGAGTATGCGCTATATAAATTTACACTTTACTTACTTACTTACTTAAATATTCGCATGAAATAATTGACCTTTTGGTAGTGCAATGCTAAAAATCTACCAGTAACAAAATCATGATTACACGATATTTAAGCCGCCGCTAGGCTTATTAATCGTTTTTTAGTTCTTGTGAACTTCACTACACCAAACGTCTGCCGATCCGACAATTCTCATTAATAATTATGACAGACCTAATATTGCGGATGGACTGATTATCCGGTCCGGCCCACTGTATGGACACCGACGTCTCCGGATGCCACATCGATCTCAGGCCACCGGATCAAGCAGTTCTTAACTTCCGGTAGTTGTCAGTCAGCAAAAGGAAATCGATGACCCCAAAGTTGTTCGGCGGCCAAGTGACGCTGTCGCTGTTCACCGGCTACAATGCACTGCCGAATTTCTTAATATACAGTGGCGTATATAGGAAATGCGCATGCTCAACCGGCGTTCGACTGTAATAGCATTCGCACATGCACGATAGTATAGCAAACCAAAACAACTGCAACGCAATGAAACAAAATAAGCAGCGACGTCGTAAGGTTGGGTCGGCAGGAAGTTGCAGTTTTCGACAGACAGCTGCAAATTTCAACTTTGCCAACAAATTTCTTAATATACAGTGGCGTATATAGACAAAAGGAGGCTTCCCCAGTCCTACAGACACTTTACATGCATACGTTTGAACTGCCCGAAATTTGCGAAATTTGCCATTTTAGTCAGTTTATTTTCGGAAAAATAATAAAAATCGTTGCCACCAGATCTCATCTTTTAAAGCTAAAATGCATTAAATTCGATTTCGGCTGGGCTCCCCCCGGACCCCGCTGTGGGAGCTCACGGGGCTTCCCAGACCCCCTAGCTGGATTTTAGGGAATCTTACTTCTAAGGGAACGGAAGAGAGGGGAAAAGGGGCGGACAGAGAAAGGGAGAAGGGGTGAAAAGGGAAGGAAAAAAGGGAGGGGAAAAGAGGAGGGACAAAAGGAGGAAAGAAAGAAGAGGGAAGGGAGACAAGGCCCCTCGCAATTGAAATTTCTGGTTACGCCACTGCTAATATGGCGAAACTTCCAAGCCCAAATTTGGTAGTGTGGAAGAAATAATTTTAACATGCTCAATTTCAGAAAAGCGGCAGTTGTCTCCTGTTCTCCACTGCCTCGACGCTACCTAAATAATTCAGTGAATAATTCACACATTCAGCAAGCAGCGTTCGAATCTCAACGACTGTAGTGTACGTAGGCTTAAACTTGTCCGTCATAAACAGCTTGACGATTCTTTGCGTGTGTCACGTTATGAGTTTGTCGTGATGATTAGCCACTCAGTCTCTGCAACACCATAGTATTGTGTTGCCCTATATTGTGTTGCGTGCTAAGTAAGCGATCTTGATTTGTTACGCTGTGTGCAGGGTGTTCCAAAAATGGGAACCCTGTTTTAATTTTGCGATAACCTTCGCAATGCACACAATTTTTAACAATTTTTTTTCTGTTACAACAAGAAATTTATAGCGCATAAAGGTAACATTACGCCATACACCTTACCTTTATTATGTAATCACGTACCTACCTAGCAAAACACACCACTCCCAAAATTGACGATACATTTCTCATGTGCATTGTGCAACGTTATAAAGTTTACTCAAAACAACTTCACACTTGCTTATTTATTTACAAAAATGCTTTGTGATAACACTATTACCTCATATTGTGTGTACGCGTTAAGTTTTCTGTTTTAAACTTTTAATGGCGCACGGATACGAAGGCTATGAGTAGAATAACGAAAAACGATCGCTGTTTAATAGTGAGGTTACGTCAGTTCAACTCAAATTTGAGAATGTTTCCATTGGGTGTCACGGAAATTTTGCTTGCGAAGAGCTGAGACGTTGCGGTAATTAATCAGTACGTAGGGCCCATTACTGCTTACTTTTTAAATTTTGAAGTTGCTGTTAAACCATTAACATCGATAAAACACACATGTAGCGTCAATTTTGCGAGAGGTGTGTTTTGCTAGGTAAGGAGGTTACATAATAAAGGTGAGGTGTCCGGCGTAACTTACTTTTATGCCCTGTAGATATTTTGTTGTAACGGTAAAAAATGGTTAAAATCAGTGCACATTTGCGTCAGTTGTCGCAAAAATAAAACAGGGTTTCCGTTTTTTGGAACACCTGGTAGGTCTCACAGCGCGGTCAAGCCGCCATCGACGCCGATTGTAGCTTGACATGACAATTGCACGAGCTTTGTCTTGTATCACAGGTTTGTCGTTGTCGCTGACGCTTTCAGACTAATGTTGCACCTATTCGTCGTGTCTTTCGTGGCTTCTTTTCTCACTTCATAAATCACCGGAGCCGCGCATGTATTCTGAGTGTTTTTTATGTTTCTCAACTCCTCATGAAATTGCATTATACGTGTGATAAAACGTAACGTCGCTTCGTTAAGCAGTCGTTGCGGATATTTTTTGTTGCTGTTTTATTATTGTCGAGGCGTCGTTATTATTTTCCCACATGGAGCGATATCAGTGACACTTATTTTATTTATTTTATTTTATTATTTTAATATGTAACAAACACTTGCGACAGACGCGCAAGAACAATAACATAGGAAAACAGTAAAGAAAAACTACAAACATTACTAAGGTAGACAAAAGGAACACAGAAAATACATGCTGAACATAGGAAAAGAATGAAAAAAAACTGGAAACATTACTATGGGAAACAAAAGAAATACAGAAAATACATGATGAACAGACTACAAATAAACAAACTAATTACAATTGCTAAATAAAATTCTATTGATAAATGTCCGTTTGTGCAGTTCAGATGTTACTTGATCTATTAATAAACTATGACCTATATTAACAAAAGGTCGAGAAACGCCGTACAAAAGTTTACACTGAGCTAATATTATGACACGCTGTCGGCATAAAACTTTTCTCAGGTCCCGATAAAGTGAATGCTGTCGGCCTAGACCGCGGAAAGTGTTTGAAAGTGGGGGGCCCGTGTCACATCGTCCCCTTGCCCCCGTGGCCCCGAGGTCTCTGCAGGTCGTGGGCTGCAGCGCTGGCCGTCAGCGCGTTCTAGTCACGTGCAGGCAGCTGCCATGCCACTGAAAAGGCGGAATAGCAGATATTTAGTGGCTCGTTGTGAGACAGTAAGACATATGAAGGTGACGAGCGAGCGATATATGCTGACGAGACAAGTCGCTGCCACATCAGCAGCAGCAGGCAGCCGCAGAAGCAGCAACCAACGTCAGCTGCAATAGTCAGTGCTGCTGCAGCATCATCATTGTGCGATCAAGTGCGTCGCTTACAGCGTAGTTATCATTAGTTGACTAGTCTAAAGGTGTGTTCGAAGCAATGAAATAACTAAAATGAAACGAAATAAAATGAAACTAACCTTTTGACTGACAACGTTTTCGTTATTCGTATGTTGTATAAAAATTGTTATAAGGTCTAGACTCTTTAATTCTGTCATCTCAATTGTTTTTAGCTTCGTGTTAACTGTTCTGCTTTGCCAATTGTCAAAGTTTTTATTGAACGAATATTTGATTTGATGACTTGAAATGAGCTGTACTGAAACACGACGTACGAGAGGGCGTACTTCAGGACCGTTCACATTTCATTTCATTTAAATTCATTTTATTGCGGTCGCTTTAAACACGACTTAACGAAGCGTTGCCGTTTTAACTAATGTTTCAGTTGCTGACTCTGCGAGATACAAAATAATGTGACGTTGATGACAGCATCAGGTGCTGTGATAGCAGTGATAGTGGATGAAAACGACTTGACTTGATCGTTGGATGTAGGCTATACGGCGGAATTTCCGTGACGGCAGGTACGTACTGTTGTACAATCACGCTCCACATTACGCTGAACGCTTAGTAATTTTTCACGAGCACGTTTTCAAATTCTATAGCATTATTATACCGATGCGAAAGCATTCAGTAAGTGTACGCTCAAAAAATGCTGGTTGGTCAACACTGTCCACTCCAGGCAGATAATACTAAATAAGAAAAGCAAGAAATATCAAATGTAAGTTGAAAGTCAAAGATCGACGCGGGTGAAACAAGGCACAATACGATTAATCTCAAGGCGTGTACAAACCGACGGAACGGAACTGAACAGAAAGTACCGTTCTAAAACGCCAAGAAGAGACAGTTATAATGATTGTAACAACATAGAAACGCCGACATAATGGTATAATTTCGGTATTTATATGGTGAGTCATCGTTACAAAATTTCGTACTTTTGTCGCACAATTCCCCTAATATATTTATTACAAATCATGCAAAAATAAATACCAAATGAAACGGGGACGCCGATGTGTTTTGCTGCTAGTTTTTCATGCAACCCATTGCAGTAAACCTAAGCCTAAAGACAAGAGGTTTAGGGTTAGTGTAGCCTATTGGGCTCCATTCGAAATAGTACAAACGAAATTACCAGGCAGATGGTTAAACGTTTATCTTACATTCAGCCAATATGGCACCGCTAATAAGCATGACTACGGATATAAGTCTGTGACCTACCACGACTTTGCTCGAACCTACCATGGTCTCATCTCGTCCTACATAACTCTGCTTACTTACATCTGTGTCTGCGGCACAGCTCCCACCTCCACCC
>Ga0209367_1007884_pt1 | contig 14636 bp, 12 predicted proteins | sample WorMetLIZISLAND2_FD_187412 | JGI IMG/M metagenome (GOLD analysis project Ga0209367, IMG submission 187412) | Marine gutless worms symbiont microbial communities from Max Planck institute for Marine Microbiology, Germany - Olavius geniculatus... ... | reverse complement strand
ATTCTATCTTGCACACAACCGAAGTTATGACAGTTTAAAGAATTTTTAAAAAAAATTTTCCTAGGCGCCATTGTAATTTTTTTTCAATTTTTGGAATAAATAAGTCAAAAATTAAATTTTATTATTTTTACTACAAAAGGGCACTTCTTTTGGCAGAAGTGCGTCTTCTGACGTATTAAGCGTAAAAATCGGTCGAACGAACTCGACGACTCGCCAGTAAGCGAGTAGACGTAAAAGTAGCAAAAACGTAAACATGCGAACACGGGGGTGTATATTTCACCTACATGGGGAGCAAAAACTCCTGGGCAGATAAAGCCCAAATTTTTTGGTGGTAGATCTCCCCGACGTAATCAGGTCATTCAAACTTGGTTTAGGGGTTTTAGGATGACTGAGGGTCAAATTTTGCCATTTTACATAGACTTTAAAGGTCGTCCTTACAACACTCACACTACCTACCGTGTGATGTGTGATACCGTACGTATTGTGTGTTTGTCAGTTACTTCGTAATATGAGTGAGATGAACAACAACAACTGCAATTACTTCCTGTTTGGAGACTGCTACCGTTTCAAAAGTTCAGCGTCATCATCAGAATACTATGCCGGATATTATTACAACGGCCGCTGCTACTACAATAATTATTAGCCTACCTAGCTTATGCTAAGCATCTGTTTGGACTAGAATACTGTGATACTTCTAAAGCAAGCTGCTAGTGATGTAGCTGGTTCTCGGTTAGTTAAAGCGCCGTTTGCTTGAATGCTAGACGTCTTCTGTATAAGAATGCATGAATTCCATCAGGCTACAGCAATAAAACGACTTAACGTTGAATTTCGTCCATACAATATGCCATAATTTCCGGTAGTTTCAGCGTTCTCATTTACTTAACGCCTAACATGCTACGTTGGTGCAAGTGGACAGCCGGTGTGTAGCCTACTAGAACAAGTAATTTGAGCAAAGCTCATGAGACGCGCGACAGCCTTAGCAGTTCCTGTTCGCAGGTTGTCTTGGTCTATCTCTAGCCATTTCTACGCAATACACTCTTTATGTGTGCCTCAAGGTCACCGATGTTGACACGAGTAAAAAAACTCGCTATTAGTGCTTCTTATGATAAGCAGCATGTCTGCGCCTAACAGTTCTGCAAGCGATTTCACGCTACACGAATCATTAACGGTAAAAAACCACTTCTTAGGGGGTACCCTGCTTTGACGCCCACCTGCGTTACCCGCCTTAAATCTAAAAGGTCGGGACTTGCAAAGCTAAAATCTGTGTTTAATGCTAAAAATATAATATGCAGGCTGTCTTCGTCTATCTCCAGCCATTTCGGCGCAGTTCGCTCTTAAAATGTGTATCACAGCCCAAAATCGCGAAAAATTCACAAAAACAGCTTATTATGGGGGTTCAAGGTCGTTCAAGGTCATTAATGTTGACACCGTTATGAAGCTCGTCATCAGTGTTGTGCCTATTTGTAACCGTTTTCACGCTATACGGGCCAATAGCGGTAAAATAAGCACATTTTAAAGGGGGTACCTTTATTTCACGCCCCACTTTGCAAAGCGGCACAAAAAAACTAAAGTTTTGTAGTTAGAGTGCAGATTTTCTGATTTTAGCTTGCACCGTTTTGATACAGATCACGAGTGTGACAGAGACGGACAGACGCCAAGGTCATGGCTAAGACGCGCGAAGCATAGTAACTGTTGTCGCGCGTAAAAATTCTACGGTAAACTGAGCGTTACGACAGCTACTGCATCTGCAACTGATTAAACCCGCTGCAGATTTACTTCTTTGCAAATAAACATGTTTGCTATGGAAACATGTGAATACAAATTGTAAATCTAAATTATTATCAATCCATGACACAATGACGCAATGCAAAAATCACAATCAGTCACAAATAGTCCTACTAAATTAATATAAACATTGTGCACATGAACTAATTACAGAGACACAAGCAAACGTCTGATCAGAGTTTGTTTCGTGATACAGAAATTGAATAGATTATAAAATTAGCCCCTATGTAAAGGCCAAGGCGGCGGAACCGTAGACATCCCCCACTTATCATAAGTATCCAATTGGTCAATGGTGTTATTACTCATAACATTTCACAGTAGCCTATACCATTTCTTAAACGCACTACTAACAAACAGGCTAGGTTATAGGCAATTTGTTATTGTTCGTTAACAAAGTAAAAATGAAATTTTTTCTGGCACATTTGTTTTCGTTTCGCGTGTTTTTAATTTGTAAGCTTTATAGAATTTGTTAAATCCAAAATTTCAAATTTAGCGTTACAGAATAAATCAAAAGTTTCTTAAAACACGATAAATTGGCGATTTGATTTTCCGGCTTTTGTCAGGGGGGTCTTTAAACTTAAAGCCGTCGGTGCTTTTTTGCCTCATATCGCCGACACACGTAGTCACGACACGGCTTAGTCTGATCATGTTTCTGCTTGAAATCTGAACATGGCACACTGCCAGTTCTCGTTCTACTGTCTACAAATAAGGCACATGCTGCTTATTTGGTTCACACCAGGTCCGTGGAGAGTAGGTACGGGAGATAAGTTACCCCGGGACCCGCGACTATTATGGGGTTCCGCCGTCTCTTAAAGAATATGAAGTGCACCATAGTGCGCCATCTTAACAAAAAAACTTTTTAAAATTGTTCCTAAAGGGGCCCCGCGAGAATGTTTTCCGGTCCCCGCTGTGGCTCGTGACGGGCCTGGTTTGCACTCAAAGTAAAAACACAGCAGCAAACAATAACGCAACATAAACAAGCAAACGAAATTGTTTAACTGTCGACACTGCAAGTAGACGTTAATATATGCAGCCATCCTTGTAGCACTGGTACATCGTCATCTTGCGATTTACAGAACAACGTTATCAACGACATTGTGTTTAAGGCCAAAGACCAGGCGATCCAGGCCAAAGGATCAAGGCCAGGGACAAGAATCATGGCCAAGGACAAAAAGTGCTCAAGGTCAACACTACGGACACAACGCACACAAAATTATGCTACCAAGTCAGTTAAAAAGGCAAAACAAATAAACGATGACACACGAAATTCGTTTACTTGCGTCATAGGCCTCCCAGCTACACAGTGTCTCAAATGTATTTTTATGATATCTCGGAACATAAATTTACTGCAACTTAAATTTTTGGAGTTTGGTTTGGAAGTGCGTACCCCGTCTAAAGCAGTTGCGATAAATGCAGCAGCAAAACAGCATGATGGCAGATAGAAGAAAAGCAGCTGCGGCTACTAGAGCTGCGAAAATGTCGAACATCATGAACTGAAACATCGTCAGCTCAAACGCCCCTGTGCGCAGATGTCGGTCGCCATATTTGATCACGTGATCGATCATGGCGGACACTCGCTGTGCTGGGGTGTCGCGTCGATCACGCAAGATGGCTGAAGCCAGACTTATGTTGCGTTTATAGCTGGGATTTGTAAGCAACTTGCCAATGTTTGACACCAGCGACTGAGAAGTGAAATCAGTTATCTTCATCTGTATCGCGTAGCCCTTAGATTCAGCAGCTGCGGCGTTCGCCGGTTGATCAATTGATAGCGGCAAAAGAATAAGTGGCTTCGAGTGATATACCGACTCGATGATGCTGTTATATCCACCGTGACTAATAAAGAGTTTAACTTTGGGATGAGCCAGTAAGTCGTACTGTGGGATCCATGGCAATGTCAGTATGTTATCATTTGTACAAAAGCTTTGTGATTGCAACTTCCAGATAACTGACAATCCAAAACGTTTCGTTGCTTCCGTAAGCCCTTCACAAAGCTTTTGATTTATCGCCGGCGGAAAGTATTCGCAGTAGCTGCCGAAACTTACAATAATCACTCCATGTTTTGACCTGGAAACAAATTCTTTGATTTCCGCGGAGAGAGTTTGTTCTTTTGCCCCGACCATGATATCGCCAACGGCAACAGTGTTGGGCATTTGCGGTAGCGGGTAGTTAATTAACAAATTTTCTAGGAAAAACCACAGTGACTGGCGATGGTGCAGCTCCAACATATTTATGAAAGGACGATTTGGAGCATATTTTTTCATATAGTATTTAGTGTCCGGTACCATAAATAAGAAAGCTATAAAGTCTACGATGAAAGCAGTCAGTCGTTCGAAAAAAGTTAGTCGACCGATGCCGCTGATCGTATTTGGAAACGACGCGAAACGTGGGACTCGAAAGAGGTAGGGTGAAACAACCTCTATTGACAACGTTGCATAAGGCATTTCAAGCAAGTATGGGATAGTATTGTAGCAGGCTTTGGCGCCGATGATATCCATAATTGCAAACTCATATTTAGCTTCTCTTACTTGACTCATAATTTTAATGTTGTGAAGCAGCTGCATGCAATCCTGTTCTCCCTCAAGCGCCATGTCGTCGTTGTGTTGACCTAACATGATCATTCGCCGAATAGGCGATGCGGTCATTGCCATGTCTACCATATCTTTCGACGTTCGGGGCAAGTTGGTTATTGTCGTGTTTCTGTCCACCGGATACTTGAGATATGTAAAGTTCTCGATATCGTCCGTCACAAAATCTGGAACTCGTGCGTTGGACGCCACTAACACGGTGACCACGTTGCCCAGCTTCGCCAAGTCGACACCCAGACGACTGAAGAATCTAACGTGCGAGCTCATGCTTGACGGAAAGAGCAGAATCTTCGTTGCGTATATGCTTGCTGTTGAACAAATGGAAATAATAGCAATAACCAACAATGCATCCACGCTTCGTTTTACCATGTTTTCGCTTTAAATCTGTACACAGAAATTGGTATTTTAGTAGTCAAAATACAGTTGAAAGGTAATAACTGTTGTTTACGCTCTACGTGAGTGATAAGTAAAGTGATCACAAGATATTTATGTACGACAATAAAATATATAGACAATTCTAGTTTCTGCTACCGCCCAGCATGGTAGTCCCGTGGTGATTTTTTTATTCTGCTGCTTATTGTTTATTTTTTTCTTCAGCAATTTTTGATTTTTTATCTCCGCGCTCTCTTAGCTGCTCGTCGCACAACTTTAGCCTGTAATTAGAAATGTCCTGCTTATGTCGTGTTTTGTGTTTGAAATTATTCATTGATCCAAGCAAGACTTTTTTCAAGGCCAAGACTAAGACCAGCACTTTTTTCAAGATCAAGACTAACACTTTTCGTTTTACGCAACATCAAAATGTTTCAACGTAACATGCTATTATGATGCATGTACACGTAACGTAGGCGTCATGCAAATGCACCGTATTATGCAATCAATCAAAAATGTGTATAGCGTCCTTATTCAGTCCTGAACGGCAGCGCTTAACAACTATAAACATTAGGTTTAAACAATAAAACAATAAAACCTAAGAGAACCAACATTGCAACAAAATTGCAGTTTCTATACGCAAGCTAGTAGCTGCATGTCAGCTTGTAGTTGTCACTGCATTCCAAGATGAACTCAAAGGCCGTAATCGATTTAGAAAAACCGAAACCAGTTTCGGTTTTGGGTTTTTCTGTGTAAATCGATTGCACCAAACCGTTTCCGTAGGAAGGTAGGATTGTACACTAAGTCGGTTTCAAAAATTAACCCCCGTTTCGCGAAACCGGCTTAATCGATTGCAAAAAACTCTACCCTGAAAGAAAAACGGTTTCGGTTTTTGCTAAGTCGATTACGCTTAAAGTCAAATATATTGCAGTATAATTATGATTATTAGCAATGTAAATTAAGTGTGAATTAGTGCAAATTATATAAGACCTAAGCATTCAAAATCACAAATCGATGTACATTTGATAATTATTTGTCATACCTGCAAATTAGCCTGACAGCTAAGAAGATCTATTTCTGCGCCAAACTTGTAGGCCTTTACAGCTGTTGCACTACAGTGATAAATATTGTAACATAGTCTAACACGTTACATCACACGTTGATTGTTCACACATTAGCTGTAGGCCTACTGAATACACGAAGAGTCAAAAACGCTCGCCACCAAGTTTCTGACAGCGCGCCACACGCTGGACTTCGACCGTCCTTTGCTCATTATACTCTTGCGCTCGCCGATCGCATCACTCCAGCTATTAAAGTCGCACTCTCATCTATTAAACACTCACTCACTAACAGGAAACTAAGTGTTCATTTGGTCTTGAATCAAAGTACACGCGTGTCTAGCAAACAGCTCAACATTGAGCAGTCTGACCGTCGTTTGTTTCGCCGCCATAGAAGTAAAGCAGGGGCGGGGGATTGTCCTAGGAATGTCGTCCGTTAGCACTCGGGCTTTACCGGTTGCTGATCCGACGGTGTGAAATTCACTGTTTGAAAGATCCGTTGACGTTGACAATTTCAAGCAGTTCTATTAAGCAACACTGTTTAGTGTTTACTATGCGACCAGCGTATTTGTCAACGTTGCGCGCTATGTACATTTGCGTTTAATTTACTTTATTCATATACAGTGTATCAGCGGCTTTCGTGTTGTGGTAGCATTGAGCAGATTCTGCGTTCATTCAAATCACGTGGTTCGTTTATTGAGACACCTTGTCAAAGTCAAAGGCTGCTGTTTAATAAATTACAATAAATCACTGACCACCACGTCCAATTATATATGCCTGCGCTATCTAGGTTAGACCTACGTTTGCAATTTCGATGCGTGTGTGTTGCCTTTACGCGCTAGGCCTACTTGAGCGCAAGAAGCGATGACGAAAGAAAAGAAGAATCGACCAAATTTTTATCGGTCACCTGTTGCATCTTATAGCTCGGCCCATACAATGGGATACGTGCAATGATGAAGTTTATTCGCCATGACAGGCAGTGAAAACAAACAAAAAAGCCATGCAAGACAATGTAACAATAGTCAAATCAGTGAGTCCATATACACGACACTAATAAAAAACTAACTACTAGGCCTACTTAAAAACTAGTTACTTTTACTGCACAGCTAAAATGTTCAAATATTTAGTGACGGATGTCCAAATGACGATATACACAACACACCCATTACTTGTTGTATTTACTGAAGTGAATAGACCCAGGTTGTATTGCTGTTTTTATTTACGTATCTGACGCTTTTGTGTAGCAGCTTTGCAGCGCAGAGTTGGTGAACTTTGGTTTAACAGGGCAATGTGGTCTCTAACCTTGAAAGAACACAAAACCTAAAGTCGAACTTAGTATCCTAATTGTTTTTCGACTTTAGGCTGCGACGCATAGGCCTATTTCGACAGTAAATTGCACCGAAAATACGAGACTACAAAAGAGTCAAATTTGGGCATTCTTTCAAAACGTGTTGATATTACTGCACGTTGTAGGCTACTCTGATTCGCGACGTGACGGCACTTTGTTGTCGCGCGTCCAATAAGCAAGCGTTGCGAGTCAGTGTTAGTTAACAGTGCTGTAGTTTTAGGTCGGTGAAGAGAGAGAAGACGTTGTCGTCATAATAATTTGATCTCATCCTCGCAGTCATTTAACTACTGCACAAACACACGATACAGCCAAGGTTGGAAAATAAGTTTTAAAAACTTAGGTTTTTCAAATTTAAAAAATGTAAAAAAAAATTTTAATGTCTAATTTTTACGTTTTTTGTGTGTTGTAAAATGTACTACATACTATATTTGTATAATTTTAATTGTGATTTTTCATTATTTTATTTTGCTATAATTTACAGTAAACAATGTGTTTTTCTGACAAACAGGGTGTGTAAAATGCTTTTCTAGATCGTAATTTTGTGCGTGGTGTTCATTGTACTCTAAACCGAAAAAACCCTAACTAAAAACTTTTTAAGACCTAAAACACACAAAAACTTAAAATTTGAAATTTTTTCTTAAGTTTTTCAGCTTTGGATACACCTGAGAAACTATAAACAATGACTGTGAAAATGATTGTTAAGTCAAACACCAAGTGTTTCATCGTTTGCCATCGTTTGCCAAGCTGCACGTATTGAAAACAACACTGTTAGATAAATCACAGTACCGTTTAGAACATTCGGAATACCAAACCGGTTTAATGGATTTGCTATCAACATGCAGATAAGCGATAATAATAAAGTACATTACATGTGATATCTGTGTGCGTCTAGTAAACGTGACAAGTGACAACATTGTCGACTTTGGTATTATTTTGTGACAGTTGAAATCTGTATGTTCAAACAACACGCACAACTTATGTAGTCTAGCTTTAGCCCAACTGTACTTAGTAGGCCGACCTCTAAATACCCTAGATCTTTTCCCGCCAAGTACCTCGTTTGATGCGTCAAAGTGGATCAAATACTTTTGTGCAGTACTCACGGCAACACCGACGAAATGATATTTTGAAGCAGCTCGAAGATTTCGGCAAAACAGCATGTCCACCCAGAAAAAACCAACTTCCACCCCGGAAACATGTAGCACACTGCAATCACAATCACAGTGCCTGCTACAACGTAACAAGTTTTTTTCCTCGGCATTTTCTGCAATACTGGACAACGACAGCAAAAGTAGGGCCTAAACATAAACCTATTTATATTGCTTAATTAGTTAGTAAAAAGCATGGTTTGAAGTGGTAATGGCATAGCCAGAATAAAAATTAAGCGAAGCTGGCCCTTCTTTTTTTTCTTTATCCCTTTCCTCCAGGTATGCTTCCATATGAAAGCTAAATTAGATGTGCGCGTTTTCCAAGTCAACTGAAAGTGTTTGTTTTTTAGCACACAGAGTCAAAATTCAATGTCACTAAACGACAAAAAAACTTTCGAAGGTGCGTCAGACCCTCAGCAATCAGTTGGACTGCCGCATCCACGTTTTCCGTCAGTTTTGTTTGTTAAAACACTGATGACTATGACGCTATCAATGATGATAATAATGATGTTTGAGCTTCGTTTTATTGAAGACATTTATCACTCACTGACATACCGATGTCAAACACAATACAGTTGCCGATTTCTAAACGTTAACAAGAAATTTGAGGTAATGCTTACGAAACGCGCGAAAGCCTATAGCAGTTCCAGTTCGCAAACTGTCAGACTATCTCCAGCCGTTTCATCGCAGTTCATTTTTGGAATGTGCGCTACATAAAAAAGCAAAAATCAATACAAAAAAAACCTTATTTTGGAAGTTCAGCGTCTATCAAAGTCATCGACGACTGAAAATCACGTCAATAGTGCTTGTTGTGATAGGCAACATGTCCATGTCTATCTGCAACCGTTTTCACGAAAGACTAGCCAACAACGGTAAAATAACGACTTTTACGGGGGTACCGCTCTTTAATGCCCTCGTGCGCAGATTTTCTTAAACCTAGAAAATCGTGACTTGAACAGCCGAAATTTACGTTCAATGCTGAAAATTTCGAACGCAACTTCTTCGTGTTTTTCCCAATTGACTTTGGTGCAATTCGCTCTTCAAATGTGTCTCGCAGCCCGAAATTGTAAAAAATCCGTAAAACCCCTATTTTGGCAGTTAAGGTCATTCAAGGTCATTGAATTCGGTGGCAATCGAAAGCCAGTGTACGACTTTCTATTAGCGATAATAGTAAGATAAACCCTTCTCTCAGCGTTAATGAGATACAGCGACTTATTGGCCAAAAATGGCAAACTTTTTTACCTTCTTTCATTTAGCGCCCTCGTTCGGGGTGACCCCTTTTGAATTTATGGAAAATATTTACGGTTTAGAGTCTTTCAGGCAGCCTACAGTAAAAATTTGTTGATCCTATCTTCTTAGCGATTTTAGCAAGCGCCATATTTCACTGCCGTTTTAACTGATTCATTCGTGTATCCGACGGACGGACGGACAAACAGACAGACAGAATTATTGCGACGTCTAAGACGCGCCATAGCAGTAGCTGCTTTCGCGCTTATAAAGGACAAGGCTAAAACAATGCAATACGAAAAAATGAAATTACGCTCTGAACAGTGTATAATGATTCTGTAGCATTAGCTGTGTCGCGCTACACTTACCTCAGGTACCCTTCGGTGAAAGGCTGCACGTGTTGAGCGATCACCGCCGCCAGGGACGGGTATTTAATGTAGAAGCTGAAGAGGTACTGCTTGAGCTGTTCGGGGTTCGGATAAAGCTCAATGAGCGTGCAGGGTAACTCAAACATGATCTCGGCGGCTTTCGATTCATTGCCACCGGCCGCTGCAACGAACGCCGCTTGCAGTTTCGCAGCCAGGTCTTTATCGGACATTGCAAAGTCAAGCCCTCGCAACACGCTCGTCATCCGCTGATTGCTGATCACGCAAATCTTCTCCTTAAAAACGTCCTTGATATCCGCCATGTCTGAAGCCTCGCACGGGGGCCACAGCCACCTGCCACGGTGCACAGAAATGAATTTAATAAACTACATAACAAAGCCGACATCGTCCTCGTCGCAATTCGCTATAAAAATTCAAAAAAGACAAGTGCGAGTGAGTGAGTGAGTAAGGTTTGACGTCACGTGAGTGAGTGAGTTGTTTCTTAACGGCACATCAGCACAAAATAGGCCATTCAGTGCCTTACGTAATTAGAAATAATTAAAAGCATTTAATATACTATGTAATAAAAAAGCTAAAACACTTGCTAAGATCAGAGCTATTAAGCTAATGTAAAAAACATTATATATGATGGTAAATATTGATATCTTTAACATAAGCCATGATGTTGCGAAATGCAACATTCTCAAAAACGTCCTTGAGTGTGACCACTCCATAATATCTCTGACGTGCTGCACTGTAATGGGTGCAGTGTACCAAAATGTGCTTGACTGTGAGCGGAGAATGGCAAGCTTCACATACTTGTTAATTTTCTCCCTTTAGGAGATAAGAGTTTGTAAGTCTTGTATGACCAATTCAAAGACGGTTGAAAAGGACTGAGTCGTAGCGGCTTAATGGTAAACTGATATTGCGACCAGTGACCGGTTGCACACTGTAAAGTTTATTTGATGTACACTGGTTCCACAGTTGTTGCCATTCTTTAACACACAATTGGTTGACACAAGACTCAGACTCAGATACGATTTCTCGACTCCGACGACATACCACCTATCCCATACCACGGACGAGAACTAACAAATATCGGTCTTTTATCCACTTTGCTTTAGCTAAATACCAATAACTTAGAAATATAAACAGATATAACAGTGTGTGCTTTGTTTTGGTGTATCTAGAAATATATATGTGGATGTGAACCGGACTTGAAGGAGTGTTGAGTGTGGACTATTTTGTATTTTGTATGCTCTATTAGCTATGTGTAGTTGCTACTTTTATGTTTGTATATTTTTAGCCATCGGCTATCGTTTTTATTAAACCCGAGTTGAGTTGAGTTGAGTTAACAAATCGCTAACTGGAAATCTCATGTTGGTGATAGCGACATCCAGTCCTGCCTTAGCGGCGATGTCAGCATCTTCGTTTCCTCGGATACCCACGTGGCTGGGAATCCAGCAAAAGGTTATAGATTTACCACTGTTATGCTGTTACGCTGTGATCCTTCAGGATCGATTTGACGTCACGTTCCACACAGTATAGGTCACTTCAGGGACAGCCTTTCCAGGCAACGCACATAAGCATAGGCATACACATAATAATGAAACAAAAATATTAACCTTTACAAAACATGGCCAAATTGTTGAAGCACAATGCATATACTTCTCACGTAGGCCTAGACGTGTGACATATTTTTGAATTCGCATTCTTGTTAGTCAGTTGATAAAGAAACATTTGAGATTTAAATTACCATATACTGGCGGGTAGTACTGTAAAAGTTTGAGAACCTTCGTTTCAACCGCAGTTGGACGCACGTGCAAGTACAGTATTAGTGAGTAAAATTTAAAACAAACAGAACAATCGCCATATATCACTGCCACAGTAGCTAACTTTACCGTGACGCCCTCCTTTGAGGAAAATTCCCTTATCCGCCGGAACGAAAGTTTGGCACAAATAAAACTGAAGTCTCTGTGGCAGCCACCGAAGATGTTATACTAGCTTGCACCGTTTTGATACGGCTGCAAATTGTGACGGACACACCCGCGCGCGCACGCAAACAATCAGACGTCTCTACAAAAGCTAAGATGCGCTTAGCATGCTGTCGCACAAAAAAAACATGTGGGATGGACACACAACAACAAGCGAGCTTATAACAGAGGTTTGGTACAAAGCGAATGGGAACCAAGAGCAGAGCCTCTAGTCGGATCACAGGGCAAAGCCCCCTAAAGCTATAAATCTTTGAGCTGCTGATGACCAACGGAATCAGTAAATTTGCTTTAAATATCCGTATTTTGCAAACTCGAAACATGACCGACCCTTTTTATCTCCTCTACTCGTACATTGTACATGTGTAAAAACTCATTAAATTTACACCAAGCACAAAAACAATTTTTGGCAAAAGTAAGATGAACATATTCACTTTTGTCAACCCCATGGTGACGCCGCTGCTTTTGAGCTATCTTCATGTTTTTCAATGTCACGTTCTGCATTTTTATGTCTTGCATTTTTTATGTTCTGCCATGAGAATGAGTTCGTAAATTTCATGTCATTTTCAAATTTTGCACTTTTATGCTCAACAACTTTAACGGTCCATTATTTTCACGTCGATCATTTTCAGTCAATCATGAGTTGCCGGATGAGTTGCTACGTGAAAATGCTTGACATGTAGATGCCACAAGTTTGGACGATTTAACAGCATCGTGTAGATGGCAAAAACATTTAATAATATAAAAATACAATTTCATCAAAAAACTCAAATTACCGTGGTTGGCAAAAGCGCTGCGGTAATTTCTGAACTCGGAAGTACGTGGTGGGATGTAGCATCCGTGAACATACGCCGCGAACAGCGTCAGCAACAAACATTTCCAAAAAGCAGTCGACATAGTGACTTACATAGGCCTACACGTCAGACAATCAAAAAAAGCTCAGCCACTGCTTTCAAACAACAGAACGTCATTTATGTCAGTGCTACATAATACTACCGACAGAAATTAAGCTCTCTGAGTTTAGCTGCACCTTGCGTGTGAGATTTTTAGCAAACTTATAACATACTTATGCGGAGTTGGGCGCGGGTCAGATTTGATCCGACCCGACCCGGCCCGGCACGGCCCAAAGCCAGTATAACAATTATCATAACAATTTTTATTACAATTTACTTACTTCATAAAACCAACAAATGCGATAAAAGCGAGAACTAACAGACCAACATTGTGCGACACAAAACAACGATTAAATGTGAACACGCTGCTGCGCCATAGCAACATATTTCGTTTAGTATGTGACAAAACTGTGTCTAAGTGTACTAACAAAAAATCTGAGCTAATGCTCAGGAGACGCATGAGAGCCTACAGCAGTTTCTGTTCGCAGGTAATTTTGGTCTATCTCTATTCATTTCGACGCAATTCACTCTTTTGCGGCCAAAAATCGCCATAAATCACTAAACCCCTATATTTCGGGTTCAAGGTCAACCAAGGTCATCAATGTTGACAATCCTAATAAGCTTATTACCAGTGCTTGTTATGTTAAGCAGCATGTTTGTGTCTATCTGCAACCATTTTCACGCTAGACATGCCAACAGCTGATAAAGAACCACGTTTTAGAGGTGTACCCCTCTTTGACACCGGCGTGCGCAGGCCTCCTTGAACATAGAAAGTCCGATCTTGGATTGCTAAAATTGACATTCAATGCTAAAAATTGTATATGCAGGTTGTCTTGGTTTATCGCCAGCCATTTTGGCACAATTTATACTTGAAATGCGTGTCGCAGCTCAAAATAGCAAAAAATCACTAAAACCCCCTATTTTGAAGGTCAAGGTCATTCAAGGTTATCGATGTTAACATTTTTAAGAAGCTCGTCGCCAGTGCGTGTTATGGTAAGCAGTGAGTCCGTGCCTATCTGCAACCATTTTCACGTTAAACGAGCCAATAACGGCAGATTATCGCCTTTTTAAGGGGGTGTCCGTATTTCTCCCCCTCATTCTTGCGGACACTTTTTACCCAGCGACATGATAAAATGCAAACTCTAAGTCTTTATCTTACCTGATCTTAAAACGGTACCAAATCGTGACACCAGGACAGACAGACAGACAGAATTACCATAGCCAATACGCGCGATAGCTAGCTATGCTAGAGGCGCGTCTAGTAACTTAGTGGCTGCGAGCGGCTTGCAGCTGCTAAGCTACTGGACAATCGGCTACGGCAAGCCGCTACGAGCATAATATTATTGTAGCGTAAAACTTTTACGCTACGTTACAGTTTAGGCCAACATCCGGGCTTCTGAACGTCGTATCAGTTTTTAGATGAAAGTTGAAAAACCACTGATCTAAATGTGCTATCAAACAGTATAAAACAACACTAATGCAAAATCGTTTTCTTTATTACTACTTTTACTTGAAACTCGCCTCTTACAAGCAGCAGCAGCCATTTTTAGAAGACAAATTGACGTCTGCTCGTCTGCGCTAGCCGCTAACGTAGATTGTTGTCTGACGAAAAGTTGTAGCGGCTCGCAGTGTATCGCAGCCGAAATCTCGTAGCCGCTAAGTTGCCAGACGCGCCTTGTTTTTTTAAATCTATGTTTTTTCCAGCCCTAGACAGGACCACTAGCCCATCAGTGTAGCTTAGGTCAATGTCAGAAATGCTGCTGCAGTAAATGGGTATTAGAATGGTTGCCTGGGTAATGCATGGGCCATGTCCATAATTACATGGGTAACATATGGGCATCCCACATGGGCCCATGCTGAACAGTTAATC
>Ga0209367_1007881_pt1 | contig 14641 bp, 4 predicted proteins | sample WorMetLIZISLAND2_FD_187412 | JGI IMG/M metagenome (GOLD analysis project Ga0209367, IMG submission 187412) | Marine gutless worms symbiont microbial communities from Max Planck institute for Marine Microbiology, Germany - Olavius geniculatus... ... | reverse complement strand
GCATAACGATGGTTCCGCGGCGCCACCTTGTGAATGATATAGACTTGTGGCGCAGCCCGAAATCGCCAAAAAAATCCATAAAACCCCCTATTTTGGCATTCACGGTCATTGAATTCGGCGCCAATCGAGAGCCAGAGTACAACTTCCTATTAGTGATTAATAGTAACCTAGGCTCTATCTCGCACAGTTACTGAGATATAGCGACTTACTGGCCAAAAATCGCAAATTTTGCCCACCTCTCTCATTTAGCGCCCGCGTTCGGGGTGACCCGCCCCTTCGAACTTATCGAAAAACCTTTCGGTTTCTGAAACTAGAATCTTTCGGGCAGCCGACGGTGACGATTTGGTGATCCTAGCTTGCACCGTTTTTGACTGATCCAGCCGTGTGTCAGACGGACAGACAGACAGACAGAATTGCGATGGCTGAGACGCGCTGAAAGCAGTAGGCCTAGCTACTTTCGCGCGTATAAAGGTCAGAGTGGCGGTTAGCTAGAGGTTGCGCAGTGCAGTGGGCGAGTAGGCCTACGCTTCTACAGAGCGTGACTTTAGGTGCGAGCAAACCTCGCAAAAACGGGTCGGGGCTACGTTCTGTGCTGCTGTGCAGCTGTAAATCAACTCTGGTTTGGCAGCGCCATCGCACGAGACGCCTCCAGCTGGGGCTGACAAATTCGAGTTGACGACTGCACTGTAGGCCTACTTTACGTAGCCCTGCGCTGTTTTCGTCGCATGCGAAGTTTCGTCACACATCTAGGCTACTCACCCTTATAGTTAGGCGGATGGTCGTATATCATGTCGGCATTGGGCCGACATCTTCGCTTGTCCGATCAACTATCAACTGTGCGCATTTTCCATACATTGTATAAAAGCGCCTACAGAGCGACGTAACTGAAGTGAACTGAACTGGCGTGGTTTAGTTTTTGACGAACTGATTCAATGGCAAAACGGTAATGCGTTACTGTATAGGCACCGTCTATCGGCGTCGGTGACCACGTGACTACGCTCGCCGATGACTATGAGTTCGCCATGCTCGCTCATTTGTCAGTTCGTCAAAAACTAAATCGTGCCAGTTCTGTTTAGTCACGTCGATCTGTAAGCCTACGCGTTTTTGCGTTTTATCGTTTGCTGTCCCGTCCTTTGATTTCGCTTTCCATTTTCGATACCAAAGTCACGCGCCTGTTTGGAATCCCATCTTTCAACAGAAACACCAGGCTGCTACGTCGCTAGTTGTAGCCCGTGCTACGGAGACTGCCGGAAAAGTGTTGCCACTATTAGGCCTACGACTTGAGATCGTCAACCGCATGCTGACTTTTGTATGACGCAATCACGTTGAGTGGTACGATAGCCGTATCAATTTCTTTTCCTCTAAATATTGCCGTGCGCGTTTTTCTGACAACGACAGCAGCAATGTTCGGTCTTCTTTTTTCCGTGCCATGGGACTACAGTCATGTAGGCATAGGTTGCTTCACCTGATATCACAGGCAGTCGTACGATGCACCTAGTCTAAGATGAGTATGGTCCTATGAATTGCGAACGAGGCGCGTAGGCCTACGTGTCACGTGCTGCGTTTGCTGCTAGGTTATTCGTCATCATCGATCGCGATCAGCGCAGCAGCAGCAGCAGCAGCAGCGGTCGCAGACTGCTGCAAAACATTGCTGGCTGCAGCGGCACAATATGATAATCGGCACTCTGTGCTAACTGTGTCGACACACCGACACGGAGGCTAGCACGAGCTAATCGCTGGCTCGTTAGACACGCTTCAATTTCCAATCAAATTTGACTGCAAATTTGTTAGTATTGAACTCTTGCTTCGGTTTATTTCTTTGCCAAACAATTTTACTGTCGTATATCTGGACTCACTCATTTGTCTATTGTTACATTGTCTTGCATGGCTTTTTTGTTTGTTTGTACTGCCTGTCATGGCGAATAAACTTCATCATTAGGCCTAAGTTGACACGGTGGCTGATTCCCGCCCCGTTTACACGATCAAGCAGACATCAAGCAAACATAAAGCAATCATCAAGCAAATGCATTCAAAATACGCGTGCTCGATGTGTGCTCTAATTGCTCCATGTTTGCTTGACGTTTGCTCGATGTTTGCTCGATGCTTGCTGGATGTTTGCTTGATGTTTGCTTCATCGTGTAAACGGGGTATTACTAGCGTTTAATGCTGGCCGCCAAATGTCGTAAGATTCGCCAGATAGATTTAATATCCTAATCAAGTAGGCGTATATTATATAGGCTTAATAATGCGACAACAATTATTTGATTTTTGCCGTTTTTTTTAAATAACAGCTGGGGACCCCCTGAAGTCTGCCAGAGGATCGGACGTTTGCGGGTGTTTTTTTCGTTGAAACTGCCAATTTTACTTTTTCAGAATAAGCATACAGTTGAAAGATAAAACGAAATTCATTGCTTGCAAACAACTGCAGCGTTACGAAGCGTGAAATAGTTCAAAATTAGCACCCCGACTGTTAACAAAATGGCAGCATATTGGACGGCTCATACTTCGTATTCGAGATTATTAACTATTTATTACTAATTTAGGCTTACTACTCAAAAACTGACTCAGTAGACTGGATCGAGTTGCAGCTCGCTTGGCCATAGCCGCTCGTTGCTCGCTCAATGACTCAGTGCCACGGTGCCGTCTCATCTTCAGTATACTCTGCTAGTAGAAGCATAGGCCTGAGATTACAACATTCGAAACAGATGACTCTGCAAACGATAGAAGTAAGTTTCGATACCGAATATGTTAGAATTCAGTGGCTGTCTGTGCGTTCGAGTTCTTGTTCTATTGACACTGAAAAATCGTGGCAGTTTTCTCGTAGTTTTTCGGTCTCACCCTGTATAATAGGAGCCTCGCCTATGTCTAATTAAGCTGTGTCCAGTTTATAAATTTAAAAAGCCGCTTACCACACTGTCACACAAACCAATCAAACTTATCTGAATTACACTATAAACAAAGTTACAGGAACATTCCTTCGTAACAAATATTTTTCAGGTAGCCTATATTTTTGTAGCCAGTGGCTTATCGACTAGTAGCCTAATGACAGAAGGAGTATTATTTTCAGCGTGGTACGTCTGTTTGCTGCTTTTGTGTATTTGCCTTCTGTGAACGTAATTTTGAGAAAGACGTCTTTTTCAAAAGTTCTCTCAGAAAAAAGATAGAAACAAGAAGCAGTCGCTAGGCTAATCGACCGAACTGGTTGTCGTTGACCTTCAAGGGTTATCCAGGGTCGATCGATGATATTTATTTTATCTGAAAGGGCGCATGCCACTTTCTACACTGTGTCCCAAAAACATCCCCGACATTTTCGACTGTAACTTGAAAAACAATTATCAGATTTTGATAACTTTTGGTACAGATATTCCTGACACAACTTGCCATCAAATAATCATTTAGTTTCCCACCTCACCCAACGTTTGTTTCTGCACTACCTGGAGAAAGCAGATCAAGCGAAATATCACCTTTTTATCCAATGCGATATGATTGCTTAATTAACATAACGCGTAAAAACATATTTTGTTCACATTTCTGACACTGTGGCTGACATTTCATTCAGTTGTCCATTTTTCAACTGCCTACAGTAAAATTGCTTGAAGTTTTGGCCCACTATGCGAACACAAGCAAGGAGACGCTTTCTCTGTTCACTTGACAGCAGTGTCGATAATGTTCTGCTCCAGACCAATACAGGCTCTACCAGTCACTTCTGACTTTACAAACTTCATCTGGTAGACACACTGCTGCATGACAGTCAAACCTTGTAATAGACCTGATGTTGAGGCCCACAAATTAGGACTGAAATTTATTGACGTTTTCCCATTCATTTTAACATGTATTATGCCTGGTATGCTTTCTTCAAGTAGTGCAAAAGCAGACGTTGGGTGAGGTGAAAACTAAAACACTTATTTAGTAGCCAGTTGTGTCAAAAATATTTCTGCCAAATATTATTAAAATCTGCTAATCTTTATTCAAAATACGATCGATAATGTTGGGGATGTTTTTTTCAGGTTTTCTGTTTCTTTTAACGCATATTTCGCTCGATCTGCTTTCCCCAGGTAGTGCAAAAACAAACGTTGGGTGAGGTGGGAAACTAAATGGTCATTTGATGGCAAGTTGTGTCAGGAATACTTGTACCAAAAATTATCAAAATCTGATAATTGGTTTTCAAGTTACAGTCAAAAATGTCACGGATGTTTTTTTGGGACACAGTGTATTAGTAAATAATAGTGACTTTGCCTCTATTTCTCACCGTTTCCGAGATACGGTCACTTATAGCTTGAAATTTTCCATTGAAAATTGCGGCCAAACCGCTGAAGATGGAAACGTGGTTATATTGACAGCCCCTCGCCAGCTCCCTATCCGATGGTAGCATCGCCGACCCCCTACGACTTACCGTTTAGTCGCAATACCGCACGATTGGCATACCAAAAATGCGTTATGACCTTTCAAGGTCACACAAGGTCATCGATTTCCATGTCATTTGAAAGCCAACATGCGATTTCCTGTTAGTGATCAATAGCAACCTAGGCCTTATCTCGCACCGTTTCGCCACAATGCATTTGTGACAGATGAACGGACAGACAGACGACAATCATATGCCAATAGCTCGACCGGAAAATTGTCAGCACTATGCCTACGCAATTTAACGCTGGCATAATCACGTATCACATTCGCATCACGTTATTAGCATCATTAAATTTCTTCTTTGCCGAGTTGAAGCACTTGCCTGAAGCTAAAGGCGGATCGTTTAATGGCTCATCATAAAGATAGCATATAATTTTGTACGAAATAATGCACTAATGTAATGTTATGAAACGGCGCTATTGATGAACAAGCTTGCGGCTAGCTTAATACCTATACAGGCTGCGGCAAAAAAGTAGCCCCCTAAAGTTTTTCGCCCTTTTTAGCAACCGTTTAAAATTTTAATTTGGAATTTTACAGTTTTATTTATGGAAACGTCCTACAGCTAACTGCTGAGTAAAATATGATTCTGTTGAAAAACAACGAAATTATAGGCTTCTGAACACGACAGCCTACCGATTTTTAACATCAAAAATGTTTAACCTAAGAATGCTATTTAATTTTTAAAAACCTGACACCACGTTACTGCCGATGACGTCACAGTAACGCTTTGACAAACAGTAATTTATTTTGTTTATAAATTATCACTAAATTATCGTTCTTTTAAAGCAATCGCCGGCTGCCCACCGGATTCATTTTCCAGCAGGACAGCGCATCAGCACACACAGCGTGCAGCGCAGGAAACTGACTGCGGGCCAACTGTCCAGATTTCATCACAAAAGCCCAGTGACCTTCAAATTCGCCGAATACAAAACCAGTAGACTATCGCGTGTGATGTGCAATGTTGGGGGCTTACCATAAGCTTAAAACAAAGCCGAGAACAATCGCTGAACTCAAGAAATTTCTTCAGGTTATCTGGGGCAACCTACCACAAGGACCGATCGACAAGACTGTGAAAGACTTCTCAAATTGAGCGACTGAAGGCTTGTGCTGGAGCTTGGAGCTGTCGGTGGACACTTCGAACATTCACAGAGACAATGGAATTTTGACATCTGATCATTAGTTAACTGTATTGTTTGACTTGTTTCAGCAATGTTATTGAACTGGTGTTGTAGCTTGAACGTTTTTAACGCTGAAAAATCAGTAGGCGATCATGTTAAAAATCTATAACCTCATCATTTTTCAATAGAATCAAATTATATTCAGCGTTTAGCCGTAGAACATTTCCGAAAATATTACTGTAAAATTTCAGGTTAAAATGCTAAACGGTTGCTGAGAAAACAGCGAAAAACTGTAGGGGGCTACTTTTTGGCGCACCCTGTATAGCGTGCGGCAGTAAAAAAACACCGGCTTGAAGTTGAACACTTGCTGTTATTTCCAGTACTGTTTTATATTTGCCTAGAAAATATTCGGAGATTATTTCCGACACAATTTGCCGGGTTTTTTTTGCAAATTTTGTCATTCCATCTTCGTTGTTCAGACGTAGCACAGCTTTGAATATAAAAGACATTTTTGAGATGCGTAGGCTATAGACAAAAGAATCAAACTAGAGCCTATAGCATGGACTTTCAGGTGTATTTTAAACGAGTGATGTGTCGCATTTAAAATGCAGGCAAATGGACAGCTATTTGTCACCGAAATCAGATATATCAATCACTTCGCACTGTTTTACAGTGTACGTAAACAGTCAAAGTGTCAGCCTTTTGAATTGCTGCGAGCTTTATATGCGGCAGCTCTGTCGTCTAATATCGTCGATAATTTGTTTGCAAAGCAGACGATTATGTACGTAATATAATAGCCCCCGGTTGTTTTGCCTTCTTAATTAAATCCATATCAATTGATGCATATTAATTTGAAAAATGACGCATTAGAAACCAAAAGTTGCACCATTTTCGCACACTTCACTAATAATGCATAAAAATAATTGTTCTGTCTGTACAATTTTTTTTATTAATAGCCGGCTTTTTGTAGAGGGATGTTTTATTGCCGCACACTATAGATTTTTCACATGTAGCAAGCTCAGCGGTGGAAAAAAGCTGAATGCCCGGGAGAAAGTAATTGAGCGATGCATTACGGCAAGGATTGGAAATCAAAGGAGCTAGATGGAGCACCAGTTACAGACGAGAGCCTCGAGGCTCGGATCGTCGTTACACGTAGGTCTACACTAATTAGCCGTCTTCAGCGAGGTATATACAAACCCTTCCACATCAAAGCCCCTTACGGCAAATTCTTCTGCAACAGAACCCCTTGGACAAATCCCCCCCCACTTCTTTGTCGTGCCTTATTGCATTGTGTTGAATTCTTGCAAACAATGTTTTGCCATGAACAAAAGCTGCTAATACTAATCTGTGATGTTTTTTCGCGATAAAGGTATTTTGTTGTAAGGGGAGAAGGACTGTCGTGCGGGGAAAGTTTGTAGTACACCCATTTTCAGCACGGAGAGAGTCCTCGAGTCGCCTTTAGTGCGCAAGAGTCGGCACTACATGATCGGCGACACGTAGGCCTACGTGCAAAAACACACCAGTGACTTTGTTGAATAATTGTCTTAATTTATTGTCTACCTAACTACGTAACTCTTCATCAGTCTATACTTAGAGGACTCCAGAGTCTTGCAGTTGCATTATCCTGCAGCAGTCAGATCCTGTAACTGCTTTCACGGAATTTCCCAATCCCAGGTTGAGTCCTCACAAAACACTTCTGGTGACCAGGCCTCGTTCGAGCCAGTTACGAGGGGGGCTTTCAGCGCTATGGACTCTAGCCGAGCACAGAAAAGAGGAAGGGAATGGGTTCAAGGAGGAAAAGCTATCGAACTGGAAAGAAAATGGGAATGAGGGCTTATGCATGGAATGGGAAGTGAAAAGAACGGAACGTGGCCTGGGGAATGTGAATTATGTACAAGCTAGTCTGGTCGCATTTAAGAACTTTCTGTACTATTTCTATTTTATTTTCTGATGGTCAGTCGTTATTATATGCAATTGCAGTTCATATTTCTGCACAGTCGGCGCTATCAATGCGTCATGCGTGAGATAGGCCTAAAGGCGCGCAGAGAACGACGTAATTGAACTGAACTGAACTGACCTGGTTTAGTTTTTGACGAACTGACCAATAGGCAAGCAGTGATGCATTACAGTAGGCACCGTCTAACGGCGTCGGTAATCTACGTGACTACGCTCACGTACGCCTCAACCAATGACCAATGGGCTTGCTCTGCTTGCCTATTAGTCATTTCGTCAAAAACTAAACCGTGTCAGTTACGTCGCTGTGTACGCGCCTTAAAAATATCAGGCTTATTAACCGCTTAATGACATAAAGATGAAATTCGTCTTGACAAATCAATTGTCCACTGTAGTAGGCTGGCTAATTATAAGGCCAGTAATTGTCCGGTTGGAGAGCGATATATTTGTACGACAGACTGGCTGAATATTGACGTCATTGCGAGCAACGACCACCCACATAAAGCGTGGTGGGTGGCCAGTTGTGTTGGCGTCCACTTTACGTCACCGGAAAGCCGATAGCCATTAATCACTGCCTACGCTGAGCTGGTAGCGTCAAGTAACGGTAAATTGGAGTCTCCACTCAACAACGCAACGCACGCAAAGTACGCAACTCAACGGACGTAACGCAGTGATGACGCAAGGACGAAACGGACGCAACGAACGATGAGACAAGCGACCGCTTCTTTGACATTTCGTCGTTTGTTGCCTACTTTTTCTTGCGTTTATTGCGTTTATAGCGTTTGTTACGTAGCCTAAAGCGTACTTTCTTGCCTGCATTGCGTATGTTGCGTACGTTGCGTGCGTTGCGTGCGTTTCGCTAAGTGGAAGCCCCGCTTTAGTCGGACCTGCACGCTATAAGCAGCTTAGTGAGTAAATGTCCGTGTTTTACGGTTTCCAGCTTTCAGTGATAGGCCTTTTGGCTGGCGCTCGGTTTACAGTCTAAAACGTACAGTGACAGCTGATCGGCATCAGTTAATGGGCGTTGCATTATTACCTGTGGCGCTAGCTGGTAAACATTTCTACACTGTGTCCCAATAAACAAGAAAGCCCAGTCGCCAGGGAGAACGCGCAACAGCCTATATAGTTCCTGTTGCAGTACTGACCTTCAATGGTATCCAAGGTCCATGATGTTTTGATGTCATTTGAAAGCCAACGTTCGACTTCCTATTAGTGATCAATAGCAATCTAGGCTTTATCTCGCACCGTTTAACCACAATACATGCGTGACAGACAGACGACAGACGACAACCGTAGCATAGACTCCTACAGCATAGCTGTAGCGCGTCAAAACATGAGTCTGGATCGCTACATAGACTGATATATACCATTTGAATATTGTGTATAAGTGTTTAAGTATTTTAGTAATATAGCCGACTGAAGTAGGAGTTAGTCTTTGCCAGAAATTAATTTTGTAACAATACTGGGTAGACATTAAGCGCACTGGTTCTTTAGCCGCAGAGATTACTCGTAGTTTGAGTTTTTAGTGTTTTTAGTGTATTTTATTGTGTGCTGCTGCCTTTTGGCGTAATAAACCATGATGATGATGATGATGATTACGAGCAACCTGTGTAAATAAGAAAATTAACTGATAGCATACTCGGTCACTCGTATATACGATCTCATATTATAGGACTCGATAAGCTGGTGTTATACAGAGTGAACCAGAACAATTAAGCCACACGAGTTATTAACAGAGCTTTATCCGAATACTAGCATTCACATTATTGGGGATGTAGTCACGCATTTATGGTATAGTGGGATGCATTGAAAAGCCAGTAACAGCGAAAGCAATGCATTGTTGCGAAGTCGGTTAAAATTTTCATGAAATTTTTAACTTGCGAAATCGATGGCGGCTTGCTTTTTACGAGCCATCCGGTACAGTCAGTGACGAACACGAGATAAGACAGGAGAGAAGACAGATCGCCGGCATTAGGACCTGATATTTGACTGACTTTCCATCGGTCAACGAAATAAAGAACTCGGTGAAAAGTGGGCTTATGTATTAGCGTCGTGTCTCCGCGACTATAAGCTTTAGGCTTATACCCAGTTCACACGATCAGGCAAATATGAAGTAAACGTATTCAATATACACGTGCACGACGTGTGCTCTAAGTTTGCTTCATTTTTGCTTTATTGAGGTATTACTGCGGTTAGTTTTTAGCCAATCGTACTTAAGTAACGTTCAAGCTATTGCTCGAATTGTCGTCTGTTCGTCTGTCTGTCTGTCTGTTTGTCTATCTGTAACGGATGTATTATGGCTAAGCTTTAATTCGTAGAGAAAATTTTTTACACGAATAATTAGCCATGTGTATTAAACTCGGGCGTACAAAATTTCAGCAATTTAGTGCAAGCGAAACATTTTTAAATTAGTGGTTAAATGAAGGGGTAAGAAAATTTAATAGAAAACTGTCTGTCTCGAAAACGGTGAGAGATAACGTCCATCTAAGGATACTACTATTAATCAGATAAGATAGAAATCATCGACCTTGTATGAACTTGAAGGTCAGTACTGCAACAGGAACTGTAAAAGCTGTAGCGTGTTTTCCCTAGCAGGGCGTTTTCATTGTGAGAAAAATTTGCAAAACCTGCGTCCGATATTCCGGTTGATCATTTACGATTGTAGCTATTCATATTGCCTGGCGAGATGACCATGTGCGATGTCTGTTATACTAGCGTTGATTGTAGTTTTCGAGAGCTGCGTTCCGTTAACGTTAACATAGCGTGCATGCAACGGTGTCACATCTGAGAAATCGCTTTCTCTCCATGATTGGAAGTCGGACGCTGTGCTTCGGACGTACGCGATACGGTCGGTTTTTTCCTAGCGTCAGCTGGGTTTCTTGTAACGTTAGGTTTATGCACTACAGTGCATGTAGGCCTATAACATCATGTGCAGAGATGTTTCGTCATCGAAGCCAAAGTGATCTCAACGCCAAAATTTTGGATTCAGTCTCGGCTCGCCCTCGGCCATGGCCTTAAGCATTTGACCTCAGTTTGGCCTCGGTCATGGTGCTTTAGTCTTGTTAACTGGGCCTGTCGAGAGGGGATAGAGGGCGTAAGCTACCCCGGGCCCCGCGATGTTTGGAGGCCCCGTCGTTGCTCAAAAATATAAAGTACACCAAAATGCACCATTAAAAAATTAAAATTTTTTCCCTAGAGAGGTCCCGCGAAAATGTTTGGAAGCCCCTCTAGAACGTCACTCTGGGCCTAGCTGTGGCTGTCAACGGGCCTGTTGTTAATACCCCGTTTACTCGATCAAGCAAACATCAAGCAATCATCCAGCAAACATCCGGCAAATGCATTTAAAAAATACACGTGCACGACGTGTGTTCTAATTGCTCGATGTTTGCTTGATGTTTGCTTGATCGTGTAAACGGGGTATAACACCATACTAGTTCCATTCAGCTTACGATGTCATTGTCATTATACATGTAGTACTACCTTTGACCTCGCCTTCTTGTAGAATGTGGCCTCGGCTTTGATCTCGGCCTCTTCCTTTCAATATCAGCAATTTACCAACCGTCATCTCAGGCAAAATATAGGTCTATATATAAGAAGAACACCGCTAGTGCGCGGCTTTTATGCCTAATGAGGCTAATACTCCGTTTACACGAGGAGGCATACATGAAGCAAACTTAGAGCACACGTCGTGCACTGTGCACTTTTAGTGCTAGCTTGATAACGGTGTATATTGCAAACATTCACAAAGTTAGCTCTACGACGGGTGCTTCGTGTTTGCTTCATGTATATGCTTCCACAAGTCATGTAAACGGGGTATAAGTGAAAAGCAGCAATTACAGCAGAGCAAGCGTCGTTTGAGTCGAGGGTAGACGGATAAGCCTAAATTCCATTACGCCGACTTCGCGACAAGACACAAATCATGAAAGTCTGCGACACACACCATGTCGCCGACTTTCATGATTTGTGTCTACGACTTTCCCCGCGGGTAAGTTTCGGTGAAAGTCGGCATAATGGAGTTTGGTCTATAGGCCGCAGGCTCGGAATCACTAAACTGACTTTGTCGTCGTCTATTGATCGTCAGCTATCCTCGCACACAGTTATAGGCCTGTGACACGCTGCGGCTCGACAGTCGCACTGCACAAGCAAGCGATTGTCTGCTATCGAGATAACATGGACAGAAACGACTGCATGGCACCGTGTTGTCGCGTTATCCATCGGAGATTGTACAAAATGAGCTAACGAACTCATAGTAGCGGTTTGCAGTGCCGTACAGCAACATGAAGCCCAGCTGTCGCTAGAGAAGACGCGCTGCAACCTGTACAGTTCCTGTTGCAGTACTACTGACCTTCAAGGTCATCTATAAAGTGTCGATGATTTCCATCTCATCTGAAAGGGCGTATGATTAATTAATTGATTAATAGTAGTGATTAATAGTAGGCTAGGCTCTATTTTTTCTCCTTTTCGAGACTGCCAGTTTTTCGTTAAAACGCACATTTTCCTACGCCCTCTATTTGACACTTATTTTAGAAATGTTTTCTTTGCACTAGATCGCTAAGATTTTGCATGTTTACGTTTACGACACGTGGCTAATCATTCGCGTAAAAAGTTTTTCCCTACGACCTAACGATTAGACACAATACATCCGTTACAGACGATAGATAGAAGGACGGACGACGGACAGATGACAATCGTGCCATAGATGCCTAGAGACTAATACCCCGTTTACACGATCGAGTAAACATTTATACACTTGTTAATGGCATCTTTTCTTCATTTTTCCCCTTTTTAGCTTAGCGTTTCTGTATATGTGTTCTTGTGTTTTATGGGCCATGCTGCCTGAGTTAAATAGAGTGATGATGATGATGATTGAGCTAACATCAAGCAGGCCTGATGGAACCCCGCCCCTGGCTCAAATAGGCCTAGGCTTAGCCCACAGCTGATTACGTGTTATATAGGCCTTTTAATTACAACCCGCCCGCCCTCCTAATTAGCATGCTAATTACCATAGCTCGTAGAGCTAGCTCGATGTTCGCTCGATCGTGTAAACAGGGTATAACAGCCCGCCATGCCATTCTCGTGTCGAGTGGACGGCTGTGCAATTCCGCGACTTCGTGAATCAATAAGTAGTCTTCTTAGCGTTGCGTTTCCTATTTATACGCACTATAAATGTACAAAACATCAGTTTATACACTTGTTAATGGCGACATGCAATAAGTGACACATCGAAAACAGCAAAAATCATAAAAAGGTGATATCACTCACCATCACATCGCCTAACTGTCAATGTGCTGTTAAATAATATCACCTTGATTTTTGCTGTTTTCGACATTTCTTTCAGTAGCACACTCATCGGCTGCTTTGCATCAGAGGTCATAGCGTGTCTCATATCTTATGGCGCGTACGGAGCGACGTAACTGAACTAAACTGACACTGTTTAGCTTCTGATGAAATGACCAATGGGCATGCACGATGATCACATTGGACATTGGTTGACGCGTTCGTAAGCGTAGTCACGTAAGCCATCGACGCCCTTAAACGGTGCACGCCTCCTGTAATGCATATCTGCTTGCTAATTGGTCAGTTCGTCAAAAACCAAACCATGTCAGTTAAGTTACGTCGCTCTGTATGCGGCCTCGTGTGTCGCTGGCTCATGCGTCAGAGACACAGCGACTAACGCCAGTTCGACGGACGCAGCGAACGCAAAAAAGTACGCAACGAACGCAACAGATGCAGCTAACTCAAAAATAACAAAAAAAAACCAGCTGTCGCTAAGGTAGCCGACCGTACTAGTTGTCATTGACCGTCAGTCATCCAAGGTCGATGATTTTCATTTCATCTGAAAGGGCGTATGTCACTCCCTATTACTGATTAATAGTAATCTTGACCGTATCTCTAAACGTTTCCAAGATATGGTCATTTTTCCGTTGAAAAACGAACATATTTCTACCTTTCGTCTATTTAACCCCCTAATTTTAACATGTTCCCTTTGCATTATATCGTTAAAATTTTGCACGCCCAGATTTCAGGAACACGGCTAATTATTCGTGTACATAGTTTTCCGCTACGACCTAACGCTTAGCCACAATACATCCGTGACAGACGGCGACGACGAACAGACAGACAGACGACAACCGTACTAATTATAGCTCGACCTTTACGGTCGGCTAAAATTGCGAGCAAAATACGCAACAGACGCCCTAAAAAGGTAAAAAAACGCAAGAAACTGCAACGGACGCAGCTAAAGCAAGCGACGTAACTAACGGCCAAAACGCAAGAATAGAAACGGTGTCTATTGTTGCGTTTTGTGCGTTGCGTTTGCTGCGCTCGTTGGGTGACGTACGTTATGTAAATCGAATTGAACTTTTATGCTCAAGCGGGTCTAGCGACACACTAGCCGACTGTCCGGCTTGCGGCCACAAAAGGCATTGCAATGCAATGCTTTTTTTCTGTCTCGTCGGGTGTCAGCGATACACGAGCCGCATGTGCGGGCCCGCTCAAAGCGGCTCGTGTGTCGCTAGACCCGCTTGAGCATATCCGATTTGCGTACTTATGAAATTGAATAGTGCGTCTTCGGAGGAAAATTGATTTGTTTACACTTTACGTCTAGTCAGATTGTCTAAAAATTATGTCTTCGTACGCACGTATGGTAAGATCGAGAACGTGTAAAAACGTCGATAGAAATGTATCAATCACATGATTGTCTCTGGGATATGAATATCGCGGACTACAAAAATATTGCAATAAAGAAGAAAGCCAAGGAAAAAATAGGAACGCACTTTGGACTTTTATGTGACTTATGGGTCATTGCGTTACATGGAAAATGTAAAATAATTATTAACATTCCTTTGCTGACGACGGCTGGCTCCCGGCCAGCTGCCCGGCCGCATCCCGGCCGCACAACCGGGTCGTGTGTCGCTAGAGCCGCACATCTGGCCCGGATGTGCGGGCTTCCCTGTGCGGCCGCACATGCGGCTCATGTGTCGCTGCATGGCTATACAGATCATGCGAATAGGCCTATAGCGACGGCGCGATGACTTTTAGTATCTGTCATTGATCAAAGAAATAACAAGGACGAATTGCATCATCTAGGATGGTACTTGGACGAGGCGGAAGGGAGCACTGCAGACGAGTGTACGACAAACCCCCCCCAAGGAACTTCCCAACGA
>Ga0209367_1007880_pt1 | contig 14641 bp, 4 predicted proteins | sample WorMetLIZISLAND2_FD_187412 | JGI IMG/M metagenome (GOLD analysis project Ga0209367, IMG submission 187412) | Marine gutless worms symbiont microbial communities from Max Planck institute for Marine Microbiology, Germany - Olavius geniculatus... ... | reverse complement strand
CTCGCCGACATAATCAACCGTGCCAAATTTTATCTCAATCAGATCAGGGGTTTTGATTCTGTGGGGGGTCGAATTTTTGGCTTTCCCATAAGAAAGAGAAGTCGCCGTTAACACAGGGCTTGAACTACCGTTCAGCCTGTGATAACTAGTGTTTAATTGAAATGTTGGCTTATTTTGATGCACTGTTGCCGTTCGGTTGCTGCGTAGGCTTTGATACTGATACCACGTATAGAGTATAATGCGAAATATTGAAAATGTTTTCATAGAAAGTAAGTAAGTAAGATTGGTTGCTACTAATCAGGTTTAATTGCCACACGCATATGAAGTAAATTAACAAACGAATAAGCCCTAACTAACAGATGATGAGCTTAAGATGAACTAGTTAAGAGTAATAATCTTTGGTGCTATTGCACAAGTTTTCCAGCAGGAACTATATGAAATAGCGATCTGGTCTCATAAGAATGATTGATTAGGGATAAAGTTAGCTTTGTGGCTAGAGTTAAAATTAAGTTGGAGCTAGTCCTATAATTCAGGTGATTGCATCACAAAAGTTCTCCAGTCGGCAGAAATTTTATACCGTTACTGGCCGGGGACTTTTGCGATGCAATCACCTCAGCCACCTGGATTATATGACTACCTCTAACCTAACCTTAACCTACTAGAAAGTTTGAAAGACCGAATTAGGGTTCGGGTTAAAGTTAGCATTCAGGTGGGGAAGTTTTGCAGCAGTTTCTATTAAAGCTTACAACACCGCAGTATGTCCAGTTGTCAACAAGTGGCAATGGATACAATGAGGATCATGCTCTCTTTTCATGATGCTAAGGCTGGATGATGTTGAAATATGTTTTTTGTGCTGTTGAGCAATTTTTTTCTTTAATCACATGCATGCAATTAATTACTTTAATTGTGCATTAATGCATTAATATACACATCAGTTATTTATGTTGTAGCCCCGCCTAAATTTGAGCTATCGGAAAAATGTTCTTTTTATCAGAAAATTTTCACCCAAAAATGCAAATTGTGGGCCTGAAAATTTCCATTTTTGGGGGAAGTTTGGGGCCAAAATTGACATTCTGAGTACCCGTAATTTTGACGCCCCTGATCAAAGGGACAGACATGACACATATTGCAGTTTATTAGGACGGCCACATAGTAAAACTGTCTTACTGTACTGCATTGCATAGTTGCATTATTTGTATGGTTTAAGCCTACATTCTGTGGTGTTATGTGACTACTGAATAAAATTAAACAGTTGGCACTTACTGTAGATTGCTGATAAAAGCTAATGCAAATAGTCACATGCATACGTGATACAGATGAAACCAGAATCTGGAGATAAAAGGAAAAATCAGCAGCTTCCTGGGTTAAAAAGTAGTTGCGGCAGGAGGTTGCAATTCCGACAAACTTAAAATTTCCAACACATGAGAATATGGGTTATCAAAATCTTGATTTTGCCCCTAAATTTCTACCACAGTGGGAGTTTCCGCCATAAATTTTGCATTTATAGAAAAAAATTTACTCGCTCGTTTAGCCTGTTGTCAAGCGCATTGCTACGGCAGTTGACCCGCTCTGTGCGCCCAGCCCAGTTAGACGCCGCCCGCTGGCTGTGCCAATAAGCTTTTATTTGTAGCTCCGTGGGCCAAGACGAGGACGTCTACTGGCTGCAGAGCGCAGTGACCAGTCACTGTCTTCACTGGTCACTGCGCTCCGCAGCGTTTGCAGTCAGGTTATGCTGGCGACTGGCGAGTCGTTATCGCAGTCAGCGTGAGTGATAAGAACCACATTAATAATCAGCTTTATTCATCGAAAAATTCGATAGCATCACAAACAATAAAAAGAACAAACAAAAAAAACACTAATGCATACTCATGCCAGATACACATACTGTAGATAGTTACCACAGTCTCAAATAGGCCTAATAAACATTACACTAGGCCCTATAGCTGGCACACCTTACATAATATATTGTCCAGCATGTTAAATTTAAACAAAAATCTATGCACACGCTGACCAGCAAGTTCACTAACAGACAGACCAAACAGCGACATACAGCTGTCAATTATAACACAGTTATACGTATGAAACAATTTTATCAAAACGCGCCTTACAGTAAACTCTAGCGAACGCATATCATGCTTTCATCGCCAATCCATGGACCCTTATATTCTAACAGCTATAGGCTTAGTCCATACAAAATCTTGCCTCGTCTCATCCGCGGCCAAGCTAACAAAGCTAAATTCGTTTAAATGCGTTACACAGCTACAGTCATCTTACTGCATTTGCAAAAAAAAACCAAAAAACTTGAAGCGTAAACAAAAAGTCGAAATAAAATGAGCTGAACTGAAATAAAAAGAAATGGATCAGCTATTTACTGATGTCTGTCTTCTGCAAAGTGGATAGCAGTAATAGCTCTGATATAAATTAAAAGCCACACGCGTAACTTCGATTTTAAGAAAAAATGTAGGTCTAACATAAGGACGGCGATATTCGACGCTTTAAAAGAAAAGATGACAGTTTCGTAACTGTAACTTCATTGCAAGCAACTCGAAAACCGTAAAAAGACCAAAAAATACACGCATACACGTATGTTGCAATTTCTACCACTTTCGGTGAATAAAAGATGTATATGCATGTACGTGAGATTCGTTTGCAATAAAAATTACTGCATTTTCGAGTCACAAAAGAGAATAAACACTTGAACCATCAGAAAGCCGTTGTTATGCCGAAACCATTGATTTTGCCGCCCTCATCATGTACACGACTATATCTGTATTACGATATTAAATCCTACTGTGCAGTGTGTGCACTAAATGATGTCGGGCGGCTTATGAATCATGCATAGAACAGTAGCCTATCTGTGTGGACTCTGTTCCCATCGATTGCTCGTGCCCGTGCAATGCATGCAGTAATTACACGAAATTAATTTGATAGTTCGCTCCGAGCAGAACACTATTATCACAGCATACACAGCATGCTCTCCGCGTGCACTATACTTAATCAACGCCCGGATAATTAATTTATACTAATTAGGCATAATTAAGTTGAGCGTTAATTAGAAAGTACGTACAGCTCTTGCTATATATGCAGTCGCGGCGCCAGACGTAATTAATTGGCAAAGTTCGTTTCGTAACGAACATAAGCCTAATCAATACCGCAGTGTTAATTTTAATATCCTCGAGAAGCTTTAGTAATTACGTTCGGAAATGAGCACATGTCACCGTTACCTGCATATGGGTATTATAATGCATCAACAAGATTACAAGATGTTGTCCCGATAAACTGCTACGATATGCTAAAATTTTTAACTTTGCCACTAAATTTCCCGGAGAAAATGAAGATTTACAGCCCCAAATTTTGTGCTTTTGGAATAAAATTTTCCGACAGACCAAAATTGGGGTGGGGAAGGGGCAAGTGCCCCTTTCTTCCCTGCCCTCTGCCAAGACGCCATTAACTGCATGGAGTCAAATCAAAGCGGAGAAAGACTAAATAAGACAGCGTCGTTCATTAAGCTAACAAGCAGTCGGTCGATGCAGTAGGCCTGCCTATAGTTGAGTACAGCAGCAGGCTAGGCAGGCATCTGACTCAGTAGCTGCTGCTGTTTTGTTGCGACGACGCTGCTGCATGCTTTGATCCAGGGAGAAGCGTGTGTCTGATTTATCAAATTAACTCATTCCCGGCGTCTTCACTCATTGCACTGGCTATAGAACTGAACGCCAAGCGTTCGTTATATGTTCAACCGCTGCTGTTCGCACGCATACATAGCACACAGCTTTTTTCGTTCACTTCATCAGCATCTAGAATACTGCAACAAGGCCGTATAGCAAAAATTTTTGTTTGTGGGGGTATGGCAGTACCCACCCTCCCTTTCCTTTTTCTTTACCTTTTCCTCACCTCCACTTTGCCACTTTTTCTCTTTCTCAACTGCCAGGAGGTTTGGGGAGTGCTATCGTGCATTGACATCATAGCTATAGGGCACTGGCTCGTTGGGGCACGGGCTCCCCTTGACTTCCAACTGTTAAACTTCACTTCACTTAAGAGCCGATAGATACAAACATTGAAGATCTAAAACTGTTGTAAATCACAAACACACAGATTATCTTTATTCTTTATCTTCATTAGGCACTGTATGCAGATGCAACGATTCCTTTTTTACGGAACATCAGCGTCTTCAGCCACGGAACAACGCATCTCGCACGCGTATAGCCGGCTTTCGACGGCGGGACGAAGAACGTCCGCAGCTAAATGCAGCTGCATAACCAAAAAGAATCTCCAGAGCACTAACGATTGCAATTAACAAAACTGAACAAACTCGCTGCGGATTTATGGTCCTTCATGAAATCCCACGAGATTTCGTTATTTTGTTGCGGCATTAAAGTAGTAAGACAGTCGTAGACAATTTGCACCTATTCAGCAAAAGGTGTAATCTCAAACGTCTTAAAAGTAAGGGGCGCCAACAATCCTAGGTCCTCTCTGGAAGAAAGTGAGAAGAGCCGGAGTCTGGGGGTCGCCCTGGTTCTGATCGTCATTTATGAGAACTTGGAAGGTTTATTTTGTTGCTCGGGTTCGCATAATTGCAATACAATTGCAATACGACAGATTTTTTTGTACTTTATCGCAATAGCCATGAGATAGGCTTACGCAGGTGAGTGTGTCAGAACCTCAACTCAGCTTGGCCGTCCTTCCGTGGGTAGACGCAGTTAGTACCAGTCAAAACGGGCACACCGCGCGATGCACTAATGCAATATCAGTGGTGGTAACCCCGCAGTGTACATAAACTTGTTTGGCTGAGCGCTAATAAAACGGAAATCAGCGCCGGTCAGTAGGAATTTACGTTCTTCACGTACTGCACATATGCCAGCGCCCTAAAAAGCGTACAAAGCGATATAAATAAACCGACATGAAACAAAACGAAATTAAACTCAATGAACTGAAAGGGCAGAAAAGTCGCTTCGTTTCAATTCAGCTCATGTCATAAATCTGATAAACTTTTTTTACTTTTTTCAACGTTTTTTTAATTTGTCAACTTTTTTATTTTTATAAATTCTTATGACAATTCCACCAACAACGACGAGAAGCACCTTTGAAGCCACAAAAACGGGTTAATAATAGGCTATAGTAGTGACAGTTTACTTCCTTAATCTATAATAATATTTGGTTTTATGACCACACGGTTGAATTAAAGTTAAATAAGGTTCTTTCTCTTTTAATTATTTAGTTCTAGCTATACTGCACCTACAGCATTAGGTTTTAAGCAAGAAGTTGAATAAATTAAGACTAACGTTATATCAGCGTCTTTAAACGTTTTTGACATTTATTCTGGAAGGCGTTTTACATCTATGGTCCAAATCTGTCGGTTTGTATGCTCCTCAAGAGACAGAGAGAGATGAAAAGATGTCTCACCTGTGAACTGGCGGTGCTGCCAGTGATCGACATCACTGAAGCGCCTCCAGCGACGGAAGCAATGATGACGTGATAGCGACCGGCAGTCAGCAACGTGCAACGTGCGGCTGCAGCAGCAGCAGCAGCAGCAGAATGTTTGTTTGTTCTCTTCCGTTCTCTCTTCTGCGCAGAGCCACAGCGTGCCGTATGATCACACGGCACGGCACGGCACACGACTCACTGTGCCGCTCGCTGATTGATGTGTCGTGTCACTGCCGGTGTGTGTCGGTTCTTCGGCGCCCTTTTCAAGATCGCTTAGTGAGCGCTTCAGTCACAGATCTGTCGCTGCAGCTCTCTGCTGTCACGTGGCGTGTCTTCTTGGCTACGGTACAGCAGATCGTAACAAAATCCACAACTCATGTTAGCGGACCCATTATTAGGCGGAATTGAGCCTCTTGCCGCCCGAGCGATGCCGCCTATTGCTACATATTTCTCCGTAGCGTGGTCTGTCCGGCTGTCTGTCGCCTGTCGTCCATCTCCCTGACACATTCGAGCACCCTGTTTCGACGGAATTAAATGCCATTTGACAGGTACACTTGTGCCAGAAAAGAGAAGATTTGAGGTCAAATTTTCGACCTAAAGATGCAATTATTGCTTCAAGCTTACGATAAAAGATGATTTATGACTCTTGAGTCTTTTCAGTAAAGTGCCTAATGCTTCCATTTTTTACTCCTCGCGAGCTACGTTCCTAAAGTAGCGAGAAGGAGTATGTGAGATCAGTATAGCCTAATATTGACGACCGACCGCGTCGTAACGACTGACCGACCTTCCTGGAAGAACTTCAAATGGCCATATCTCCATAACGGTCCCAGATAGACGGGAAGACAATTTTCAATAACGACCTCGACGCCAGTCACTATTAGTATAGGCCTAATATTAGACCGGTCTCAAATTGATGCTGGGTCTCTAATACAAGTTAAAATGAGCGAAAAAGCACTTGGAAGAATACAGGAGAAAATAATGCGCGCGAAGAGTACATCAGATTGGTCACAATCTAATAACATTTCTTGTCGAGTTTATCTTCGATAATGCCGTCAGTGTTGTCGACTTTGATGGAATTTAGGCGCAAAAGTAAAATTTAAGCACACATATTCTTTTCTGTTGAAAATTTGCAGCCGTCTGTGGGAAAAATACCACTTCCTGCCCCCCAACTTTTTAACCCACGACGATGCTGGGCGGACGGACATTTTAACTCACTGTAAGCCTAGGTCCCTATGGGTTAATGTCAGCGGTTAGCAAGCACATCCGTTAATTAGTCGGTCAGCGTCGAGGCAGCTGATACTTCCGCGTGATAAATGCATTGGCTGGGCGATAATACAATATACCGTTATTACATTCATTAATAGAAATAGAATGTCAAATTGCAGCAACGTGCACCCGCGGGCCGCGGCTGAATAATAACATAGCCAATAGCCATGCAAACGCTGCTGCTTTGCTTTACCTGTATATGCTATAGAAAATCATAGGTTTTTAATTTAAAAAGTCAAAGGTCTGTAAAAGTTGGATGATAAAAACGTGACCCCATTTTCCTGAATTCAGCCTACTTATAAATTTGCAGCAGCCTTAGTCTAACTTTTGGTGGACCGCGAAACTACGGCGCAGCGAGCGAGGGAGAAAATCTTTTGGCTGTTTGTAGTTTTCCTCATCATTATTTATTTATTTATTTGTCTTCAGTGGCAGGCTCAAAGCCCATGAATGCATAAAACACAATTGTAACACAAGCACAAAGACTAAAAAATTGATTATGATTTCCACTGAAATCATGCTGAAATAATTGGGACATACGTTGATCCTGGCTACCTTTGCCTTAGCTACACTGCAAGATAATGTCCAAATATTGGGAGCCTGGAATCCCCGACCCTAAAAATTGACGTTCTGGCTAATATTCGGCTTGGTTCCGTGCGCTAAACTCAACACTCCGAGCGTCAGTTTTTCAAGATCCAGCCTATCGTATCTCTGTGAAACCAATTCTTTGATATTCACCAGGTGGCATTCTGGAACTGTGGTTGTTTTGCGGCAAAATCGAATGACAGTGTGTAAGCTGATGTCGGAAAATAATTTTATGTTGTCGGCATTAAATAGAGCTGCGGTGATGAATTTTGCGTGCAACGTCACACAATCGCGGTCGTTAGTGGATCATTGCGCTGCGGCGCGTGTCCGTCTGTCCGTCTGTCCATCATGTGACGAGGGGGTCTTCAGTGACGACGACGACGACAACAATAACTGGAAGAAATATTCGATCGAACACGGAAGAACGACCGACCGATCGAGTGCGTACGTAATTTTATTTCCGAGCCGGAATTGACACCGCGAACGCAAAACTGGACGAACATTATCTCCGTCAACACTAATTACAAAATTCAAACTTTTCTAATATTAGTATAGCTATTCTAAACCGCCGCTTCCATTCCAGTGAGGAAAATGGCTCGTGGAAATGGCAAAACTGGACGAGTGTTATCGTGCGCAGGGGCCGGATAGCCGGATGTTGCAGATGCCTGCATGCAGCCTGTCTGCTCTTCCAGCAGTTGACGGCGTCGCAAATGAATTTATCGTCGCTCAGTTGCTGCTGCTTCGAGACGACATGAGATGAGATGAGAGCGTCGTGAGAATGGGTTGGAGAGAGAGAGAGAGAGGGGAGGGGAGAGAAAGCTGTGTAGAAATGACGAGAATGGTGGAAAAATTTGGACGCCGCCACAGCCGCCTGCACGAATATTCTTCGCCCGATCCTGTCCCGTCATGGTCATTTCGTCCGTCGGTCGTCGTCGCCCGAAATAATTCGCCGTTCGGCGCTGAGTTGACCAAAATGCAGCGTGCCGTGCGTGGGTTGCAGCCGCGGCGTGCTCACTAAGGACTGTTTTTGTCCAACGCACACAACGTACCTTACGCGATGTCCCTTCTTGACGCAACTGACACATACAGACGACGCAAGAACAGTACGCAAGCAAATACGCAGCCGACGCAGCTTTTTACCAATACTGTATAACATTTTTGTGGATAAGATAATACAGAAGCATATATCGGAGCAGACTAACAGAATAACAAGAAAGCTGCGCGAAGTATATTTTAGCCGAATCGTTATTGATGAAAAAATAAGCCATACAGCTCTTTTTCAAAACAGTTTGATTTGCTGGCACACTCTGTATACCTAACCGATTAAACGCGGTTCGAGTAATCGTGCAACGACGATTCTTTAACGTACACTTAACCGTATAGTTTAGGCCCTACACACACACACACACATCTTTATTCACCGTAATACGGTAGACAAGAAATGAACAGGAAAAAAATAATAAAACTTAACTAAAACTTAACTAAGACTTAAAGACGTAATATAATGTCCATCAGTACTCACTACGTGATTTTGTGAGATGAATGACCGCCTCGATAAAAGCGACTTGAAAACATAATGCATAGGAACTAAATGCAAAGCTAAACATCTAAAATAGCAAAGCAATGAGCTAATTTTTACTCTGGCGTAAAATAAGAATGCAACAAATCTAGGACTGAAATGTTGATTTTGAGGCATCCTGTAAAGAGATCAGTAAAAGCAAACAAAAGCGACAAACAAACGTTAAGTAAAAATCAATGGGTGTCGTTGATCGCAGTGACCTTAAAGTTCTGAGCGGCTATGCTTCTGTCATCAATATGGCGCCATGGCATCATCGTCATCATCATCATCAGCAGCAGCAGCAGCAGTCATTAGTCACAGAGATAATAGAGTCAACGCGTTTGCATGCGGCGCCCAGCGACACGTGACCAGACGACAATGCCGGGCAGAAGTGTTTCCTACACATCGGGGGATTTTTAGTACATAACTGTACACAGCATTAACTTTTTTCGGATCGTAAACAAACAAAAGGTTCACTGCTTTAGTTAAACTGCGCTCCGCACTCAGCTTGCAGCATCACTACCGATACCGGAAATTTCGGCTGCAGCTGTGCGCCGTAAAGAATATTGTGGCGTAGACTGCTACGATTTGGCAAAATAGAGATAACCGTGATCAGTACAAGATTGCCGTTCTGGTCAATACAAAGGCTTGCACGGACTCGCGTTGGTTCACTCAACTACGTCGCCGACCTACCTGGCCGCCGATCTCTCTGTTCTGCTATCACCAATCGTCTGACAGTAAGTGCCTCCGGTCAAGTCGACAACCGTCGCCAATTAACCGGGCTTTCCCGGCTGTCGGCCCACGGACCTGGAACGACCTGCCGGACGACGTGATGTCTGCCTAGTCGCTATCCACCTTCCGTCAGCAACTCAGAACCCACCTGTTCACGAGTTTTTAACTATTACACTCATCGCTTTCTTATGGATTCAACAGTGGCTTAAATTACTTAAGGCACTTTCATCGTTCCGGACTGTTAAGTGATCGATTGGCTGTGTAAATCCACAAAATTCCCACACTAATTTTTTCTGACAATGTTTACCGTCCTCCGAGAAGTCACACATTGCATCAGCAAGCATAACGAGACGGGCGAATGGTCAGTCAGTGGTGCGACCTGCTAGTGATCGCCGTTGTTACACCGCGCGATGCTTTTACACCGTCACTCAGCTTTGCTACTGCTGCTGCTTTCGCCGAAACTAGCACGATTGTTGCCGGCCAGTCAACCAGTCAGAGGGTATCTACATGTGCGACAAAACATGCTGAAAACATCACGTGTGACAACACAGGGCGAGTTTGTTGCGTCTCGTCACTCTCGTGTGATGGCGCGACGGCGCTGCCAAACCCGTGTTGACTGACAGCTGTACTGTACGTAACCTTGACATGTTTTTGTCGCATGCGAAGTTTTGTCGCACCTGGAGACACCCTCTCAGTCGTCGCGTAAATGTACGAATGTGTCGACATTATTTTGTCGTACGCAAAAAGCGATACAATACGGCCCTATCATTCACTCAGGCTATCAATCAATCAATCAATCAATCAATCAATCATTTTTTGTAATCAGCAGAAAGTTGTAAAATACTAGAAGTCCACAGCGCTAAAATACAATTAGCGAGACGTGTCGTAACACTACATTTTAGTCCAGTGATGTAAAATAGTCCAGTCCATAGTCCAAGTCCAGTGAGCTTGACGAGACCATAGATGTAAAAAGGTTTATGTTTTTTTGCTACGTTTTTACGTTTTTAACGTCTTTTACTTTAAAAAAACGTGCATGGAAAATACTATCAAGAACTTCCAGAAACATTTTTGGAACCAATGCAACAAATTGATAAATCATGGTGATGGTAGTTTACTTAGTTAGTCCAAATATACCAAATAGAAACTTTTTTATCTAGTATATTTAGTTAGTCTAGTGTATGGTCTTATGACAACATGATTAAATTCAAATTAAACAAAGTTCTATTTATTTAAACTATAGTTTTAGGTATACTGCACTTACAGCATTAGGCATTATGCATGAGGTTAAACGAATGATGACCAACGTTTTTTATTCAACCTTTTCAACGTCTTTTGCCACGTTTTAAACGTTTTTTAAGGTTTTAAATTTTTTCTGAAACGTTTTTTACATCAATGGACGAGACAGAACGTTCGTAAAATTTCGTATTTACAATGACTATTTATAATGACTATTTATTTACAATAACTAATAACAATAAAGTGTGAGTATGCGGTGAGAAATAACAACAAGATGCTAAAAGTGATAATTAGTTTATATTCGTCCGTTGAGGCTATATTGGCAAACAATTAGTTAAAATATGAAAAAAGTAAAATGCAGTTACTTCCAAGTCACTCGGCACTGGGACCGAGTCTATAGTCGGGCCAGAGTCCGAATGCCTGGACACCGTCGGTCTTTATGCCAGTAACGTAGTAGCAGTGAGGCCATGGGGCCGGAAGGAGACAATATTGTTTTTCCTAAATTTTAGTTTGTCGGAAAATTTTTGTTCAAAAGCACATAATGTGAAGCTATAGGTTCACAATTTTGAGCAAATTCAAAGGCAAAATTAAAATTTTAAGCACCGATAATGTCCTAAAAGTTGCAGCTGTCCGTCGGAATATTGCAACTTTCTTTTTCTCCTACTTTTTGACCTTTGACCTACCAGCAGTATCGTGAGTTGAAAAAGTAGGCGAGACAAAAAGTTACAAAATGTTAATTTTTCGACAGACACTGCAAATTTCTGGCAGAGGAGATTACGGGTGCTCGTAATTTCAATTTTACCCTTAAATTTCCCAAAACGAGCGGTTTTAGCACCAAATCCTGCATTTTTTGAACGAAAATTGTTTGACAAAAAGATTTTCCGCCAATGTTCACTATGAACTACGATGCCGCTGCTTCACGCATCCCGCGGTGTTCTTCATCAAGTAAGCAGGCAACGGCGTCAGTCGAGACGGTAATCTGGTAAATATTATCGGCCTGCGAGTCGGCGCATTCGAACGACGAATTTGCGTGCAACCTCCGAGTCGCCTTCCTTCTTCCCATCCGTGAGTCGCGCCCAACCGGACCGGACCGCGGCAACGGCTTATGAAAAATGACTGACCGACTAATTCCTGCAGGGGAAGGGCTCGACACAGCATTAGCCACGGACGACATTTGCACATGACCCGAGCCGCGAGCTTCGGACACCGACTGCCCACGGTATTATGACGATTCGAACACTTCTCTCACGTCTGGCGTGCTACGTTCTATGTACATGGGGCGAGGGTGGGAGAGTATTTTAGTGCAGTCTTTAACGCTGCATCAGCCCCAATGTTCTACTTATGAAATTACGCCCCGACTTTTTATTTACAGCTTTATAAAAGGATTTCTTGATGTATAACAATCAAAACCAGCAGTATCACTTGTCAGGTTTAGATCCACTACGATGCTTATTGGTTACCGTACGTCATTTCGCTGTTCCGCCTTCTCCAGTAGCGGCTATCCATTTTCTCCCACCATATTTAGGCCCTACATATATTATGGTATATGTTTTTTTCTTTTTTAAAATTTATTTTATGTATTTGGTTATTCATTAACCGCTGACGGTGAATAAATATTTTCATAAATCGTCAACAGGGGCATTAATGAGGAACAGAAAACGTCACACAATCTCCCAGGCCACGCATCCACCCGGTATCGGGTCGGTGTTGATAAATGTGAGCGCGTCGGATTCTGACGTAACTTGATTAGCTGCAGTGCGCATGACCGACCGGAAGTCCTCGCGTGATCACGTGATTCCGGTTTTCCCGTCGTCGAATAAACCGAGCCCTGATTGGGGACAGCAGGGTCAGCTAGAGCCGGCGCGCCATGGTAATAATGTTATGATGCCCAGTGCCCCCGATCCCTGTGTCTATAGACCGGACCCGCCGACCTGTCATGTAGCCTACATAATTTAATACCGTCCGTGTACCACTTGGTTGAAATTTAGTTGAACTGGTCGGTAATATTCCTCGCAAAAATATTGACGGAAATAACGTTACAGATGTTTCGCGCTATTCTTCGCAATTGCCGCTGCGAAACGGCTGCATGCGCCGTAGAAATTCTTGAGACACGCGCTTGTCATATAAACTAATAAACGATGTCTGAAATACAAAATTTAATAACAAGAAAGTCTTGCCAAAGCGTTGCAAATTCCGTGTTGTTAAGTTCTATTATTATTCGGAAAAAATATCCGCCTAAGACCGGGAACATAGAAAAATTATGAAATTCTCCTAGTGCTTATATTTGACGGTAATCTGTTTCTGTCTCCTGGACCTTAGGGACTAAAGGAGGAACGTCAACGGAACACAATATATCATCGAGTCAATTAATCACCAATTCTTCTTCTTCTTTTGATGCTGCTGCTGATGATGATGCTTGACCCGACTCATTTTGCGACGTCGTTGCTTTTTGTTCTTCAAACTGCAGCGCGGCGCGCTCCCGTGGTTTCCGATAGAGCTCGTCATTCAGTATAGGCGCAGTAAATGACCATTTATCTGTGCGCTTTGGTTAGAAGCGGTGGCCGGGGCAAGACGGGCCAGGTCGTGCCGGTCAGAGTCAGCGATGGGTGGCCGTGCGACTGATGTGGCTAAGTTATGGGCCTCGAATGGCCGGCGTCGATATGCGGCCGCGGCGATCCAACGTCTTCCAACGACACGTCTTCTGCCCGCCCGCCGCCCGTCCGCATTAAGATGTAGCCGTCATTCGTCAAGGAACGGTTCAGGCTGATCTGGATTGGAAGCCTCGATCATCCTGTGTGTTCTGTATATGACAACGGTCGATAGCGGCCAGTTTATGGAGCAGACAGACGTATGCCGGGATTTTAGCACGGACATGCACCAAACCACTCCTATATCAGTATAATAATAAAACCGCGCAACCCTCGACTCCTGACGACTATTTTCCCATAAACGAAGCTGAGAGCTAACGAAGAACATTCTAAAGACGTTTACAAAGCAAAAGAATTATGAGAATTGGACTGAACTGCGAATTATGTCAACGCAGTTCAGTTCAGTTTTGTTCAGTTGCTGCGCTCTGTATTCGCCTTTAAAATTGTGGATCTCCTATTTATTTTATGTCTTCGATGTAGCGGTAGGCGCTAATTGTTTTACACGATAATAAATTATAGCCTACATATCCGCGTATGCAAAGTTGATTTAAACCGTGTAGCAGTTTACAGACTGTTGCTAATTACTAAATCTAGGCTAAATAAACGTGTATATTAGATGTTTGAATGTGTTTCAAAACTGGTTGTCTCAATTATCTCATTTTATAACGTTAATGAATGATTAACTATGTGCTTGTATTTCACGTATATTTCTGCGAAACTATCTCTGTATTTTTGCGAATAAAATATTGTGCCCATTAGATGTTTTTTTCTGCTTTTTATCTGTTTGAACGACATGTTTATCCAAAATAAACTTCAGTAAAGTATTATTTTATTGCTTCGACAATTTCGCTTGTTTAATTTTTCTTCGGTTTAAGCCTATATAGATTTTGCCGATAAATGAAAGTCGGTAGTTGCAACTGCGCGAATTACCCAACAGGAATCTGCACCGTGGGCCATAAAAACGTGGCACTTGACTTTTGTTTATATCTTCGCCAATTATTGACCCATTTTTAAAATTCTTCTACTGGCGCACTTCGCAGACAATTTGCAATAATGCGATTATTGTACAGAGTGCGGCAAAATTAAAGACCCCACTACGTAAAATGCATTATTCTCCTAATGGTTCTGAATTTTTCTGCCAAATTTTCAGGCACAGTTCCTGAAATTGTTTGCCATCTGCAGTACTAATGATACTTCG
>Ga0209367_1007878_pt1 | contig 14643 bp, 8 predicted proteins | sample WorMetLIZISLAND2_FD_187412 | JGI IMG/M metagenome (GOLD analysis project Ga0209367, IMG submission 187412) | Marine gutless worms symbiont microbial communities from Max Planck institute for Marine Microbiology, Germany - Olavius geniculatus... ... | reverse complement strand
TGAGTAAGTAAAAGGCTGAGTTGATTAATCGTTAAAAATAAAATTAATCGTTAATTTTCTTTGTTAGTTAACGATTAAATTAATCGTTAAAATCCGCAGCTCTGACTATAACTAAGAAGACAGCATTGAATGCTGAAAGAGATAGGTCTGGTCTAGCAGAGTAAATATAGTCCACTCTGTCTGATACATAAGGTTATTTAGTTTACTGCGCCGCCGCGGTACCGCGAATTCGTCCACGTGATAGCTCTCCGCTGGGCCTAGTAATAAAACAGGCTACCTAGCCAGTGCTCGTGTTCTGCCTACCAGCAGCCCGACTACGTTATTATGACGTATTATTACAACACGACGTTGACTGACGTTTGGGTGAAGTATTGGTGGTCGGGTCATTCGGTGCAGTGGTGGTGGAGCTGGCGACATTCCAGGACGGCACTGATGTGGACCACCCAGTAATGGGGTGTTTACACGATCCAGCAAACGTCCAGCAAATGTGTTCAAAATACACGTGCTAATGCTGGACGTTTGCTGGATCGTGTAAACACCCTATAAGTGAGAGAGAGAGAGGTACTGCTGGTAGGAATGGACCGAGTGCTAATGATGACCTTTGTATGTCGTCTTCCTGGCTGCTGCGTTGAAAACTTTGCTCTCTCTCCCTCTGGTGCACGGTACTCAGAACTGTGTCGATGTGTCGGGCGCCCGTCGGTAAGGGCATTGAACTGAAGTTGACGCAGACGTTCGCTGACGCCGGTACGCACGTGACTGCGTTGGCTTGGCCAGTAGGTAATACATAACCGTTATCATCTGTGCCTCGTCGCCGCCCGGTTGGCGCGTTTACAGTCTGGTGTGACGCCGTGCGCTCGGCCTTGACACCCAGAGCGTGTCTGTCTGTCTGTTGGCATCCAGACACAATAAACTCGGCCCCAGCCCGAGTCTCAGACGCCGCTACTCCGCGCCAGTCTTGTTTCAAGTCCACCGAGATCTGTCGTTGCCGTTGCCGCAGGACGTCATTATAGCACCCACGGGCGGTGCAGAACACACGAAGGGCGCCCGCCGCGCTCTGCCTGCCGGGAACGGTAACATGGCGGCGGCAGCGGCTTTGACATTATACCAGTATGGATCAGGGCACCTGACGGACGCAGCCATCAGCTGCAGTGTGCAGGGAGTTTACATGGTGATAGTGTTTCAGTGGCTGACCTATGCCAACCGGGACCAGCTAGCCAGGTGCGCCCGCAGAGCTGAGGCGTGGGAACGCCAACTTTTCCAGTGCCAGGACGCCGCAGACATTCACAGTGGGAGAGACGAGGTAGATCGTGTGTTATTTTACGTCCGTGCGGACGCAGAATAATGTGTGGACATTGCGCCGTTTTATCCACGTAGCAGGTCTCCGCGGACCAAAATGTGGGTCCGCGCGGTCGGAAAATAACACTGACGCCCTGGTGAGAGATGGACTGTTAGACAGACGGACTGGCAGAGACGGATGTGGATTAATGTATCACATTTCTCAGCACTCTGCGGCGGCTGGCGGCAGCTGGCAGTCGGTGTCGGGCGGGCCAGGAAGCTGTCATAAAATGTGCACTACGACACTGGGCCGGCCGGCTGATTGATGTATGTGTTATGATGATCATATACATATACACAGTGTAGACTGAACGGGCGACTGCAGCTGGCGACTCTGCTCAGAGTGCTTATGATGCGTATATGCCGACCGGTACTTCAGTTCACCCACTCTGCTGCTCTCTGTGTTGTCAGCACTCACCACCTACTTGCAGGGTTAACCCTCGCCTGTAAGTATGTAAGTAAGTAAAGCGTCATATTAGTATATAGGGCATGAAGCCATCAAAGCCAGGAGCTGTTCCTGCTCGGCACATAGCATAAAATGATGGCAGACGACCTCAAGTTCTGCCCAGGCTTTTGAAAGCATAGAGATAACTTTGCTGGGTTCCTTCTGTGGTAAGTAAGGGGTATTGTACAGTTTCGATTGGAGTGTATATATGGTCTGAAATAAGGGTCTGGATCTGAGGTGTGGTTTATGTGGCTATGGTTTAAGGTCAGATAATAATGCAGTATAGAAGAGAGTGACCGAGAGAGTAGTGAGGCGTATAACAGTTAAATGAGGGTAGCTGCCACAAACATGAATTTAAAATTGCGTGCTGCAACTCAGCCTTTTAATTTACACGTGTTTATTACATTAAAGCATACACAGTCTAGCACATTTAAAATAAAAACAGTGTCAATTCATGCACAACCGTGCATAATGTCACTTCAATGGTTTCATGCCCCGTTTACACGATCCAGCAAACGTCGAGCAATTAGCACGTGTATTTTGAATACATTTGCTTTACCTTTGCTGGATCGTGTAAACGCGGTATCACATTGACATCGTTGATTACAGTCTAGAAGTAAGCACGTTTCAATAGAGTTAAACTGTGCTCTCAAACGTGTTATTGGCAACGCAGTTCTAGCAGTCAGCCTTGTCTTCAAAACACTGTTAAGCCATTTTCAAGTCTGTCGATTTCCTGTCTTGCATTTTCAGCACCCCCATAGTGGCGTCATCAGTCGGAGGGGCAGATGACACATACTGCTTCTTAATTTTAGCCTGTCGGAAAATATGGGGATTTAGGGGCAGAATTGAAATTCTGAGCGTCGGTATTTTCTTTGTCGGAAATTTGGAGCTGTCCATCAGAAAAGTGCAACTTCTTGCACTTTCCCCCTCCAACCTTTCTAACGCACAACACCTAGCTGTTGGTGTCTGGTTGAGTAAAGGGTTAACGTGATGGAGCGCTGTGTGACTGTCTGTCTGGTGAACTGGCCGTGAACCATGTCCGCAGTCCAGACGCCTTGGTGGTCGTCTCACGCATCATTAACTGTCTGGTGCTGGTTTCATTGTTCTGTGTATAATTACATCATTACGGTCACGTGGCCTGAACGCACGCGCCACACTCGTCCCATTCCTCACCTCGGCTCCACACATTTACTTAATGCTACTGGGCAGATCTCCATGCTTTTAGCCATGTTACTTAGCATTAGCCATAATTACAAGCTGACAACACTACTTGCTCGTGTAAACATTTTTGCTGCAAACTTTCATTAGTTAATGTGTTTATTGAGCAGATAAATAATTGATTGCTTGATTGATTACAAAGGTATTGCACTCAGTGCATTAGCGATTTTTACGAGAATTCTCTAAATAAATCTGCTTTTGACATTTTCAGCCGACCGTACTTTTCAGTAACGGTCGAGTTATTGGCATGGTTATCGTCCGTCTGCCTGTCCATCTCTCACGGATATATTGTGGCTAAGCTTTAGGTCATAGGGGAAAACTTTTTACACGAGTAATTAGCCATACATGGTATTAAACTTAGACGTGCAAAATTTCAGACATCTAGTGCAAGGCGAACATTTTCAAATTGGGGGTCGAATAAAGTGAGGTAGGAAATTCAATGGAAAACTGGCCATATCTCTGAAACGGTGAGAGATAGGGCCTATTTGTTGCTATTGATCACTAATAGGAAGTAGCATATTGGCTTTTAAATGACATGAAAATCATCGACCTTGGATGACCTTGAAGGTCACTGACAACCAGTACGGTCGGCTACCCTAGCCAGGCTCTGCTTCTTGTTGACATTCACACAACGTTGACTACATAGTCGCATTACAGTTAGAAATAGGTCAGTAAAGCCCTGGCTACACGCACTTATTTCCCGTCCGAGGTGTCGTCCGAACTTCTCGGACGAGGAAATCGGACATGTCAGACGACACGGACGACACGTCCGATTTCCTCATCTGAGGTTCTGACGGGCGTCTTTTGGCTGGCAGGCAAAAAACCTTGTCCGGGGAAAAATCGGAAAGAATGAGCATGCTGCATGCACATTCTGCTAAAGCAGTCCAGCGCTAAAGCTGAACTGCTTTAGCGCGTCTTAGCCATCGCAATTCTGTCGGTCTGTCTGTCACACGGGTGGATCAGTGAAAAACGATGCAAGCTAGAATCACCAAATCTTCACCGTCGGCTGCCTGGAAAACTCTAGTTTTAGGAACCGTTAAGCTTTTCCATAAATTCGGAGGGGGTCACCCCGGACGACGGCGCTAAATGAGAGGGGGTAGGAAAAATTTGCGATTTTTTGGTCAATAAGTGGCTGTATCTCAATAACGGTGCGAGATAAGGCCTCTATTAATCACTAATAGGAAGTCGTACACTGGCTCTCGATTGCCACCGAATTCAATGACCTTGGATGACCTTGAACGCTAAAGTAGGGGTTTTTATGGATTTTTTTGGCGAATTTGGGCTGCGAGACACATTTCAAGAGCGAATTGCGTCGAAATTAGTTGATAACTTGATATAGACATGGAGAAGCTGCGTATGAAATTTTCAGCATTGAACGTAGATTTCCATGGTCCAAGTCTCGAATGAATTGTGTTTTTTTCTACTTTTTTCTGTTTCCAAGTTGGAAGCCCGTACGGTACAGACGGACTTAACCGACAATACCCGTAATGCGACCTATTAGGACGGCGGTCATAACATTTCAGTTCGGTGCACAGGTAATGGTTATTGAGCGTTGAAAGCTGACTGACTGACAGGCTGGATGATGTAGATACTTGGGTCATAGTGCGCGCTGTAGTGCTTCTGGTTTCTGCAGAAAGTCGACCAAACGCTAAACAGATTCAAGTATTGTGCAGTGTGCATGTTTGTTGTCTGTCTGTCTGTACAGGAGACGTCATGTAGATCAGCGGGTCAAGGTCGTCCAAGGTCATTGTCGCCTGCGGACCACACCGCGACGGTTTCTGTGCAGTGTCGGCTTCGTCACGGGGGTGACGACCACACACGAGACCTCATTCCACGGTTGCCGACGCAGCTCAGTCTGCCTCTACCGCCGTCGATCCGACGTTCAGCCGACGGCGAGGAGGGTTACTCGAGGTACCAGCGCCGTCTGGCACGCTTCAACCGGTCAGAGGAAGCACGTGACGCCACCGCCTGCTTTCAGCCTCCGCCTAACAGAACTGTCATGGACGTCGCACGACCGCACCGGCACGACGAGCCCCTCCATCGCCCACCTCAACTGTGATATTTCACTCACCTTATTACTAGCCGGTCGACCGTGTCTGCTTTGCGTCTTGGGTGGGCCACTGTGTGCCTGGCCTCATGACCAGCCAGGCGTTTGTTAGTCCGTCCGTGTGGGAGTTTTAATATTGTCTTGGACAAGTTGGAATTCGCACGTCTGGGTCTTATGTGCAGGAACTACGGTGTGACGCATAGAAAGTGGGGCATGCATGTTTTATGTTGATCGAACATCGAACAGTTTTGGAAACGATCAGCCTGGATCATTGCAGTGAAGGGCGACTATATTGATCACTGTGTCTAGATGTTCAACGTGGCCACTCTTAACTGCAGTGATCAAGGCTGATCATTTCCAAAACTGTCTGACTGCTGGATCAGATTTATGTAAAATGTGTGTTCCAGTTTTTTATGTTTCACCATGTGGTTATCACATACACTAGAGTACATAGCAAAGTGCTCTCTGTCAGCCCTACACAGGGAGCGTGTAAAGCAGTTTCACTGATGTGCCGCTGACATCATAGTTCGAGAATTCGTGACTTTCGGTTCTAAAATTTATTAGAATTCGCAATTTTGTATTTTGTGAATATTTGTAGAAATTGATCTGGCCAATTTGGGACTGTGTTTTGAGTATTGCAACTGATTAATGCTTAACTCTAACTGTGTGAGTTCGCGTGAGCTTGGGTCATTACACGTGCTTGACTGCTCATAGCCTTGCCTACATAAATTAAGATATCAATAATCACTAAAGTTCCAGTTTGTATTCTGTTAAAGTATGCAGCACATTCAGGGCTTGCCATTTGAGGTGATCAGTCGGTCGATCCTTAAATCGATTGCCTAAATGCCCGCCAGGCAATCAATTTTTCGATCGCCTACTCACTGGCGCGTTCTCAGTGATTTTTAGTCGCCAGGTTGATGCAAATAGATCTGTACAATCCGTCAGTTTTCACTTTGCTCTGCCATCGTTTATTAATTGAAAAGCAAATTTCAGCAGCCGTAGACGATACGAAAACTTTTCAAAATGATACTGGTTTTCTACATATTTTCGTCATATTTGTACCACTGCTGTTCTGTTGTGGTTTTGTCCGTTCTTTTTTGTTCTTGGATCTGTGTAAGGGCCAACGATTGCGTAAAGGGCGACGTTGGTAAGCCTTAGTCGGCCATGGCCAGGAATGATCACTCCATTGGAATCAGGACATATTTCCTGTAAAAAGTTGGAAACTAAACTAAGGTAATTTTTGACTTAATATGCTCCCATGTGATGCATCTTAGAAGCCAAAATTCATAAAAATGCTTTTGCAGCCTGGGCTCTGCCCCGAACTCTGTGGATTCGTAGATAAATCTTTTGGAGAAGAAGAGAAGGAAAAATTGTAAGAAAAGGGGAGAAAAAGCGTAAAGGAAAAGGGAGAAAGGCAAAAAGAGGAAGGCGTTGGTGCGAATAAAGATGGTTGCTTCTTGTCGCTAACGTGGATAGACACCTCTGATCTACGCTGTACAGTGATACCATATTTTTCCGTCATAGTCGATCGCCTATGGATTAAAAAACGATCGCCTACGCTGTGTGGTGTAATCGATTTTTCAATCGCCTCTCATTTTCAAATGGCAAGCCCTGAGTACATTAACGTGTCACAAGTATAAAAAATTAATTTGTTTCATGTTTTAACTTTGTAACTACTCACAAATTTTTGTAAATTTTTAAAATTCCTAAAATGTGAATTCTTGAACTATGGCTGACATTGAAAACATCTAGCGTGTTTTTCATCATTGACTGGACGTGGATGTTGTGTTTTGCGTGACGAGTACGGTCTGCTGATGATGTAAAGAGCTTGGTGAACAGATGATATTTACTGCTGATTGTCATCATCAAGGTTCCCACGTCTCCTGGAAAACAAGTTTGGTCCTGGAAAGTCTTGGAAATTCAAGTTTCAAATCCTTGAAAGATGAAAATTCTGGACAGTTGATGAATTTATTGGAGGTTTAGAATAAACAATGTATAATGCTAGCATAGCACTTACTTACTGAAATACAGTGATGAAATAAATTTTAAAATATTTGGCATTCCATACATTGGATTACACTCTGTGTGTTTTTAGTAACTCCTGAATAAGTCGTGGGTTTTTTTGGCAGTGAACGTGTGGGAATTCTGCATCGTGTATTTAGCTTGCTGCATGAGATCTCTTATCTCTGGTTGATGTGATGTTGAGACCGAATGTCTTTCAGTTGCCTGTGACATTGTTCTGGTTGCTTTGCTTGATGGTGCCTGTTGTCGCAATCATCCATCCAGAATGTTTCATTCACGTGTAGCAATCATGCATGCATTCGGCTAAAACTGTATATCTCTGGTAGTCAGTGATGAATGGTAACACCATTTGTTGAGAGTCACAAAAATTATAGTCTTATGGTTTTAATTATTGATACTCTGGGTTGTAAGATGGCTAAAAAATCCCGCACGTCTACTCCGTCATTTTTTTTGTTATTCAGTTTTCACAAGTGTTACTCCAGGTTATTGTGTCCCCAAAACTTAAATCTTGGGAATTCGTTCATTCTGGCAGAACTTTTAAGCTTTCTGTCTGCAACCAACAACACTAAAGTACTGTAGATGATGCAGTCTGCATAAAGCCCTGCGGTAGCAGTTCCCAGAAGTCACTTCGAAGGACTTGGCATAATCTGGAGTAAGTCCAGGAAGATTGGCAGAAGTTGAAAACAGCTGTGTTTCTTCAGTTGATGCTGCTGTAACTATCGTATCACTGTCCTGCGACGATTGTCAGCCGTCCGTCCGTGGAATTTCATGATTCGAGTTGCCTCTTGAATTTCTGGCACCCAGTTGGACAGTTTTTTTGTTAGATGGATGTGCTGATTGTCACTGCTGTGTGATGTGTGAACTATGCGAGCTTTCTCATATAACATACATATCTATCAGCAAGTCACGTTGATGGTCGACATGTACAAAGTACTGTAGTGGTGCTAGAATTAGAGCTGTTAGCAAAACAGCTTTTGTCTTGGATAGTGTGAGTGTTATTGCGACTGACTGTCTTTTGTTTCAAGTAGAGACTCACTAGCCTATTATGGCATCAGTACAGCTAATATAATAATCAGCATTCAGCATTGTCTGGTGCTGGTTCTTTTACATTTGGCCTGTCATCTGCCAGTCGTTGGAGGCTACTATTGTAAGCTTAACACGGTGAAGTTTTGTGTGACAAAATTGTGCTATCTCTGCTATTATTTATTCACAGTTGTAATTAAAATTATTTAATTAAGCAAGCCCTTATATTTTGCTACTGCATGTTCTTTTATGAATTTTTGCTGATCTGCAATCTTCATTGCTGAAGTTTTTCATTTGGTTTTGATTTGTCACTTTTCAGTTTGGTTACTGGCAGAAAGAAATTTGTAGTTTCTGTGTGTGTCTTACCTATTATCGATAATGGTTGTGTTGTTGGCACATAGAGAGGAGATGTGAGCAGAACGCAATTGTCAGGGCAAAATGTAGAAAAATTGCACACTATTTAGTTTTGTGTATAATACAGCAAAATATTTCATCAGCTTGCATTACGTGACAGCAGTTTGTGCCATTGTTCACACTGGCATTTTGGTATTGGTATTGAGAGTTGTGCGTCTATTGAGCAGTGATTTGTGATATTTGTTGCTGCACTGCTGTACAGTAGCTCAGTCTTATACTGCTGTTGATCAATGATATTTTATGTTGGCTACACAAACGAAGTCATTTTTTCTACAGGAATGTATTAGTTCTATTTTATGTATCATTTCGCTGGTCTGATGTCTTATGCATTAATATTCTGCTGAAGTTATTTGTCGTTTTGCGTTGTGTACTGTGGTGTCGATTTCACAGTTATGGTAGATGAGTTCTGAAAAGACAGTTGAATGGCTGGTAGTAATTTCTGCTAGCAGAGTGAAACTGCCAGATATGATAATGGTATGAATATGATAGGGGACAATCATTGATGTTTTGAAAGTGAGCATTCGGGAACTTTTAGTTGTTTCATTATCTTCTTAGATAATCTTATCTGTTTGGTTGCACTGAGGTGCAGTACGTTGTTTTTTTAATCATTATGGTTATTTGTTGCCGGCTTCCTTCGTTGTTGCGGTGTTTGTATCTGGAAAAGTATTGAATGCTTTTGTTTCGTCGTAGTGCTGTTAATGATGACGATTTGTATGTAGCTGCTTCGTAACGTTGAGCATTAGTTTCTATAGCGGACTGTCGCCAAACAGCCTTTAATCATTGCGTTTCACTGTCGCTTGGTTGACAGTCCGTGAATGTTTGTCACTGTCAGTGACTTTGTGGCGGGGGGGCCAAGGGTCAGCTGCCCACCCCCTTTAAATTTTTGGGTCCAAAAATTGTTTGAAAGTCTTTGTCTTGGATAATTTACGTTGAAAAATGCAAAATTTGATTTGAGGGAAATTTGGGAGCAAAATTGAAATGTTGAACATCCATAAACTCCTTTGTCGCAAATTTGCAACTAACTGTCCAAAATTTGCAGCGACTTTGGGAAAAATGGCAACTTTGTGTCCCGCCTGTTTTTTTCATCCACGAAGTTGCTGGTCACTGTCACAGTTAGTTGATGCATGGTGATTGGTGAATGCAATATTGATTTGATACTTGTGAAGAAGCAACTGTCTGCCTGCCATTGTCCATCTGCTCTTTTAGGTTTTTACCTTTTTGTTTCGTATTTTCATTGCCAGTGTCGGTTTTGCGTATAGTGACTCTACTGTATGCAGAAACTGACACACATCGTCTGCATGTCGTGGATGTCACATGTTGATATCGGTTCTCGGCAGTGAGGTGAATTTTTAAAGCTGTTGAACATTGTGCAAGCACTACTCTACATGTGAGCAGTGGAAGCGAGCCACAATGGCTGAGACTGGGTTTCATTTTTTTTGTTTTAGTTTTGCGGAGAATGAAGTTCGGAGCAGATATTCGCTTTGCTTGTATAGCTGTGTGATGTTATATGTGTGAATTTTCAGAGATTGTTCATGTTTACAGTTCATCTTATGTTCAGACTGTGGCTGCTATCCACATTTTGCACGAAATTCTTTGTCCGTGACTGCTGGCTGTAGTGAGGTGCCTTTTACAGACAGATAAGAAATACATTTATGAGTTGTTGTGTCATGATTTAAGCCCCCCTGTCCTCCAATAGACAGTATTATCACATAGATGACTGTCTGAAGGATAACAGGGAAGATTATTAGAACTATCATTATGTTAATTACGTATGCACGCGTATAATGGAGTTCTTACAATTTTAGATTAACCTCATTTTTTGTATTTTGTGTTTCTGTAGAGGTTAAACTTTCTGTTTATTGTAAAGTTTAAACTTACCATTCCGTTATTGTGTTTGTGTGCATTCTGCCTGAAAAGGCCGTCCTCGAAATGACCTATACTGTGTCAGGTGGGACGTTAAACCCTACTCACCCCCTTCATGGTTTAAGAGGTGATTACTTAACTAAAAAATATTGTGATGCTAATTTTTGGGTGTATATTAAAAAACACAATTTTTGTAAAGCAAGTAAATTTACTGTATACAGAAAAGTGAGGTTAACTTGGAATATAGTTTTAGCCTTGTGGTGAAACTGCATAGTTAGGCTTGCTTTGGTGGCCTGTAAATTTTTTTGAATTATTGTTAAATGAAATGTCTGACATATATTTAATGATTATGTCCATCATTGTGAAGCGGCGTCAGAGATTAGGTCAAAGAAAATATCAGCCAGTCGTAGTTGTTGGTATTTAATGCATGTTGTATTATATAACGCCTGTCATGAATTAGCACTTAGCTTGAGTAATTTCTACTTATTAAATTTGGTATCATTGCTGTGAAGTGTGAATTTACAGAAACTGCTGCCATGTTCTTGGCGTGCATCGTGTTTTGATTGTGTTTCAGTTTTCAGCAAACGCTGTCTGTACACGCTAAAGATAAAGATGTGAAGGTGACTTTGTATTTTCCACTTCAAGCTGTCAAATGAGTGTTTGGTGCCTGTAGCCTGTTACTAGTATTGTTCTGTGGAGAGTCTAACGGTAGCCAAAGCTTTGTGGAGTGGTAAATGTCTGTTTCGTGCCAAGTACATACACTGTACATTCATTGTTGGCTTAACGAATTGAATTTGATTATGCTGTTCTGCACGGTGCTGTACAAGATACTGTTTTTTTGCATTAGGAGTTTAGGGCATAAAGAAATGGAAATAAACTCATGTCGTGTGACTCAATGTAAGGGCCTGTTGTCAGGTCCGTGGGTAGGGGGGATCAGCTTCGTTTTCGTGCTTTTAATTGTTATAGCTAGGTCTTGAGGCAAATCAACCAAAAACGCTCTAGGCTTTCATGTCATGAACATATACCAGCTGGCTTAAAAAGCTGTAGTCTCTGCCAATTTTATGCTGGTATATTCTGTAATGGGTATGTTTCATATTATCAAGTATTAAAGTGTGAAACGTTTACTTTAGTCAAATATACACATTTTATAGCCTTTTCAAAATAGATAAATGATGTAAAATCGTCACCAGCACGTTAGACTTAACGCTAGTGCAAAAAGTTTATTGCATGTAAATACAAGAAAAACCGAACAACTGCTAGTAGATATATAGAAGAAGTGAGTCTATTCGCTCACTGTCAAATAGCAGTTTTGTGTTCCTTATTTTTCAACATTTAATTCCAGTTTCGCCTATTAGGCTAGTATTTTTGATTGTTTTCATGCATTATTGGCTAGTAATCAGAAATTTGCCTTCAGATTGCGTTGCCCTACTGAATCGTCTAACATAGGCCTAAAGTTGGCAATTTGTCACGCTTCATGCTCTATTCTTGGCTGCCTAAATAACTCATTAAACCGTCAAAAAATTCGGATTTAAATCGTCGTTTGTATCTGTGTCCACTGGCATCTAATTGCTTGTTGAACGTTGCTCCGCTGCCCGCACTAAATATTTCATCATTATAGTGATGGATCAAATTATTGTGGTGTCACTGTTTAATTCTTAGTTTTCTCAGGTTTTAGTTTATTCTCCCGTAGCCTACCAGGAATTTGTGAATGCGCCACATGATATCTGCTGTAGCATCCAGCTTCATGTCGGTATGTGGCTTTTTCGCCCCCTGGCTCATTCGCTTTGTGCCTGGCTGATTCGCCCCCTCACCTTGGACGGGAAGACGAGCTACAGCATGCAATTCCTTTTTCAGTACTGATCGACCTTCAAATACGTCCAAGGTAGGCCTAAATGATTTTTATCTCATCTGAAAGGCCATATGTCACTTTCTAAATAGTACCCTTAGCCGTATGTCTCACCGTTTCCGAGATGTGGTCAGTTTCCGTTGAAAACGCACATTTTTCCACCTCCTCCATGCAACCCCAAATTTGAAAATGTTTCGTTTGCACTGCGTCCCACAAATTTTGTACGCAGAGCCTCGACACGGCTAATTATTCGTGCAAAAAATTTTCCCCTACGACCTAACGCTTAGCCACAATACATGCGTGACATACAAACAGACGAACGACAGACAGACGACAATGATGCCAAGGACGCGGTACAGCATGGCTGTAGCGCGTCAGTAATGTGTATGTCGATTAGTAACAAACTACACCAACAATATCAGAATACTGGGGAAAAGTAAGAAAAATTCTATTGTGTAGAAAGCTTTTATTAATTTAATTGAAATGCCATCGAAAACAGGTAGGATGTTTTGCTATTTTCCTGTCATATCATGCCGAACTCCTCCAAAACGCATATGCCTAATCAAAGTCGTTATTATAATATAACTTTCGTGTTATCTAAGATAAGCCTAGAAATAGACAAGACAGATACGAAAACGTATAATCACCTAACTGAGTACCAATTCTTCTAACGTATGCTAAGCCTGCGAAGGCAGGATACTGAGTCTTCCTCTGCAGAGTGGAACTCGTACCAATTAATTTGGCGGTTTGGTGCAAATTGCTTCTGTCGAGTTATGAACTGTCAATGGATGTTCTGATCTGCCCAAGTCGCTTGCTGTGGGCCTAGTCTTAGCCTACAAAAACTGGCGTCGCTCAGCGTGCATGCGTCAGTTGCTGCGGCGAGCCCTGTAAGCGCACTCGCTGCGGCGCATGTTTTCAATACACCTAGTCGCGCTTCACTTGCGTCATCGCGCTGCAGCTCACAGTCCAGCAGCAGCAGCAGCAGCTAGAAATCAGCATCGACTTTTATACAGGTGAGTTGCAGCAGATTCGTAGGCTGCAGGTATATGAAGCTAGTATTATTAACACATTACTTTCGTTTGTGCAAAACATTACCAAGCGTGTGCTGTAGGCTACTGCATGCAGACTGTTGATAATAATAAATACAGTCTGGATTGATTTTTGTTTGTTTTCACATAGCAGTACTTATTTAATTTCTTTCATTTTTGTTTTATTTAAAACATTCTAATTTTTTACTTTATTTGCTAGATTAAACTGGCAGTCTGCGTGTCAGTTTTGCAGTGCAAATTATTATTTATCATGGCATATATCGCTCATTGAAAGGACAGGAAAATAGGCTTATTCGCTGTTACAGCTTATCAGTTTTTAACCGACACACATTAAATCACGTGTTGCTAGTATTTGTAACAGAATATCATTATGTCTCTGGTGTTTTTCCACAATTTTACCGTGACAAAATTAACAGCAGTTTTATTACGAAAAATTATCTGAAGTCGTCGTCGCTATCTTCATCGTCACAAGTATGCGATGGTGATGGCAATTACTGTTTCAGTTAAAATGCCATGGGCTGAATAGTAGCTAAATCTATAATCTAGATCGTGCTTTGCAAATACAATGTACGCACCGAACAGATGAACGTGAAAGGCCCGTTTCCCTTTCAATTTCGTATAGATTTTTGTACGTGCGTAAAGCACTTTCATGTCTGCAGATGAGCTTCTTCGAAAGTTCGAACTTCGATGTTTTCCGAAATTTCGACGTGCGAAATGATCGCAGACGGCCATTGCCCCATTGTCTCTCGGACGTTCTGTCACAGTATAGTAGAATTAATTCTCTTCAGCAGCCGGCGCACATTTGTCCTGCTCCATTCTTCCCGGAAAACTCTCTCAACAAACAAACGTCTTGAGCTTTAATTCTTTTCTAGGCGTAAAATTTTAATCATCCCGAGATTTTTTTTACTGATTTCGTTATATTTAGCAAAACCAGTAAAAGACTTGACACATATTACGGCTATTGTCGTTCACTTTGTTTTTTAATAGCACAAGTAAATGACAGCGTAATATTAAGAAAGATATAACGGTGATTTTTTTTTTACCAAATTTACTTCCTATTTGATCAATAATTCCAAAGTTACAAGCCGTAAATGCCTTATTTAGCAAGATTGGTAGACTAGCCTCTGAGGAAGTTTTCTGCATCTACTAAACAGTAGATGTATGTCAGTATTATTGTACTCGTTAGAAGTTTGTCCTCTGAACAAGCCTCAACAAGGCGGACATACGGTCCCTTGACTTCACCGCCACGCGCTGTTTGATGAAATTATTCCGCACGTGTAACACTGATATAATAGGAGATTGCTGCATTTATTTCAAATTCAGTGGCGTCATTTCACTAAATCGTTGGGGGTCCACTTTCTCCCCCTTCCTTCCCCCTCTC
>Ga0209367_1007875_pt1 | contig 14649 bp, 9 predicted proteins | sample WorMetLIZISLAND2_FD_187412 | JGI IMG/M metagenome (GOLD analysis project Ga0209367, IMG submission 187412) | Marine gutless worms symbiont microbial communities from Max Planck institute for Marine Microbiology, Germany - Olavius geniculatus... ... | reverse complement strand
CCAACAATGAAGATTTGGTGATTCTAGCTTGCACCACTTTTGACTGATCCACCCGTGTGACAGACAGATAAACAGACAGTTCCGGTTCAGTAGTTTAGCTGAAAATTAAGGTGTTTACGCTAAATTAATATACAAATACCAAATTCTCTATCTGGATCGCATAACGATAGTTCTGTGGCGCCACCTTGTGAATGATATAGACTTGTGTCGCAGCCCAAAATCATCAAAAAAATCCATAAAACCCCCTATTTTGGCGTTCAAGGTCATTGAGGGTTATTGAATTTGGCGCCAATCGAGAGCCAGTGTACGATTTCCTATTACTGATTAATAGTAACCTAGCGCCTATCTCGCACTGTTACTGAGATACAGAGCGACTTATTGGCAAAAAAAATCGTAAATTATGCCCACCCCCCTCTCATTTAGCACCCTCGTTTGGGGTGACCCCTTTGAATTTATGGAAAAGCTTTATGGTTCCTGAAACAAGAGTCTTCCATGCAACCAACAATGAAGATTTGGTGATTCTAGCTTGCACCACTTTTGACTGATCCACCCGTGTGACAGACAGATAAACAGACAGAATTGCGATGGCCAAGACGTGCTGAAAGCAGTAGTTGCTTTCGCACGTAAAAATGAAAGCTAAACAATAAAGATAAGAAAATTCTATAACTACTGAGAACAACTCTGGTCTGAAACTTTAAAACAGGTGGAAATAGTACAGCAGAAACAGTAGCATGAGAATATGTAGTTAGTTCCACCAATGGTGACAACACAGAACAGAGACAAATACCAGAGCTGATAACGCATGCAGTTCATGTCAATGAATTCAATTTGCTCAAAATTTTAAAAAAAACACAAAAATTCATTCATGATAAACTGCAAATGACAAAACTCTGCCACAGTCAAAAAACACAGAATATGCCACTCACAGTATTAAGTCTACAAGATTCTTCCTGAACCTTTCGCGATCTTTTTGTGGTTGTTGAAATTTGCGAAGAACACGACTTCTGCCGCCTGTTTGATCACTTCTGCCAAACTTCATAGCTATGAGCCAAAAAATACAATGCACTGTAATTTGAAATATACAAAAATGCACTAAATGTTTAATAACAATAATCACCTGCTGTAACTCACCAAAAAAACAATAACTGTTTGTATTGAGTACAATATGCAATACAATATTCATTCATTAATGCGCTCTATAATAATGCATAGCACACCAATGAGCTAACGATAAAATAAAATAAATAAAAACATTGTATAACACGTTTTACTTATAGCTAAATATTTTATGCATGTGTACATAAATGTAAAAAACTACTTACATGTTGTTAATTCGGTATTTGCAGCAGCTTTATTAGCAGAACGACCATGCGAGTTGTCAACATGTAGAACAAAGCTCGGTGGATTCAGCTGCCACACTGGCTTTGTATGTGTAGACGGCAGAGCAGGCAGAAAATGCATAGAGTCACTGCCTGCTTTGCCTTTCACCACAGTCGACTACAACAAAAGAAAGTGAAACAGTTTACGCACAGGCCAAAATATCAATTCCTGGTTGAACTTTGACCGAAACTGGGAAAAGTTCTCCAGTTCTTTGGCTCCCACAGACTGGAAGACCTGGACTGTGTTATTTACCCACAAAAAACTATCTCCAGTACCAACTAAAGTGGGAAGTAGAATAGATATTGCTAATTCTTAAGTATCAATCCAACTGAAGCTACCATATCATGGCCATAAACAAATGCCTTACGATATCCCCAAAAAGCTTTGAGATGGGTTGCCCATGTGAAACACTTTTTGTAAACTACACCATGAGTCAAAAAACATCTTAATTTTGTTCTTCACAATATAAAGTGCGAGTAGAAAAATTCTGCTTCTAACATGTTCTAAAATTTATTCTTCAGAAACAAAAATTTTAAAACAACATTTTGCTCATGCATTCAAAATTCAGCATTCAAATCTACGCCAGACTATGAAGTTCATTCAATTATCCTTAACTTTGACAAAGTTATGCTATATTAAGTGTGCTAAAATTTTCTACTCACACTATATGTCTTGTCTACAAAATTCGCTGATTTAATTTTTGTTATTGGTACTGTCTTTCGAAAATTTGCAATAAAGCAGTCAATAAAGATTTCTGTACTTGTATGAGTATTTGTACTTGTTAAAGAGTAAAGACCATCTGTAGCCGGTAGCCTTTTATGGAAAACCCATCACAGAGCCATGGAGCATCACCTGCCATGTGGAATAACACCTGCCACTTGACACAAATGTTCGCACCCAACGTTAACCCCAGGCAAGTAGGCTGGTACTTGACTTGCCTACCCCGGTGCCTGGTGGTGGGGTGAAGGCTGAGTTGACTTTGGTGTTGGCTTTACACTGAGATGGTTTACTGGTACCTGTCTGCAGAGTTATCCGTCCAAGTATGGGTAACACTTGATAACGACCCGACCGGGAGCCGAATCCACGACCTCTCAATCCTAAGTCCAACCTATAACCGTTACAACACCAAGTCACCGTGTGCGTGCAGAATGTCGGACAGAGTCAGAGAGACTTCTCCTCCGACGTTCAATGCCCCACTCGTTACGTCGTTTTGCACTGTAACTCCGTTAATCGGTGTAGAATGCACTAATATTGATTGCTAATTAGCAAATGTTCTAAAAATGTTAGCGACCCGGCCGGTTTCCTGGAGCTTACGGCGCTCCCCTAAGTTCCGAGCTAGCTACGGCAAGATCCCGCCATATAGTGACTTCGTGGGCGACTACAGCGATGGGCGATCGAAAAGTTTCGTAGAGCGGCGGTAAAAACAATTACTTAACATAATCAATACAATCTGCGGATAACCTTGACGTTCGCCATCAAAAACAAACGATAACTTCAAGATGTCACCATATCTCAGAAAATGTCACCACAAAGTAAATTGTCGACTAGTTGTCAACCGCGGCGGGCACCTGTTGTCATTCGTTACCATGACGACTATCGCTACGACCAGTGCAAGTATGTAAACACTAAAGTATTGTCAAGGGCAGTGAGCAATCTCAGCAGCTGCTTACGATATTGAACTGTGAACACTCATGACATTATTGACTTTTCAAATTTAAAATATTTACTTAATAAACACATAAACTACGCTAATTATGACTATCATTTTAAAAGCACAAAACTCAACGTGATAGACAACATATATAGAAATTACTAGCTGTAAAAATTTCGTCTCAATATATCGGGTGCTAGTGATACCAACCACCGACAAGGATAAAATAAAATTATGTGGCATAGTGTATGCCAAAAATTTTGAATAATTATTTTTGTTTTTGTGTTTGCTTTCCTATAGGTTTAAATATCTTAAATTATCTATTGACTTATTTTATGCAAGTTCATGCAGCTCTTAACCAACAACATACCAGATTTTATAAAAAAAAAAACACAACCAGATAAACAGCAAACTCTTAATTCTTGTCAAGTGCAGTCTGATATCGTAATAAAATGAGTGAACTAAATAAACAACATTGAAATTCGGTATCCAAAAGTAATCAGTTTATTAGTCATATTAAACCAATAAAAAAAAACTAAACCGTGTCAGTTCAGTTCAGTTCAGTTATATCGTTGTGTACCGTACGCACCTTCACAGTAATGCTACGACAGTGAACTTACCCCTTATTCTCATGACATTTTAATCAAGATCTATGAAACAGAAATTCAACAGATCACCCATTCACGGTTATCCATCTACTATTAACAAATGGGCCTTGTACAAATTAAGTAAGCCTACTAACAGAAAACAGTAATTACTAATAGGCCTATTAAGCCTTGTCAGAAAAGCATAGAGAAATTAAATTCAGTGATAACGTTCCCCAAGGCAGAAGTAACCGGTGTGCTAATTTCATGGTTCCTGCTACTCTGCAGAATTCATTTTCCCTGACTTTTCCCAAACTTTCCAGGATATAATAAATCATTTTCTCTGACTAAAAGGTTCACGCGAAATACCAATGTTGGTTTTCAATCGTGTGCAATCATACTAGAAACAAAGGCGGTGGAACAAATTTAAAAGCGGATGTACATATAATCTGCGAGCAAAGAAACAGAAAAAAAGTCTGCGTACAACAGTCCTTTCGCACCCTGGAACTTTTAAATTTTCTGACTTTCCCCGAACGTAAGAACCATGTAATTTTCAGAACACAGCAGATCGGATGGCCGCACAATATGTCAACACTTGACTGATGTATAAAGCATCTCCATAAAACTTTAACATGGTATGTATACGGTGTTTCATTAAAAAACAACCCCTTTTCTTTCTTTTATAATTCACTCAAATCATGAAAAATTTTCATAAAATTTTTACCAGTTGTAGCTGAAAAAAAATAATTCAAAATATTCCAACAAAATATGGCAGTTGATTAAATATTCTTTGCTAGTCGTGACATAACGGTGATGTCATGAAGTGTCATGGGTACAAGCTTGCAAGTCTCAACTGGTGCTGTCAGTTGCTACCCTGCTCCGATGGTGTAAAACCTAGTTCACTGATGACAAATTCTTGAAGTTTTACAGTTGCAGCCACAAAAAAAATGCACAAAGCAATTGCATTTATGTATCTGTGGGGATAATGGGACTTTCACACGCAAGACAGTGCACTAGCACAAGGAGCTTGCAAGAAAGTTAAGCTAAGTTTTTGGATCGCAAGATGCATATTTCATATCCCCGTGTTACTTAGTGCTGACACGATGAACACTTTTCATCAGCAAACGAGATTAAGTTCAGCATCAAAGCAGGATAGCAACTGACAGCACTAGTTGAGACTAGCAAGCTTGTACCCGTGACACATTATGACGTCAACGTTACATCATGACTAGCAAATAATATTTCAACTGCCATATTTTGTTGAAATATTTTAAATGAATATTTCTTCAGCTACAACTGATAAAAATTTCACGTGAACTAATCATCATTTGAGAGAAGTATGAAAGAAAGAAAAGAGGGCTGTTTTTTAATGAAACACCGTGTACAATCACGAAACTAAGCAAATACGAAAATACATGATAATACTATAGCAAAATTATCTGCAGGTAAGCGTGTTGCACAAATACAAGCAATGCTGTAGCACATAATTATCACACAATAAGGCAGTAGGATAACATATCCAAGTGCAGTGGCATACCCAGAAATGTGAACTGGGGAGGTAGGCTTTGCCTCCCTTTCTCTCCCTTCCTCTCCTCCCCTGCACTAAACTTTCCTTCCCCTCCCTTGCCTCTCCTGCCCTCTCTTACCTTTTCCCTACTTCCCCTCCCCTTTAGAAGTAGGACTGTAGGCAGCGAGCGTCTCAGAGTTCCTGAGACGCCTAGAGCTGCACCTCGGAAATAAATAGCAATGAACTTAGAAGCCGCTGAGCGACGGTATAAAAGAACTGTGGCGACCTACTTTCAGTTAGTTAGTCAGTTAGTTGCGAGCAGTTAGTCAGTTAGTCACGAGCGTGGTCGTAGCAGCAGCTGCAGTCGATGGTCGTCGACAGCAGCGATTGTGATTGTAGTAGATCGATCGGCTTGCACGCTATCGACACAGTTCTTATGTTAGTGGTAGGTTAAACGTACATACCTTTGATTCGAATTTGATTGTTTTCTGGAGAAATTGAATACGATGGATTGAAAGTTTCAGAAACATCTCTGTTCTCACTTCATAGTTATAGGAATTCTGGGACGACCTAGTAGGAAGCCGCCCGGCTCTAGCTCGTCCCAGAGCAAAACAGACAACAAATAGTTTCAAACAGGAAATAAATTAAAATAGGAAAAAGTTAGATTTAGATAGAAAAAGCACAGTAACGTCAGGTAGAGTGATAGACAGACGACGGACTGGTGAAACTGCCAGGGAGGACGAAGATGAGCGAGCTACTAGATCAACACTAGAGCAGGAGAGAAATAGCTTCAAATCTTCCTAAAATTAGTTAGATTATAATTATAATTAGGTAGTGGGAGAGAACTAGCTGAGTGAGCTGGCTGGATCACCTAAAAACACAAACACAAAAGTAACATAAAATAAAGAAATATAAAATAAAATAAAATAGTTCTTTAAAATATATTATAGGTGAATATAGGTTAAAATAAAGTAAAACCTATAGGACCCCTAAATTCCAGCTAGGTGGTCTGAGGGAGCGTTATGAGTTCCCTTAGCGGGGTCTGAGGAGAAGACCCACCCGAGAAGACCCATTCTGCTTTACGCAATCTTCATAGCCAAGCAGTTGTAGATGCACAGTCAAACTTTGTACCAAACAGAGTCCTTGGAACTACTCCGCCTGAATTATCATCATTCGAATGCTATCTTTCTAGATCCGTCCGCACTACTCTTGCTCAGTTTTGTTCGGGTCACTGCTGGCTCCTCAACTCTTACAAGGCCCGCATCACTGCAGGCGTGACAGATGTTTGCCCGGACTGTGGAGTGGCACCAAACTCCGTTGAAAATCTGTTCTAGTGCCATGCATGCCCGACACAATTGACTACTCAAGATCTTTGGGACGATCCAGACGTGGTGGCTGATTTTCTCAAGCTCTATGACAACTAACGAAGGAGAGGAGCTGTGGGCTAAAACAACAACAACAACAACCCAGCCAAAATTGAATTTGGTGCATTACAGCCTTAGAATATGAGATCTGGTGGCAACAATTTTTGATATTTTCCTGAGTCCTTAATACCTTATTTTAACAAAAGTTTAAGATTGGGGGTAAGTGTGGGCGTGTCTATGCCACTGCCCACGTGCATTATATTCTGCAATATTTGCAGCTGCAGAATTATATTCTACAAATACTAACACTGTACTGCTTCAGCGATCCAAGCAACACGATCACAGTACAGGAAACTATTTCTTACTGCAAACAGGTTGTTAATCATCCACGTTTCTTCTTGTGATGTTTTAAAAATTTGTCTATTTACTGTTGTTCATAACGGAAAGGTGATTAAAATTTTGTGGAAATGTTGAAAGAAGTTACATATTTGAGCTGTTTGTAACACTGTACTGCTGCAGCGATCCAAGCAACACGATCACAGTACATGTGCATACATAATCGAGCACTACAAATCCAGAAGTGCTGACAAAATGCATTCACGACTGGAAGCTACGCTTCATCTGTACATGAGGATATTGTTCGTGCCAGACGGCAACACTTGCTGCATCGATGCCGGCACAGAACGACAAATCAAACAGACGAAGTTGACGACAGCTCTCCAACACCCTGTCACAACCAACAACATTCCTTGCTGCTGCACGGGCCCATCAAAAAGGGAAAAACGGGGAAGTTCTTCCAGAACCCACAATGTTTCGGCTCCCCGCCATCACTCAAAGAATATATTTGCTATACGTTTGACAGCAGAAATGATCACCTGAATTGAGCATACATCAGTCGTCAAGTTATTTTGTGACAATGTTTCAAAAAATCTTTTCAAGAAATCTGGCTATTTTTGGAATGATGCAAAAAATCTTCAATCAGTGAACAAGTTCTGCCATAACAATTCATAGAGTTTACTTTCGAGGATGGGCACAAACTAAAATGACTCCACAAAAATGGGCCAGCCAAATACTGAACAGATACTAAGCGTGTATATGTTTTCTGACACGTTGGTGAGGTGCCAAAAATTCTGGAGAAATCAGGTTTTAACCCAGAATACTACAAAAATAATTCAAACAGTCAAACAGCAAAGCCATTGAATAGAATCATAGGTTAAACCAGTAACTTAGAAATTAAGAAAGTTACACAACAAGAGGCCTATACATGGAGCACCAGCAAATCTGCAGCAACAGAGCAAAACAAATCTGCAGTCACAGACCACGCCATCTCTCTCAACCACGTCATAAACTGGGGCTGAGTGGGGCCATGCCAATGTGACTGACACAGAAAGCAACAGGATGGACCGATGGATCAGGGAAGCGATACACATCAAGAAAAAACAAGAGAAGTCGATGAACCGAGATGAGAGGTCCTATACGAACTTCCACACATGTGGACATGTGACATTAACTTTGAACAGTTTAAACGGCAGTTAAAGACATTTTTGTTCAGGCGTTGAGAGCGTGGCGCATTGTGGCTATTGTTAAACTGTGCCTTCTAAATAATCTTACTTACTTACTTACTTACTTACATGTATGATTACATTCAGTCAGCAGCAGCGACAACTGGTGGACAGTCATTCTGAAGAAGACAGCAGCAATTGCCAAAATGTGAACAGTAATTAAATATGAGGTTTACATTTTTACGAATTTATATAACTCATAAGCAAAGTAGTAAGCAAAAAAATTTGTGTATACCGCTGAACAGCAGTTGGTGAAACTTCTCGGGTGCCAAGAATATCTAACTGTTCCATCATTATACAGCAACTGGCGACCGCTTCTAGATCTGTATCACAGACGGTTCTGCAAACAACACGTTGACAGCAAAAAATCTTATTCCCAAGTATAATTTTCTGTAAATTACACCAGTTCAAAAAACTTTCTCTAATTAATCAAATAAGCAATTCGTTCAAGACAGCATGCCTAACTGGTGATAACGAGTTTGCTGGTTCGACTCTTGCCCAGTGCACTGCCAGGTAACAATCCTGAGCAAGTTGCTCACACACATGTGCCTCTGTTCACCAAATGACATAATTTGGTACTGGTCAAAGGGCAGTGACGCTCTGCGGCTGGGAAGGTAACCGTAAATATGGCGTCGCACTGGCCATGTGTCATGGACTCAGTGGTCTATCCATACCTATGGGCTCTACAACCATAGAAAAGAAGATGAGCACCCCGATGATGCCTCTTGTGGAGTATGGCACCTTTTATCATTACCTTTTTATTTTAATTAACAAAACACTATTTTTTTCCTTTGGTCATTACCACAGTGTACTCCATTGTAGCTGTCAATTATATTCCACACTACAAAAATGTACAAACAGCTCAAATGTGTAACTTCTTTCAACATTTCCACGAAATTTTAATCACATTTCAGTTATGAACAACAGTAAATAGACAAATTTTTAAAACATCACAAGAAAAAACGTGGATGGTTAACAACCTGTTTGCAGTAAGAAATAGTTTCCTGAGACAACGGCAGCTCCGTGTTAAATGAACAAAGCAGCCGGAGCCAGACTGAAGACCAGAACTATCAAACACAAATAATGAATGAATTTTCATCAAATTCCATTCTAATGAGATTTCAGTCTTCATGAGTCACTACTTTTGTCACAAGTATTTGTAAAGAGAAATAACTAAAACAAATATCATCTTCCATTCTAAACAATCAACACAGCAACATAACTCAAAAAAACCACATACAAAAAGCTGGCTGACAGAATCATTGAAGACTGGCATGTTCTATCTTGGCCGACAAAATCGTCAGATTTATGCATGACACACAACAGATTTTTGCCATCCAATTTTGTTGGCAGATAAAATAGACCAACTTAATTGATCATCTGACATCCCTTTAAGGTTATGAGAAAAAATGGTACACAGGAAATGGAAACAATAAGCACAGTCTCTAAAGCTGTCAAATTAACACATTAATGTGTTAATAAATTAACGCATAATTGCGTTAATAAATTAACACGCGTTAAAAAAATTAACAGACATACGTAAATTTTTGTTAATTTACTAAATATACGAGGCAAAAGTTCCAATATTCCGTCAAACTGCAGTTATTCAACAATCGAATGAATTCAAGTAACTAAACTGTAGTTGTCGTTCCATCACTACTGTAAATAAATAATTATTTCAATATTTAATGTATAGATCTGTGGTTGATTATATGTTTAAAAATATGTTTATAAGTTATTTAGATTCTATTGGCGGGGCTCCCAAATTTCGTGGGGTCTGGGGTAACTTACCCCTCCCCCTAATCTCCCTCTCGACAAGCCTGGGTGCATTAATAACGCGTTAATTAATGCATGAAAACATGAAAAAAATTAAATGCTTCGAAAACTCTAATAATCTCTGCTGACCAACACTTCACTTATTTATAGTTTTTAACAGTTTGCTGATTTTTTTCTGTAGTGGTACACAGAGAAGAAAATCCACTGACCACCATCCAACATCCAGCTCCTCTAGCTGATGACAGCTGTCGGCAACTGCTCTCAGTCCAATGTCCGTCAAACCTTTCGCTCGCCAGAAATTCAACGACCGCAAATTCCTGCAATGCATCTGCATGTGTTAGGCAAAACTAACTCCACATGGGGCATAGGTAGGGTGCTCATCTCCCTTTCTATGGCCGATGAGCCCATAGGTAGATAGACCACTAAGTCCAAAACGCACGGAAAGCGCAACACCTTCCCAGCCTCGGGGCATCTCCGCCCTTTGACCGGTACCACATTTCACTGCTTGGTGAACAGAGGCACGTGTGTGTGAACAACTTGGCCAGGTTTGGTGCTTAGTGGCAGAGGATGAGAATAATAGTTGCAACTCACAATGACCGTATGCAAAATAGACTACGGCAATTCTGCTGTGGAAATACTACAACGATAACCACTATTACTGTCAGTCTTTGCTTAAGGGAGAATCTGGAATTATTCAAGCAAATTCTACACGCATGGATAGAAAAATGCACTGACATGCAGTATGAAAAAAGCAAATAATCAGTCTTGAAATCAACTCACAGGCAGTGTTTTGCAAGTTCAACGGCAAGATCATCGTAGTTTCCAACAGCAGTACAAGAGCCGAGATTCAAGTGCATCAGTTGATTACACGACCTGAAAACCAATAACGTAAAGTAAAGTCCTTCCTGAGCCATAAAGTCCCTAAGGCGGTGCTGATCTCCGTTTCCTTAGCTCTCGGCCAGACACCTGTTAACACTGCCAGCCCGTGAATACCGGGTTAGTGCATCGCACAGTGTGCCCGTTACGTCCCAGCTTTCGCCAATACTCACTGAGCCTACCCAGTGTACCACAAAGAGATGGCCACTGGCCAAGCTGATGACTTGACCTGGGAAACCATTAAACATGACAACATATACTGCATAACATAAACTGCTGCAAGACTTTAAACCAATTCAGCTTCATTGCAAACAGAACAACAAAAGACTAGCTGCTATAAAATCACTGCATGCGACTCTAAACTACTACGATATCTTACGTGATAAGCCACAAACACAAACCATACTGTAACAGATGTACTGTATATGCTACATTTATACATTCCTACTGGTGCTTTTCTCTTCCTATGCTGACCATGAACGGCCAGAAACGACCGTAAACCTATGTCACAAATACTCTAGCAAAATCCTATTAGGTGGAGTTAAAATTTTATACATTACAGTACAATTTTATCAATAATATACATTAAAAAACACACAAAACCAAAACATTGCAAAATTCCAATGGAGTCAAACTTCAATGGAGCAATAAACTACTAACGAGTATTAAACAAAATCCAAGGATCCAATATCTGATTACATCTTTCTGTTATGTGCTTAATGCTTTCATGAATTACAGAATTCTGCCACGATGTTTGGCATGAGAGAACCAAAATGAAAAGTGAGCCAGACAGGAGACCGAACAGCCAACAGTTTGACAATTCATCAAAATTAGCATAAAAGGTTAAAAGTTAATGAGTGTCCATGTGGGACGACACTGTGTTACCTGCCCCTCCTTAACCCCAGCCAAACAGGCCAGTGCTTGATTCACCTACCCCAGAAGGATGAAAGGCTGAGTTGACCTAGGTGCGGCATATAACGAGATGGTTTACCTGTCTACAAACAGTCAGTCAGCCATAGAAATAAAAACCAAACAAGTCTTGAATAATTAACAAATAAATCTGTCACAATGCAAACCTTATAATGGTTACAAGAGAATGCAGGTCAACCACGGTTCTATACAGATTCAGTGATCGCAGTTTTGTGAGTTTTGACAATTCCGCAAACTCTGAACCATCGATGCGTCGACAACACTGCACGTCCAATTCTGCATCAAACAGCAATTACCGTACTCACATGCGATGACTGTGAGTAGGGTACTTGTAAACGTCCCACCTGACACAGTATAGCGCATTTCGGAGACAACTTTCCAGGCAATGTACACAAACATAATAATAATATAAATTTTTATCTTGCCACACAGGCAGCAGCAACATATTGTGCACACATAAAAAAAATAAAAGAAAACAGCACAAAGAGAACACCCTGAAACCCTATACTTAAATAAAAACAGAAGTACACAATTTCAGAAGATACAATTATAGAACAGAATAAACTTATTTAAAGTTTACTTAATTTACTTTAAAATTTACTTTAAAATCTTGAACGTCTTTCAGCAACCAACATACAAATAAAATCTGCATTGCTAAACGATGCACAAAATATTTTAGTTACTGCTATACTTATGGAACAGAAAATTTAACCTTTACAGAAAAACCTGACATGAAACACAAAACACAAATAATGATATTGTAAGAAATGTCCATTAATGGTGTGCACACATAATAGCAATGGCAATTCTAATAATCTTCCCTTTTATCCTTCAGACTGAGAAAATGTGAACAAAAAGCTAGCAGCACATACATACTACTTCATTCAACAGGCTTTACGTTTACCCGACACTCGAACACTACTATCAACCAGTGACATTATCACAAACAAAAAAAAATCACCAACAAAGAAAAAATAACGAAAAATAAAACGAAAAAAAACTGAAACTAAGAAAATTTTTCTAAAACTGAAAGTAAACAAAATGATAATAATAGAAAACATTAGCTAGCTAAGCATAAACAATGCTATTATTCAGTTGCTTTGTTAGGTGCACTTCCATCAAGTTCCATGGTACTGTTGGACCAGTAAACGCACAAAAAGACTTTTTTGCGCGAAAGCAGAGCTACTGCTTTACAGCGTCTTAGCCATCGCAATTCTGTTCATCTGTCCGTCAGTCCATCCGTCTGTCACATGGGTGGATCAGTCAAAAACGGTGCAAGCTAGAATCACCAAATCTTCACCATCGGCTGCATGGAAGATTCTAGTTTCAGGAACCGTAAAGGTTTTCTATAAATTCAAAGGAGGTCACCCCGAACAAGAACACTAAATGAAAGAGGGGTATAAAAAATTTGTGATTTTTAGCCAATAAGTCGCTGTATCTCAGTAATGGTGCAAGACAGGGCCTAGGGATACGAGATAGGGCCTATAAATCACTAATAGGAAATCGTACACTGGCTCTCGATTGCCACCGAATTCAATGACCTTGGATAACCTTGAACGCCAAAATAGGTTTTTTAATTGATTTTTAGGTGATTTCAAGCTGCAGACACATTTCAAGAGCAAAATGAGCCAAAATCAATTAAGATAGACATGGAGAAGCTGCGTATGAAATTTTCAGCACTGAACGTAGATTTTGACAGTCTAAGTCTCGATTTTCTAGGTTTAAGAAAACCTGTGCACGAGGGCATCAAAGAGCAGTACCGCCGTGAAAGTCGTTATTTTACTGCCATTGGCCAGTTTTTCATGAAGACGGTTGCAGATAGGCATGGACATGCTGCCTATCACAACAAACACTAGTGACGAGCTTTTTAGCCTTATCACCATCGATGACTTTGGAAGACCCTAAGCTTCCAAAATAAGGGTTTTTGTTGATTTTTGTAATCTTTGGCTGCAGCGCACAATCTAAGAATGAACTGCGACAAAATTGCTGAAGACAGACTGACAGTTTGCGAACAAGAACTGCTAAAGGCTTTCACGCATCTCGTGAGCATTAGCTCAAATTTCTTGTATAATTTTACACAATTTAAAAATAATAAACTACTGTGATAAATAATTATTTTACAATTTTGCACAGTTTCAATATAATAAACACAAATTATAATAATAAAAAAACAAAGTTGTATAGCGCCAGTATGTTGATTGATTACTTCCATAATTCTTGCAGCAAGGTTGCATAAATGTTAAAAATGATCTTCAGAGTGTACAAGATACCAAATAAACTTGTTAATATTTCATAACACAGTTGAATACATGCATAATTTTGACCAACAGGTAAAAACAACATTTTGTATCAACACTGTCACGTGACTACTACACCTACCTATATATCAAACAATAAATAATAAAACAATAATAGAAATAATAAATAATCACACAAAGCACAGAGTAGGCCGAAAGTTCAACAGTAGACAAGAATCCTAAAACAAAATTATTATTGCTATACCATAACTAACCACAAGTATTAATCTTTTGAACTGAAAATTGGCACATGAATTACCCCTGCCTGAAAAAGTTCACACCAAACTTGGTTCATGTGTGCCTTTTTGTTTTTAGAGTTAACAGCCTGCACAACAGAGATGAGTACTGACGACTATCCACTTGGATTTAAGAGCCGATATGGAAAACAGGCAAACAAAGGAACAAACAAACAGACAGACAGACATGACCAATACTGTGGCCTGTTAGATGGCCGAAATATTCAAAACCATCACAAACAATTACTAGCAGATATAACTCGTCGACTGACCTTCGAGGTTTGAGCAATGGCTAGCGACACTCGCAAGCAACGAGCCATCGACATAGCGACAGCAGGCCAATCGGAGACAACACAACTCCAGCCCACAGACATGTAGAAACCTACGCAGCCATGGCACATGGAGAGTTTTGACTATGAACAATTAAAATGACTAAATATTCCTGTACTGAATCTGAAGATTTGATTCTCATAAAATACCGAATAT
>Ga0209367_1007873_pt1 | contig 14650 bp, 9 predicted proteins | sample WorMetLIZISLAND2_FD_187412 | JGI IMG/M metagenome (GOLD analysis project Ga0209367, IMG submission 187412) | Marine gutless worms symbiont microbial communities from Max Planck institute for Marine Microbiology, Germany - Olavius geniculatus... ... | reverse complement strand
GGAGAAAGAAGAAAAGAAGGGGAAGAGAGTCAGACCTCTCAGTGATTTGCTAAAATGACGCCACTAACGACAATGACGATAATAATAAAGATACTAACTGCGTGAATCGTGCGCTGTATAGGTGGCGGCAGCATGAGAGAGAAAACGGGTTTGCCGGGTCGGAGGCGCTTTCGACCCGGCTGGATGGAGAAAGATGCAGACGCTGGCGTCGACAACCCGGCGATGACGCTCGACCCCGTGGCGTCTTTCAGTCTAGGTGACGCTGACGACTCCAATGCCGTTGACGCGAGCGTTACTATCAACGTCAGTGACTACGACGATAAACAGGATACGTCGCTAGTATGATGATGATGTTGATGATGATGCGATGTTGGATTCGTTACCACATCCGCTGATGCCTAGAAAAAAATTTCCCTGCTTCCCTGGTTTCGGTCTCGTTCTTAAAACAACCTCGCGTCCATAAAATCTCTGCTGGATCTTGAAAAAATATTTTCGGAGCTTTTAGTTTGTTTTCGGAGTTTTTACAGAAAAAATACTGTTTGCATCTAGTTGCTATTCTGCAGTATCTTCACTTTAGTTCTCGTGAGTACTATTTAGTGTGTCGATTTGTTCTCGTTAATTCTTGCGTAGTGTTACATGACATGTCGTGATATAAAAAGATAAATGTAAAAAAACTGCCTCGTCCCTACTTTTGCCTGTTGAAATCGAAAGCACAAAAAATTTCAAGGCCTAATGGATGTTATCTCGCAGCCGTCCTAATAGGCCGCGATACGAATCTTGCCCGTCCGCCTGTCTGTCCGTCTGTCCTGTAGGCCTACGGGCCGTAAGCTCATTTAGTTGCAGTATTTACAGTTACAATTATTACAGTTACAATTATGGACTAGTAGCACTAAGTGCTTATTAATGTTCATGTCTCATTATTCATTTTTTGTCGAGCCTATCCTTGAACACATTTACACTACATGCACCCAACATCATCGGTGGTCTAGTCTATTCAAAGCATCCACAACCTTCTGACTGAAAAAGTGTTTACGACAGTTTACCTAACATTTTTTTTATATTATTTAAAACTACTTCCCACGTTTATGGCACACAATTACTACAGTATATATTCATTCATTAATTTCCGTTATTGCCAACAAGTGACGAAACACACTTGCTGTTGCAAACGATAAAGGAGAAAAACACATTCGAGTAAAGTTAGCGGCAATAATATACTGCAATGTTAACAACCAGTAGCAGTTTTTGTATAGCAGTCTTGTGATTAAGTTCAGATCAGTCAAGTGTCTGGTGTGTGTTGGTAATTGTCTAATGCGTGATTACTCAACTTTGAAGATATGTGCATTATCGAAAAAAAGAGAAAAAGAATTGGGACGGATGTTGTGGTGTTGTGATGCCAGATTAAGTGGTGAAAGGAGGTAGTCGAACAAAAACGAAAATAAAATTGATGTAAACGTTTTTCCAGGCACGAGTAATCCGTGTCACCGGCGTGCCTGGGCTTTTTTCAATTAAAAAAGTCAACGATCTGACAATGTTAAGAAGAGGATTAGAATTGTAATTGCGCATGTCCCGGCGGACGGAAGGACGGCCGCGTAATATGTCGGCACTGGACCGACGTATGTTTTAGTCTGGTGTGATTTGCTGTGGTGTAATTTGTTTTTGTGAACGTGCTTGGGCTTGGACTATTGCATTGCTGTGTCGGATGCTAACGCATGAGTGACGTAGGCGGTTACGCGCTTCACAGTTAAGCGGTTCGTTCTATTTCTTTCGTGCTATTGTTCTCATGTTGTAACTTGTCACCAATTTGTACTATTACATTCTATCGTTTGTGATGGTTGAAGGTGGTAGATGGTCATTACAGAATTCAAACAGCTATGGAAGGATTACGAAACGGACATAAATAAATGAGGTGACACAAGAAAATATCTTGATTTAAAAATAAAATCTATGAGTTTTTAATGTTAAGTATTGGTTTGGGTGTGTAATCTTGCGAGTTTTTCTTTTCTTAATATGATCTCTGCCATTACTTGGGACTTGTTTATCTGGATTTTTCATCCCGCCATTAGTTTCCCATTTATCTCATTTCAGTTTTGTTTGAAATTGTTCTGTCAGTTTTATGCTCAGTTCATGCGATAGACTCAAGTGGCAGCCCCATGCCTGCACGCCAGTTTTCGAGTGCAAACTACATATCATTATAATTTGTTACTGTCATATCGTAATTAATCATAAGTAAAGTATTGCTGCGTTGTGGCCGGCATAGATTCGACTGGCAACATTGCGTAGTCTTCTTAACGGAACATGCGGTCCAGGGTTGCTTCGTTTTCAAAATATTTCAGATCCGTTATAAAAGAAAAAATTAAAATGGCATAACTACTTAATGATAAAAAGTGGTGTATTCTAGTAGTTGGATGCAACGAATGGACAGAGACTGGATTAACATGCATAGCAACGTTTAACCTAGAGCACGGCGTTAGCTTCAGGGCTGGAAAAACCTAGGTTTTTTAAAAATGTTTAGGTTTTAGGTTAGGTTTTTAAAAGTTGTTCTACGTTTCTAAAGTTTTTTTTTAATTTGGTGTCTAATGAACAACACCGTACATAATGAAATAGGAAAACATCATTACACACCCTGACAAATTGTTTTCTATAAATGCTAGCAAGATAAAGCAATTAAAAATCACAATTGAAATATAAATTAAAATATAATATGTGATAATTTTACAATAAATAAAAAAACCTTTAAAAACCTTAAACTGGGCTTTCGAGGTTTTTAAAGTTTTTTTTAAACCTGAACACCTAGGTTTTTTTGACCAATTTTTTAGCTTTGGTTAGCTTTAATGCGACGTAGCAATAGTAGGCCGACAGTTGACACTGTATGTTACTTGCTGATACGTTATGTACAGTTGTGTAGGCCTATATATTTTGTTTTTGCTGGTGACAAAGGGTAATATTTGTTGTGTTAGCGATGCTGCGTAAAAAGTGTATAGCATCATGAGCGGCGCTAGGAATCTGAGGATGGGGGCAGCGGGGAGGGCAAGAGCCAGGGCACAGGGGGCAATAAATTTTTGTGCGAGTAGGCAAAATGTCGTCCGTATTCAGTTATTTGTGTGCATAAAAAAGCCGTAGCGGGGTCCAGGGGCAGAGCCCCTAGAGCCTTGGTCAGGGAGTCAGGGGGCGAAGCCCCCTTGAAGCTGAAACTCTTTTAGCTTTTAGATACGCAATAGAAGCCGCAAATTTGCCTGCTTTTTAATATTTAAAAACACAAAAAAAAATCACAATTATTTGTGCTTTCTTGCAAAAATGACGTTTAATAATTTACACTGATTAAACGGACAGTTTGTTTGTCAGTTTTTGAGTGCAAATTTTGCATTGTACACCTTGACATGATAAAAGTGCCCCCACCACCAAAATTTTTTTCTGGGGGCCGCCGTGGGGGAAAAGGAGTGGGCATGAAGGGCAGCTGCCCCCCTGGCGCCGCCCATGTATAGCGTTAGACCAATTTGATGGCAGCTAGCCTTCTCTTATATTGTTTCGGAGCTGCAGAGTGACTAAAGCCGCGTACACAGCGATATAACTGAACTGAACTGAACTGATAAATAGGCGGCGAGTTCAGTTTAGTTCAATTCAGTTACGTCGCTTTGTACGCGCTTTCAGGCAGTGGTTTCGTGCAAAATAAAACATTTGCAATAATGTTGTAAATGTAACCGACGTTTAACGTTTATCTTTAACATTTTGTGTTCAACATGCCAAATAAAAAATTGCAGCACTATACAAAAGTTATGTCTTGCACGTAGGCTTAACGACGTTATAGTTCGCCCTACGCCCTTCGTTAGCCTGCGTCCGACAAAGTTTGTTGTAGGTCTATGTACACAAAGTCACGTAGTCGTCGACTGGCATTATCGTTGGTTTTAACTTTTAACGTTAAAATACACCATAAATTCAGACCACAATAAATTTCTGCGTTCAGTAAACAAAAACGCATGATGCAATGCGAGTCGACAAAGAACAGCAGCTGATTATGAGAAAACAAATGACGAACTGACGGCAGAAGAAGACGGCTATAGCAATCCAGACATCGCAGCAGACAATTATCATGCCCTCTGCGCGGCCGCGCATTGCCGCAACGACTGAAAATCTAGAATTATTGCTCACGCTACAGTGCGAAGCGCCTAGAAAGGTGCCTAGTAACTCACTTACTTCCGGTCACCACGTCGCACTACAAGAAGAGGCTAGCGTTGGAAAAGCTGAGTAAGAAATTTGAAAAATGCGTGGGCGGTTTTACAAAGTACCATTTACTGCTACTCAGATCCCATCTTTTTAAAACTAAAATTCACCAAATTCGATTTCGGCTGAGGCTCCGTCCCACCCTGCTGTGGGTGCTTACAGCGTTCCCCCCAAACGTAGCCTATACCTGGATTTTAGGAGGTCTTACCCTACTTCTAAGAGAAGGGAGAGGAGGGAAAGAGGAGGATAAGGGAAGGGCGGAAAGGGTAAAAAGGAAGGGGTAAAAGGGAAAGGGAGAAGAAGGGAGGGACAAAAGGGGAAGAAAGGGATGAAGAAGGGAGACAAGGCCCCTTTCAACTGAAATTTCTGGTTACGCCACCGACAATTGTAAAAGGTAAAATGTAAAAGGTAAAGGTCGGAATATAGCTCTTAAGAAGATTAGGTCACGATAGTAGCAGTAATCTTATATAGTGAATAAAGTAAATTATAACATAAAAACAGACACGGCGTTATCTGAAATTTTCAGCCAAGTTACTAGGCTACAATTCACATGACAGACGTAAAATATACTAAAGCACTACATAGGCCTAACGTTAGCGTAAATTTCCTAGACACTACAAGTACGCATAAACAAATAGCCTAATCAGGAGCAAATACTAATTGATCACAAAAAAGTTGTGCGTTATGCATCGTTCAATAAACAAAAAAATACTCAATACAATGTGTTAAAACATTGTGACGCAGACAGAAAAAAGCTATAACTACTGTTTACATCTGTTAATGTAACCTTTTAAAAACATCACAGGTTTATTTAACAAGAAATCTGAGCTAATGCTTATGAGACGCGCGAAAGCCTATAGCAATTCCTGTTCGCAGGTTGTCTTGGTCTATCTCTATCCATTTCGTTGCAATTCACGCTTTTGGAGTGAAAAATCGTCAAAAATCATGAACCCCTTTTTAGGGTTCAACGTTATTCAAGGTCATCGAATGACATTCCTAAGAAGCTTGTCGCCAGTGCTTGTTATGATAAGCAGCATGTCTGTGGCTATCTGCAACCATTATCATGCTAGGCAAACCAACAGCGGATAAATAACTACTTTTTAGAGGGGTATCCCACTTTAACACCCGCATGCGCAGGTCTCCTTGAACTATAGGGGGTCCGGACTTAGACTGCTAAAATCTAAAATTTCATGTCTTGGTCTATCTCCAGCCATTTCGGCGCAATTCACTCTTGAAAAGCGTGTCGCAGCTCGAAATCGGGAAAAATTCACTAAAAGCCCCTATTTGGGGGGTTCAATGTCATTCAAAGTCACCGATGTTGACATTCCTAAGAAGCTCGTCGCCAACCATTTTTACGTTAGACGAACCAATAACGGTACAATAACGCTTTTTAAGGGGGGCCCTTTTTCGCTCTTTCGCCACTTCGTTCGGGGGATCCCCTCACCCAGCGGCATGAAATTTTGTCGCAAAATACTAAAGACATTATGATGGTAAAAACCCGAAGTCTCTTCTATCTCACCAAGTCTTAAAATGGTACCGGGTTGAGACAGACAGACGGACGGACAGATGGAGAGACGGACAGACAAAATTACCATATCTAATACTCGCTATGCTAGCTCTCGCGCGTAGAAACCGAAAGGCATCATTAAAGCTGTACAAATAATTTGTACTGTTGTTTTTAAGTACAGGATTTGTGTATGATCAAATGTGTATGATCAAAAAAGTAATCAGCCATTGAAATTCTGCTGTTACTTTTTTTTGTTGAAAAGTAAACGTCAGCATGTTTCGTGTTATTTCTAGCTTTTACCTTAAAATGCTCCGAAATACACATGTATGTTTGGCAGCCGCGCAACGCCCAACGCATACAACGCAAATTTGCGACTTTCAGTAAACGTCCAAGAGCCAAAAGTGTTTCAGCTTCAGGGGCCCCCTGACCCCGTGACCAGGGGTGCTGCCTTTGGACCCCGCGGGGGGCTCCACCCCAGGCCCCTATTATAGGGGCCTCATAGTTGTATTTGGGGAGCTTCCAAATCTCTAACGCCGGCACTGAACGGATGCGTGTCCTACGTTTCAAAACGAAAATATGCCAGCAACATTAAAATTATTAAAAATTGAATCTTTTCGTAAGCGGAGCTGCGCCCAATGATACAGTAAGTAGGCCTATTTGGTTGAACGCTCATTGGGAGTAGGGGAGGGGTAGTAAGTCGTATACTGGGTGTCAGACGCTGGCGGTAACGTCACTAGTGATGACGTCATCATCGTGGAGCAGATCGTCGTCGTGCGAGCCGAGGTGGAACTTGACGCGGTTGTTTTTCACGAACACGGCCTGCACGTGACCGCTGTCCGCGCCGCCATTGGCTGAGTCCGTGGACGAGAGACGCTGTAGCTGCCAGCTGCAGCCGCCAGCAACGGACTGTGACGTCATCGTGTATAACGTCATCATCACGTCATCAGCGCGTGCGTGATGCAGCTTCCTAGCGACGCCGTTGCTAGGCGGTGACGTCACGCTGCGCCGCAGGTCACGTGACTCTCTCAGTGACGTCGCCGACAGCGGCTACACAAATCAACCAGCCAAAGCTTCTGTACTATTTATCGACTTTTTTCTTATGCCGTGGCTACACGCATCGATTTTTTCGTCCGAGGTGTTGTCCGAAATCGCCGAGGTTTAACAACCTTGACCGAGAAAATCAGACGAGAGTGCATGACAATGGTTAAGGTTACGGAAACGGATACGTATTCAAAGTTCTGCGAAAAGCCACAGAGAACGGAGGTTCTTGATGTGCGGAGAAACTGCAATGAATGCATTTGTCACTTAGAAGCAAGATCCATACATTTAATAGGCATCTTAAACATTTTATATTAGCCTGTAAACACCTTATATTTACAATTCAAAGTGTATTATAGAGCACATAAAAGTTATGATAGTCTTTCGTCTTACCTTCCTGATATTCAGCAGGGTATCGTGGCTAAAACTGTGGAACAAATGTAAATATTAGTGACAGTAGCCTACACACATAAGGTGTGGTGAGATCAATAGTGATAGTGTTGTTACAAATTATCTCCTAATTCTGACGGTGAAAAAGTTTTGAAAATAGGTTAATATTTGATGAAGTTAAGGCGCGTAAGAAATGGTGCCAATTACGAGGCCCACCCTCTAGATTTAGTAGTTTACTGTTAACCTGCGGGGCAGAGGAGCTAGACGGCAGAGGTCGATGCGGCGGCGGGACGCGCAGATGATCGGTGTTCAGGAAGACGTCGGCCGGACTCAGCGTGGACCACAGCAGATCGCTCGGTGATTCGGCGGAGCACCGAACGCTCTGTTCGTCTGCAGACGAAGTCGTGGCGCGGGTCACAATCACTTCCGGCGCTTCTAGACTCGCCTGGCTGCTTCTGTGTTTGAACACATTCGCACCACACTCAAACTCTACCGTGCCGCTCGATATACAATATCAATGCCAGGCTCAACTGTCAAGACCATAAAGGTAAAAAACAAGTCTGGACGTCTCTTTGTCTCGATCTATCGCTTGTCTTTCAGTCCTTCTCTTTTTTTCTCACAGTCAGTATTTTGTCTGTACTTGTTCTACAAGCATCAAGTGCCTAAGTTTAAAAACGTTTTTTTATAAATGCTGCTAAGATTTTCTTAAGTTCTTCGTAAGTGTTTCGTATGTTTTTTGTCTTACCGTTTTGCGAAAATCGCAGTTTTTGTAAGATTTTCTTCGACTTACGAACATTTCAGAACTGACCGGCAGAACCAGAACTCTATATTGATATGTTAGCCTATGGCACGTACATATGTTGTATGTCGGAGCAGCTGCTGGTCGCATGGTGGTTCTTAAGCACAGAAGCGATGTTCCTCAGAGAAGCGTTCCACTGCATTAGTGCGGCGGGGTCAGTCGGTGCACGCGACAACGTCAGTGCATCGTGCTCCGTCAATCGCTTGTAGACGTGCAGAATGTGTGCGCCGGGACTGTGCACTTTGTCCGTCGACTTCCGGCCAGTTATCAGCGGCCGCAGGTACTTGTGATTCAGCTGCAGAAATCTACGGCACAATGCAAAACAATCATTTCATCGCTGGGGACAATAGAAAATCACGGAAATCACAGAAATCACGGAAACCGTGGTTTTCGTCAAATGCCGTGATTTTGCCAAAATGCCGTGTTTTGCTGTGTTTCATCCAAAATGCCGAAACGTTTTGTTAGTGGACCAAAATTTATCACTTTTTTACCCAACGTAGGAGGTGATGTAGTTGGTCACTTGTTTTTTCCCCGATTTTTGAAATATCAATTTATTCGGGAGTTATTCGAAATCAAGTCTGAAGTTGTTCGAAATGGCGCTAAAATTTCGGACGTTTCTGCTTTCCCAAATTTCATGTAAGTAAAGTAAAGTAAAGTAATAGGGTGTTTACACAATCCAGCAAACGTCCAGCAAACTTCCAGCAAATGTATTCAAAATACACGTGAATTGCTGGACGTGCTTCGTCCTTTTCCCAGCGTCCGTTCCTTTCAGCTTCGAACTTTGTTAAGTTATTAGAGAAATTGCTCGACTCCACGATGACATACGCTCTACAGCTGCCCAGTAGCAACTGAGGAATAATAACTATGCTCACGTTACTTTGTTACTACCGATCAAAATATAATACAAATCAGTTAGCGCACCTTTCTCTGATAAGGTGATGACCTCGTTCTTTAGTGATGCCTTCAATTCCCACCATCACGTGATCAAGTACCTGCCGATCAATTAACATAGTTTGATAGAACAGAAGATAGCGCGACCACGAACAGCATTACGTTTACGCTCGTTACATCAAAAAAAACAGCAAATTACCGCACAAATTTCAGAACATAGCTTAGTACTAGCCTAAGTTGTTAAAACATCGTTTTAACAGCATAGCGTACAGGTTAAGTTTGCGTGCACGAGTGACGTAAATTTTACATACCACAGGCTATTGGTTGGTCAGAAAAAAAGTAACAAACTTGTAACAAACTTTACATTTGGTATCGGCTCGACTTGAAAATAACTTTCCAAAAATGACGGCCTAAACGAAATCAAAATCAATAGATAATCATTCCGAAATCGACGAATTAAATTTTTTATTTTGGTAGCTTATTACTTTTATTTTTTTAATTGTATTTATTAAAAACGATGCATGTAACAAACTTACATGCAGACAGTACAACAAAATTAAATACAAATAACAGCTGCAGAAATCCACGGCACATTGCAATACAATCATTCCATCGCTAGGGACAGTGAAAAATCACGGAAACACGGAAGTCACGGAATCCGTCGTTTTCGTCAAATGCCGTGATTTTGCCAAAATGCCGTGTTTTGCTGTGTTTTTAGCCAAAATGCCAAAACGTTTTGTTAGCAGATTAAAATTCATCCCTTTTTACCCAACGGGAAAAATGGTGTAGTTGGTCGCTTGTTTTTTTTCTGATTTTTGAAATATCAATCCATTCCGGAGATATTCGAAATCAAGCAGAAAGTTGCCTAAAGACAACGTAGAAGACGTGCTATAAGCTTAGAGTAGACGTATAGTCTATTAATGCTAGGCTAGGTCTACACGCACCCGCTCTGCGACGGTTTCGCTCATTGTCGTTTCACTTTTCTGCTGCGTCTTTACTCGCAAAAACTTCACAAGTGGTTGCAGTGTCGAACCCTGTCGTATATGTAAACACTAAATAACTTTCAGGTTTTATTTCACTGATTTGCTGCACGTTAAATATAATCTCCAAACTGACAACATTGAATATTTTTGCGCAAATTCATCTACCCGCTCACTTGACACAAAATCACCATTATCTCACCATATTCAAGCGCATAGCAAGAATAACCTGAGCAGTATTAAATTACTAATGCCGGCTTTTAAATACTAACATTCGCAGTAAGTAGTTACGCGTTATGAATCTTTAACCCTCTGTGTTGCCAATATACTACCTCTCTCAGTAACAAAATCAGCCAGTATTTGATGCAGTAATGTACTTCATAGATTTCGGTAGTTATATTAATATATTGTACCTTTGCCTTACCAATTTATCATGTGTTGCCTCCATAGAAAAAAAAGCAAGAAAAAGTAAGTCGGTATGCAGTGTTGGAACAAATATTTTCAGCTCGAACAGACCAGCACGATGTTAGTAAAGTAGACGACGACGATGGTGGTCGTAATAAAAAGCTGTCGACTGGGAAAGACGTGCTTTTCCAGCACCACCGCCAGTGAGAAAGCGATCGCGCCTCGAAGACCCCCGTACGCCATCACGAACTGACTGATTCCGTCCAGCTTGGCCACTCGCATCAGGTTCGCGAAGTGATTCAGAAATCCGATCACTAACCAGACAGACAGTAACCCGCACATGCAACAGAAACAGTTCCTTTAACGATCACTTCATATTCAACGAATGATAAACTAACAAAATTCCCTAAATGTTTCGCTTCGACGTATTTTTTCATGATAAAAAACTTTTTTATTTGTCGTTAAAAACGCGTGTGACAAAACAAACTATTACTGCGGAGTATCAAATCAAGTAATCATTTTTATAAGAGCATTTATCACGTCTTTATTGTCACATGCAACGCATTAAGGCTTTCGGTTATACGTTAGTGAAAGCATTTTCACTCCAAAAACCCATTCCACTGGGAAAATCTTCTATAATACCCTGTTGAACAAAAGCCAATAACACTAGTTTTCTTTTTCAACGTGCTGTTTAAATGTTACTTTATTTCGAAATGTGTACTGCTATTGTGATATTGTTGTATAAACGGCAGCAATCGTAGCCTACCAATAGCGCGATACATCAGGCAAAAGAATACAGTGAGAAGAACGAATTCCGTGTTCCAGACGTGAGCCCCGGACACGGCTGAAACCCCGAGGAACATGAAGATGACTGCTTCAGCGACTGACGCGAGCATCTTCAGCACGTACTTGATGGTCGTCTTGGACTTGGCTGAAATGTTCACCTCCACGTATTTCCGCATTGCCATGCCGCAGAACGTACACCTGTCAGATAATTATTATTAACAGAATGCAACACTTAAACACCCACTTACACTGATTTCTTTCTTTAGTATGCAGTGTTTTACAACTAATTCTATTGGCTCGTCACTTTCTTTCACTAATATGATAGTTTTTATCGTAATATATGACTGACTGTTTTTTTAGAGTACGTCAGACAACAACAACACAACGACAAATCTGGCCGACTACTATGAACCGAGCAAACGAATTTCTACAAGTACTGACAGCCAACAAAGCGGTTTAAGACGTTAGCTAGAACTGCGTCTCCTGAAAAACCTGACTGATTCATTCATATTGCAGCATTGCTATTTATATCTATCTTGCCGGCAACTTTATACAGACGACTAAAATCGCTCGACTTATCTTCATTTTTTTCATTAGAATATTATGGAGAAAATTGACAATTTATACTTCAGAAAGTCGTGTAGCGACAAGCGAAAGTGTTGTGAAATAATAATGACTGACTACATGATTGCAAATTTTCCACAGAACGTGCCAGCGGAAAAAATGTCGAAAATCGGTCAATGTTTGGCGAAAATGTGAACAAAAGTTGGGAGGCTTAATACCCCGTTTACACGATCAAGCCGGCTCGATGAGCTAGCTCGACAAGCTATGGTAATTAGCATGCTAATTAGGAGGGCGAGTGGGTTGTAATTAAAAAGCCTATATATCACGTGATCAGCTGTGGGCTAAGCCTAGGCCTATATTTGAGCCAGGGGACGGGGTTTCTTCAGGCCTGCTTGATGTTTGCTCGATGCTTGCTGGATGTCTGCTCGATGTTTGCTCCATTGTGTAAACGGTGTATAAGTTTTTGGCCAACCCACCCGACACCTGTAAAGGCTACTCTTACGAGAGAATGCCGGAGAGGTGAAACATTTCGGCGACGAGGAAGGCGATGTATGGAATAACGACGACGATCATCGGTTCCATTGTACGCATGTGAGACGTGAATCTGGCCGAGAAACTGCCCGCCAGACCGAGCAGGGTCCCGATGCCGACTGAGCCGACCACGACGACGACGAACGACGCGATGCCCAGAGCACCGTCAGCAGCGATGATGTTCTCCGCGCCGATGTCGCTGAACTCATTGAACATCCGATACAACACCTGCAGCATGCACCGATAAAAATACAAACAACCCCCTTCTAAGAAAGATTGCACATCTTCAAGAATGCAGCAGATTTTTTTTACTAAATTTACTGTTGACAAAATATGTTACCAAATCTGATTCTTCTGTCGTTAACGTTCAACGCCAAAAACTTGAAAATCGTTAGCCTACAGCGCATTTTTGTGACAACATTTAGAGACGTTTTAAGGGCCTATAGGTTAAACGTGTATGGTGTGCTATAACGTACAGGTCTATGCCAGAAAGACAAATAAAGGGAAAGAATAGCAGAGAACGTATATGTTACCACGGCGACTCCGTCGTTGAGCAGCGACTCGCCGAAGACAATGATGTAGAGCAGTTGATTGACGTGAATCGATTCGAAGACGGCCAGCACGGCGACTGGGTCGACAGCGGCCAGTAATGAGGCAAAGACGAGCGCGTGTAGCAGTGGTAGACAGACGTCGTCGCCAAACACACCGACTTGACCGACTCCCCACAGCGACAGACCGATCAGAAACGTGTTGCACTGTGCACAATTCCAATCACACCGCACTGTAGACAGTGTCTCTGTACACAGGACCTTGCACAGTAATACCCCATTTACACGAAGAAGCATACATAAAGCACACATAAAGCACACGTATTCAGTATACACTCGCACGACGTATGCTCTAAGTTTGCTTCAAGTTTTTAGCCGACCGTACTTAAGTAACGGTCGAGCTATTGGCATGGTTGTCGTCCGTCGTCTGTCCGTCTGTAACGGATGTACCCTGACTAACAGGTAAGGCGAAGAAGGAAGGAAGGAATTTTCTTTTCGGATGAGGTTCAACCTCTTCGCAAAATTTCGTCAAAATCTGCCTGAGAAAAATCAAAAAATACCTTGTTTACACGATCGAGCAAACGTCAAGCACATGTATTCAAAATACACATGCTATTGCTCGACGTCTGCTCGACGTTTGCTCGATCGTGTAAACAGGGTATTTAACGTAGCCTACCTCTTCGTCGGCGGAGGTATAATAGGCCTAATTCTGTGTCAATATACAGAGATGGATGAATATACTGTAGGCCTACCAGCGTAGCGACGACGGCGTGCAAAAGAATGGTGCCGAGCTGATCAAAGAAAGCTCGCGTCGGAATAAAATATCCAGCTTCCATAATGATCGGCGGCAGAATGACGGTGAAGAATAGATGAGCGTCGAACTCAATGATTTCATTCTGGTCGCTGCTGAAGTACGTTATCACACCGAGAATGATGCCAATCACGATCAGCAGACAACTTTCCGGGCAGAGATTTTCCAGACGTTTACTGGCGTGAAAACCTGCACCATGCACACCAGTTAGGCTCAGTGGTGAATTTAGAGAGGCATTGACTGGATGCATCTTAAAACAAGTAAAACACTTGCACAAAAATGCATTATTTTGGCACAAAGTTTTCAGTAATTTTCTAGGAAGAAGGCACAGCCCCAACCCCCATTTCCTGCTTTTCTCTCTTTTCCGAATATTTAGATCCGCCACGGATTAGGCCTACAACAAACAACCTTAATAATGCTACTAAATGTGTTGGCTTTGTTTTTGCAGTATTCAACGTATTTTTTTTATTTTAAGCAACTAACTAGCCTATCGTTTTCTTTGCCATATGCAATAAAATTGTCATGACTGTAGCTGGAAAAGCTATGGCGGCGTTATACTATCTATATCTTTAAAATAGGAATGTTTTAGTTTGGACTGTGATTGACTGTGATATAGTCGTCGTCACCATGATGACGCATTATGAGCATCATTATACAGGGTGGGCCAAAAAAACCGGACCTGTTTGAGCGTTGATAACTCAGCGATGGTTAGTGGGAGAAAGTCGTGTGATACGTCAAACGTTTCAGAATGCTGTAAAGAATAAACGACAAATTTGCACAGTGAAGCATTTAAATATTCTTTGCCTAATTTGCATAAATATTCGTCACCCTGATATTCTGCCAAATTTGACTGTAACACATAGATTTAACATAGATATTAGTAGCAATAATATGTGCTCGTGGCCCCCGCCCACGCATTTTCCAAATCCCTTACTCAGCAATTCAAACCCTAGCTCGTGCTCTTGTGCGGTGACTTAGAACCCTAGGTCCAGGCGCGTTTCTAGGCGCTTCGCACTGTAGCGTGGGCAGTAACCCTAGGTTTTCGCTGTTGTCAACCCTAGCTCGTGCTGTTCTGCCGCCGGAAATAATGACTAACTTAGCGCTGACCGTCCGAAAGCGTCAGCATTTTGTAAGGGCGACCCGTAGGCGGTTGCTATGACGTAAGGCTATTTTTAGTAA
>Ga0209367_1007872_pt1 | contig 14653 bp, 11 predicted proteins | sample WorMetLIZISLAND2_FD_187412 | JGI IMG/M metagenome (GOLD analysis project Ga0209367, IMG submission 187412) | Marine gutless worms symbiont microbial communities from Max Planck institute for Marine Microbiology, Germany - Olavius geniculatus... ... | reverse complement strand
TGTTTGGAGTGAGGTAGACTGGTGCTGGTATAGCAATCTGACCGTGGACTATTCTGTACATCATGACAGCTCTGGCCTGTTTCCTTCATTCCTCCAGGGTGCTCCATCCTAACTGCTGCATCATTATGGTTGGGCTTCCCCTGGTGCTGCGAGGTGTGGTGATAGTCTGTGAGTGAGGTCTACTCCAGTCATTCATGTATGTCAGATCGTGCTGCCCGACGCTGTACTGCTTCGAGTCGATTAATGTTGTTGGATGCCTGAGGACACCAGACTGTAGAGGCATACTCAAGCTGCGGTCGCACGAAAACGTATTCATGTGCTACCACATCACAATATATCACAATATACAGAGTAAAAAAGAGACAGAGATAGACAAATAGAAATAAAAGCTACAGCCTAAACACAAACCAATCGACTAAAAGCTTCACGTTCAACACATACATGGCTATAGTGTTCATGAACTTCATATTTCAAAGCAGAAAAGCTATCAGTGGTAGCACATGAATACATTTTCAATAAAGACATATAATACGGTTGCATTCTAAAACACATAAAAATATCTTTTAATGTATTGTTGGAGGACTGCCTCAAACTTCTCCAAAATTTTAACGTTTGAAATGCAAGAATATGCATAAGAATATTAATTAATTAAGATTAGTCATTTAAATTAACGTTAATGTCATAAAATATTAAGCATAATAAGTGATCACAGCAGGAAAACAAAAGTCAGTAATCTCCGGCTCCATGGCAGCAGCATCATGGGGTAAAAAATAACTACAATTATCCAACAAACACATCTGCAAATTTCTGTGGAAGGCAGCAGCGGTTGCCGAAATGTCAACAACAACAATGTATATAAAGGTTGTAATTTGATGAATTTATCAACTTATTAAATTTCTGATGTAGTTTAATTTTAACACAGACCTTCAAATTTCAGACTCAATTTCAATTCTGTATTCTCCCCAGAACAGAATTTTTACTGCAAATATTGCATTTTTGGACAAAAAATAACATGAATTACACAATGGGGGTGAATCATCCAATTAATTCTGCGCATGTGGGCGATGGCTGCAGGCAGCAACTTTGCATTTATGATTGCACCCTAACCACTGCAGATAGAGACCACAGTTACTATTAACAGCTTTGGCGAAATAAAAATTGATATGTGAACTCGTCGTCACCCTATCCAACGGTATCGCTGATCCCTTGCCTGCGACATATGGTTTAGCCACAATACATGCATTACAAACAACAGACAGATAACACGTCATACCGAAGGCTCGACCTAAGGGTTGGCCAAAACTGTAGAGCGAGTTTTTCTGGCATTTTAAAAAGCATCAGTGCTGGCTGCATGCAATGCATCTGCTCTGCTATATCAATACCATCATCATCAGCAGTAGCAGCATTGGTGGTCCCCTTATTGCTATTGTTGTTGTTATCATCGTTGTGTCAGTGATGATATTGCTGAGCTGTTCTGATGATATTCTGTTCCATTTGACCAACAGCGCTCAAGGACGTCTGTTGGCGTATGACCTGAGAAATAGCTGGCGAGTTGCAGTGTCATTCTTGCTAGCCGCTGTGACTGGGTGATTATACCCGTGATATCCTGATACCCAGTGGGATTGATTCTATTCGTTGATTCCTGTATGTGGAGCTCATCTTCCCCAGTTATCTGTGGCACCAGAAAGGGCGTTGGGCCACAATGGTCCCATTGTCCCCTTGGCAAAAAGTGAGAAAAATCTTACGTGTGAGCGAGTGTATAATGTCACAAGAAATATATTAGACTGTGACCAATTTAATGTACTCCTCGTGCACATCATTTTCTTTTGTATTTTTGTCAAAACTTTTTTGTTCCTTTCAGCTTGTATTAGAAACCCGGCGTCTAATTGAGACCCATTTAATATTATACCAATAGTGACTGGCATTGAGGTTGTTATTGGAAATTGTCTCGGTTCGTAAAATATTGCCTGATTTTAGGAACTAATAGGAAAAATTTGCAATAATGGTCGATGATGGTAGTTGCCATTTGTCTTGTTATACCTCAACGCATGTGTCTCTCTGGTGCCGTTACGGATATGGCGCCTCAAAGATAATGGGGTCACGACCTTGACCTTTTGGGGTCACGTGACGTCATCGGTCACGTGACCGTTCGACTCCTGGGGGTCGACTTCCTATGGGTGGTTTATAGTGACCATGTGTCTGTCTGGCACCGTTATGGAGATATGGCCGTTTGAAGTTCTTCAAGGAAGGCTCTTCCATGAACAGAGGTTGGTCGTCGGTCAGTCCTCAATATTATACTGATCTCATATACTCCTGTTTGCTACGTTACGAACGTAGCGTGCAAGGAGTAAAAATAGGGAGGCCATAACCCTGGAATGTATACAGGGAATTCTCTGAAGCTGGAAAACTCCTGGAAGACTTGAGGAATTGTCAGTGAATTCTGTGCAACCGCAGGGAACAATACAAACAAAGTAGTGTTGCCAGATGCGGTTTTCTGGGTGCAAAGATGCTATAAAATATGTTTGCGGCTAGTGCTTGGGGGAACTCACAGCGTTCCCCCAGTTTACCAATGTTACAGTTTCTTTTTGTGGGAAAATGCTGGAAAACTCGTGGAGTTTTTGATGATGTCTGTTGTTTGTTTGTATTGCTGCTATGTGGTATTTTCAGTCTCATGCCTACTGCTAAGGTACGTTTTTCTGTCACGAGAAATAGGATTTTTTCGTCTTTGCTCAGTTTCTGTTGCGCCTGGTCTGTTGACGTTACAGTTGAGATGTTGTTCCATTCACCGTGTTTCTTTCAACATCAGTATTCAAATTCCTTGCAGACTAAGCCTCTGTATTCAATAAACTACATGCTTACTTTTTTAATTAATTACTTAATTAGTCAGTCTGTCCGGTTTGTGCATCAATGATATGCTGCACTCGTCTTTTTGATGTCACGTTTCACTTTTTTCTGCATTTTTCAGTGGCGTAGCCATAAATGTGAAATGGGGCTTTGCTCATCTTTCCCTCTCCTGTCTTCCCCTTTCCTCCCCTTTTCTTTTTTCTCTTTCCTTAGATATAGGACCTCTAAATTCCAGCTAGAGAGTGAGTCTGGGGGAGTTCACAGTCTGGGGAGCACTGTGAGGTTCCCCAGCGGGGTGCATTGTATGAGACCTAGTGGCAACAATTTTAATTATTTTCCTGAGTCGCTAATATCTATTTTTGACCAAAAAATAAGATTGGGGGGTTGAGCCTCTTTGTCTACGCCATTGGCATTTTCACGCCGAAATATCACTGGACTGCGTTCACTGTGTGTCCTGCGCATGCGGCTAATTATAGGCTTTCATTTTAGTTGAGTTCACTTCAGTTGCACACTGTGTTGAACTGCACGTCTACGGTCGTTTGCTTTCTTCTGACTTGGCTTTATTGATATTGATTATTGATGAATAATGTTACTTGTAAATGCTTTTTTGTGTGTTAAATTTCTTCTCTTCACTGAAAAGCTTCGGTATTTCACGAATTTGCATCAAAAGAGGATTTGTCAAAGAAGACTAATTGTGTGAATTGGATCCACACTGAATTTCGCAGTGGGGTTCGTCTGGTAGATGTAACGAACTGTAACTGGATTACTTGGTATCAGATTATGGACCGTTGTGTTTTGCATACATTCCAGTTTCGTTATTTCACCTGTATCCATAAATGATGAATGTGATGTTGCTTTCCCAGGAGTTACAGCGATTATTTATTGACATTTTACGATCTCTGTCGCTCTCTCTGTTAGTGTGTGTGTACTGCTGAAATTATTGCCTGGGGCATTGTCACCTTAGTCGTGCTCTGTCATGCTCTCTGTACTGTTTATATGACATATAAACATGGCGCGTAATGTGTAATTGCGTATATAGGGTGGTTCGGAAAAGTTTGTCTTAGAGCTTAGATTTTTTTGGATGTTATAACTTCGTCAGGTAATGCTACTTGATTTCAGAATTTTTCCAGTCGCACATTTGGCATTATTTTTGCAGTAAAATGCCTCTAAAGATCTGAACTAAAACGTTTGTATGAAGTAGCAAAATTTAGCGTAGACTTTCAGTTTCAGCAGGTCAAAGTGAAATTTTGCTTTGTTAGGCAACCATATTTAAGTTGCTGAGGCAGCTGAACCCCCTGTCCAAAGCATTTAGTTGCTTCGGACTGGACCAGTCAAACGATTTCTGATTCATCAAGTCGCAGTATCGATCACTGATTCCGCCTTTTACCAAATTACTTTCGTGTTTGTTATCATTAGCATTATTATTGCTGTCTGAGCAGTATATAATGATTGGGTTGATGTTATCGCGTGGCTGGTTGCAGATGTTTGTGCGTGCGTCCAAGTTTCGTCACGTCTACGGCGCTGTAGCTAAGAAGGAATTGTGCTATGAAGGACTTCATTTCACACAGAGCACTCACGATGGCTCGTTCTGTGCAGTCAACCCACAATTCCTTGCAGTCGTCATTGAGTCAGCCGGCGGCGGCGCTTTCGTCGTTCTACCCCTGGACAAGGTAGCTGATGCAACTGGATTGTATGAGCCGTTCTTATAGGCTGCATTACGTGTCTTGCCCGTCCGTTTGTATGTCTGTTTATTGGTACGTCTGTCCCATACTAGTGCTACCTGACATCGTTTACTTTTGTACTTTTGCTGAAGCCTTTGAATGACATTAAACAAGAAGCCCAGCTGTCGCTAGGATAGCCGACCGTACTGGTTGTCAGTGACTTTCAAGGTCATCCAAGGTCATCGATTTTTATGTCACTTGAAAGCCAGTATGCAACTTCCTATTAGTGATCAATAGCAACCTAGGCTCTATCTTGCACCGTTTAGCCAGAGTACATTCGTGACAGACAGACAGACGGACGACGGATGACAACCGTTACAACAGCTCGACCGTTACTAAAGTACGGTTGGCTAAGAACACTTACCTATTTAATCTACCTTCACATTGTGCCACGGAGTGCCTTTTACAAATGACATCTTAGTGTGTTGGTGCTATTGCTTATACCTTTATAATTGCTGTTGTTATGGATTAGATTATTTGGTCTGATTGCTCTGGTTGTTACCATATATGTGTTTGGCTCTATGTGATTGCAGACCGGGCGAGCTGACGTGAACATTCCCCGGGTGTGTGGTCACCATGGTCGAATCACTGACATAAAGTGGAACCCATTTGATGACAATGTCATTGCTTCATCCTCTGAAGATGCCACGGTGAGTGGCGTCATGGCTGGCTAGTGGAGGGGGCAGGGAGTGAATTCCGATGGAGTTCTTACAAACAGCCACAAATTTCCGACAGAGGCAATCGTGGGCACTCAAAATTTCAATTTTGTAGCCAAATTTTTCCCCAAAACTGAAGCCAAATAAGGCAAAATTTTTGGACAAGAAAATTTTCCAACAGCTACAAAACAATAAGTCATTTAATCTGTAAAATTATGAAGTGTCTCTTGAATGAAGTTCTCAGAAGTGTCTGTTGTGAATGGGCACAGTAAAAAAGTGATGTTTTGTGGTTTGATTTGAAGCGCTGTTGATCAACTGATGTCACGGTATTTAGTTTATATGTGGCATTCTAACAGGCCACAAAACGATTTTGCTGTAAAAGGTCAATAAATGTAAAGGTTCGGTACTTGCTATAGCTCTTCTTGCACAAGTTCGACTTGTGAACAGAAGCGCTTTGCAATCTTAGAAGTGGCAGCTGATTGGTGTCCATTCATCCTGCCAGTCTATCTGGCTGTTCTGCTGTCGTGTGCTCCTACTTAAAAGCCAAGAGGCTTGGAAAAAACCAAAATGGCATTCTTTACTGTTACTGAAAATAGCATGTAACATAGCCTGATAAAAGTTAGGATTAAAGCTGGAGCTAGTATTACTCTGCCAAAATGTGGTGTACGTTTGGCTAGAATATGTCAGCACTGTGCCAACATATTTTCCTCGTTTATTTTGTTTTTTTGTGCATGGTTAATATTATACTGATCAATGTTTTGTGTAGATAAAACTGTGGCATATCCCCGATGGAGGTTTGGCTGAAAATCTGACCCGCTGGAGTATAGAGCTGGTTGGTCATACAAAGAAAGTAAGTTACATCGAGTGGCATCCTACAGCTGCAGACATACTGCTCAGTGCCGCTGCTGATTTGCAGGTAATTTCTATTAGTAATAGTAGTAGTTGTTGTTGTAGTCATAGTCATAGTAGTTGTAGTAGGGGTGGTAGAAATAGTGATAGTAATGGTTTGGGCGCAGGGACTATTAGGTGTCAGGACGTTTGGGTGCCGGACATTTGGGCGCCATGCTTTGTGACTGGCACATTATTGAAATTACCATACTTTGCATATCATTTGAGTTCAAATCGTAAGTTGGCAAAATAAGTAAGTTGGCGAATGTGATTTTTATTAGCTCTTCAATAATAACTTCCTACTGGAATTAGTGGTCATCGTTGCCATCAACCATTGTTGTTCATCGTCACGTAACATCATTGTACGTCGTCGTTGTGCATCGTCGTCATGTTTCGTGTCGTGCATCGATTGTTCATTGATGTTTTGGCGTGATCGTTGAGCTTCTTCATTGTGTGTTGTAGTGTGTCGTTGTGCGCTGTCGTCATCATATGTCGTTTTCTTGTGTCGTCATCGCACGATGTCATGATATACAGTCTTCGCCCTTCATTGTCGCACGTTGCATCGTCGTCTTACATTGACATTGCACTTTGTTGTCTGTTGTTGTCATCTGTTGTTGCACGTCGTTGTCGTCAAGTGACAAAGCAGGCCGTTTTTTTCTGAGTAAATGTTTGGCTGAATTTCGTGTAATTTGCGTGTGAATTACCCGTTATACGTTGGTCAATATCATGCATAATTTTCGATGCCTATTAATGGCAGTGTCATGGATTGGCACCCGAACATCCGGCACCCAAACGGCGGCACCGAATTGTCACAAGTGCCCAAATGTCCTGGTGCTCAAACAGTGAGCGCCCAAATGGATGTCCTGCTTTGTAGTGGTAGTAGCAGTAATAGTAATAGTTGCTGTTGTTGTTGTTGTTGTGATGGTGGTGGTGTTGGCACTCATTTTTTGCTGTCGTTCAGCATCTTTTGGCTGCCTAAACACAGCAGATCAACTGGAAATCGACCACAGGTCCCCAAAATTGCTTACGTTAGAGACAACAGATCAAGCTGTGACACCATAGATCAGCTCAAGTCACAAAGTAATCCAAGTGTGGTGTCATAGACTGATTCTGTGGTCACTAACATAGATGGTTTTTGGCATCTTAGCTGATGTGTGGTTGATCTGTCTTGTGATCTGCGGTGCTCAGGCAGACCCCACATCTTACGCTGCAATAACACGTTAACACCTTCACGTTTTCTTGTTTGCCCCCTGCCCTTCCCCCCACTGTATTCTTAGTTACTGTATTGCTACACATTCTCTACACTGTTACAACATCAATCAAGAGTGGTTGACTGGTCATGGTATTACTGTTTATACTGGCTACGTGATCTGATGCAGTAGTGTGCAAATAACTGCCTCTAAAGTTCTAAATTAAAAACATTTGTTTTAATTATGTGCAGTGCATAATATGGAACGTGGCGGACGGGTCGGTTGTCAGCCAGATATCGGTGCATCATGATACGATCTATTCCATCTCGTGGAACCACAACGGCAGTGCATTTGCCACGACGTGCAAAGACCGAGTCATTCGGGTCATTGGCCCACGTACTGGCGATGTCATTGCTGTATGTATCAGCGGATAGACAGACTTTCAGTCAGCCTTTCTTTCACCTCTTAATGCCCTCACAATTTGCTCGCTGAATCAGAGAGTTAGCGGGATCTGTGCCCGCATTCTTCACCAACTATTAGTAATGTTTGATTTGGGTGCTAAATTCGGAGGTAGTGGATCATAGAAGTTTTGGGGAAGTAAAGTTAAGACACGCTCGTTGCTATTTACAGTCCGGATCACCCATAAAATATTAAACAGTATAAGAGATGACCTCGACAGTCAGAGCAGCGAATGAGAGATACTGAGCTGCTACTGAGCTGCTGCTATGGAGTTGACTACCTTCGTCTGTTTGTCATCAAACTATGTCAGCACGTCAGTAACGTAACATGGTCTTACCACGCTGCTGTGGAAAATCACTAGCCGAATCAGAATGAGTAACATTGTACAGTCTGGAATAATTGAAGCTTTGACAACTGGTGCTGAATTCAAAGTTATTCCAGTATAGAATCCAGCTTATTTTCCGTCATATATCGGCAAAGATGTATTGGTATAGTATATCTATTATTTATTTATTGATCTGTTTCTGATGTGTTTTATGCATTTTAATCTAACCTGTTGTGCCTGATGCAGGAAGGCATAGGTCACCACGGCTCGAAGGCATCCAAGCTTGTGTTCATTGGTCGACAGAATCGACTGTTCACGACTGGTTTTTCCAAGCACAGCGAGCGCCAGTATGCATTGTGGGATGCAGTAAGTGTGTTTGTCTTGAATTCTATGTCGATGTTAGCTCGTTTCTATTTACTTGCAACAACAGCAGCATTACAGCATCATCATTTTGACACTTGTGATAGAGCTGTCTAATTAACACATTAACTCAACGTGTTAAATGCATTGAAGAATTGAAGCGCATTAAAAAAATTAACGTTTGTTAAAAATTAATGCACATACATAAATTTACTTAATTCTGTGAAGCAGGAGTTCTGGTATTCCATTAAACTACGTTTATTTGACGATCGATTAATCTTCAAGTTAATTAAAAATTTTCTTGTTGCCGTTCCGTCACGACTGTCACGGTCCTGCGACACAGGCACGACTTCATGGGCTTCATTCCAGTCACCCTCTCGATGTAGTCCACCTACAATATCAGCAATCATTATTAATGCATTAACACATGTGTTAAACAAATTAACGTTTTGACAGCTCTGCTTCGTGACTGTTCTCTTTTTTTAACATTTTTGCATTTGCATTTGGTTGTCTAGTTATCGCAAGATACTAAAGCAATTTACATAATTCATTATTGACATTGGCATTGAAGTTGACTGTTGATATCAGTAACAGCAGCATAACTGTCAAGATATAGTACGGAATTTTAATGTGCATTCTGATTTGAAGTAGAGCTGTCAAAGCGTTAATTTTTTAACGCATTAACGCACTGCGTTAATTTTAAAAACTCATTAATTATTAATGCACCCAGGCCTATCGAGAGGGAGACTAGGGGAGTAAGTTACCCCGGGCCCCGTGACATTTCGGGGGCCCCACCTGTAGAATCGACCAATAGAAACGTAGAAATACATTTTTAAATGTAATGAACAATAACTGATGACATAGTTAGCATAATCTATTAGCCTGTCATTCGAATAATTAGTTATTTACAGTAGCGATGGAACATCAACTACAGTTTAGTTACTTTAATTCATTCGACTGTCAAATAGCCACAGTTTACCGGAATAATAGAACCTTTGCTTCACAGAATTTTGTAAATTAACAAATTTACTTATGTTCGTTAATTTTTTTAACATGTTTATTTATTAACGCATTAATGCGTTAATTATTGCATTAATTTGACAGCTTTAATTTAAAGTAATACTGGTAATAAGTGGCACTAGTGTATAGATCCCCTACCTATATGCAGATTGTGGAGCAGTGATTGAAGCCGATTTGCTTGGTCCAAAGGTCTGTGAGGCTGTCAGTCACTGTTCCGAATTTGTAAAGTGTATCTCGCATTAGTTGAGTCGTAATGATAGCAGCAAAACATTATCATTTTGCATTTTTTGAACGAGTCCTTTAGCTCAGGCTTTAAGCTGCGTTTCATTTATTTTCAAGACTGATATTCTAGAGAAGTCAAAGCCAAATTCTCTAAAATTTGACTTTTTTACATCAAAATCATTTGACTTGACTTGTCAGATAATTCATAGACTTGACTTTGATTTTGACTTAAGTCAGATATTACTGTTAAAAACTTGAACAAGAGTATGATGTCTTTTCTGACTGACGTTGTTAGTTGATGGCGTAGATTATTTCTGTGTGCAGGGTAATTTGTCGGAGCCATTACACATGGAGGACATTGACTCATCCAGTGGTCTGTTGATTCCATTCCTGGATACCGACACGAATGTCGTATATGTCGCTGGCAAGGTATGCAGAATGTCACACTATCACCAGATTAGACCTTTTTTAGGTGCATTAGAGATTTTTTGGCTATGGACTATACACTGTATCTGGAAGAAAGTAACTCCTAGACATCATACAATAGAAATATCAAATCTGAACGAATCTGAATCTGAAAAAAATTTTGTGGGCGTAATCCCCAATAAATTGCTAAAGTAATCACCAAATTTCGTTGAAAAATATTGTTTCATAGCGTAGTTATTAATTGTTGAATATCGATAACAAAATATCTTGGTTACCAGTATAACTTTACATAGATAAACCATCTTGTTAATGTAAATTAGCACAACTCCAACAAAAAAAGACATTTGATTTTGGCATAAGTCTACCTTAACAATGCGTCATATATTGGCAGTTAGGGTGCCGAATTTTAGTTCGATCTGCCAAAGCAAGCAAAAGTTACAGCAGCAAAACACTTTAGTTTCTGGTTTATGTTTTTGACGTCATCTACAAACACCAGAAACTGAAATGTTTTGAAGTGACCGCTTAAAAGCTGCTGTAGCTATTGTTTGCTTTGGCAGATTTAACTGAAATTTGGCAGTTTGATTGTTTATAAATAATGCATTGTTAACGTCGGATTTTGTTAGAGTCAGATGTTGTTTGTTAAAGTTATGCAAATGTACAGTAGCAGATGGGTTTGCTTATGTAACACCATATTGGTAACAGAAATATTTTGTTATCGATATTCAACAATTAATAACTCCGCTAAGAAATAATATTTTTCAACAACATTTGGCCATTGTTGTGCTAATTTATTGGGGATTAAGTGTACTAAATTTTATTTGGATTTGTTCATATTTGGCAATTTTTTTGCATTTTGTCTAGGGGGTTACTTTTTTCCGGACAGTGTATATCAACACTTTACTTACTTGCTTAAAATAATGCAGCTTAGGTGGCTGGTCACATTGATGGTATTGGTGCATTTTCCAGCCAGCAGCAGAATTTTCCTTTTTTGTGTTTTGTCTTATTTTTTGTACCTATCTTTAACCAAGTTCTTAATTCAGATAATTGTAATTTTCAAATGCATCCAATAATATTACATTATGCATTTTGAATTTCCCCAACATTGAACCTTTTGTATCTAGCTTTTTGCATTGATTGTGTTATTTCAAATGTCTGAAGTCCTGCTTTTTGAGAGACAGATTTTTTATATAACAAAGTAAATTATCCAGGAAGATGGATGGCCTGAAATGTGTGAAGCTAGCTTTTAGCTGGAACAGTGATGTGTAGACATTGGATGTTTAGCGTTGTGATGAATGAGCTAATGGTGAAAGTGAATCAATAGTGACCATACTGATCATATTGTTGAAGTATTTCTACAGTGTGCGGCCAAAAAAGGGGCCCCCTAAAGTTTTTCGCTGTTTTTAGCAACTGTTTGGATTTTAATGTGAACTTTTACAGCTTTATTTACGGAAATCTTTTACATTCAACTGCCATTAAAATGTGATTCTGTTGAAAAATGACGAAGTTATATACTTTTTAACATGACCGCGTACCGATTGTTCAGCATTAAAAATGTTTAAGCTACAACAACAATTCAGCAACGTCGTTGAAACAGCACAGTTAACTAACTAATGATCAAATGCCGGATTCCATTGTCACTGCAAATGTTTGAAATGTCCATTGCCGACTCCAAGCTCCAAAGTACAAGCTTTCAGTCGCTTAATTTCAGAAGTCTTTCTCAGCCTTGTCGATTGGTTTTTGTGGCAGGTTGCCCCAGATAACCTGAACCTTCCTTGATTTCATCGATTGTTTTTGGCTTTGTTTTAAGCTTGCAGTAAGCCTCTGACATTGCACCCCACACGTGATAGTCCATTGGGTTTATGTTTGGCAAATTTGGAGGCCACTGATTCTTTGTGATGAAATCTGGACAGTTGGCCCGCAGCCAGTTCTGTGCAATGTGCGTGCTGGCGCGCCGTCCTGCTGGAAGATGAATCTCGTGGGCAGCCAGCGATTTCTTTATAAAAATGATAATTTAGTGATAATTTATAAAAAAAATAAACTACTGTTTATCAAAGCATCAGTGTGACGTCAATTGCAGGGAGATGGTAACATTCGCTACTTTGAGGTTGTGGACAAGGCACCGTACGTCTACTTCCTCAACCAGTACAGCTCTGACAAGCCGCAGCGAGGCCTCGGTATGTAACATTTGTGTTTAAAATAGGTAGAGTGTGCAAATGCGGAAATGTGCTGTGTTTAAGACGTCTGATGCTCACTGTGCAGTATCCATGAACATTGCTGATTTTTATGCTTCGACCAATTTCCTCGTATCTTTGACCATTTTCTGTCTGCCACAGCTGCATTTAGCATACAAAGAAGGCAGCAGCGGTTGCCGAAATGGCAACAGCGAGCAAACAGAACAAAATTTGTGTTTTTTAAAATATAACTTATTAATCGCTTTATATGTAGTTACCACAATTTTATTTTTAACATCAGATTGCTTTTTATTTTAAAGTTTGTGATGCTGAAGTTTTGTGACAGTGGCTGTGAGTATTTGTATCAGCAGTAGCCAGTAGATTTTAGTTAGTTAGTTAGTTAGTTAGTTAGAACATTTGAAGCCGTCTGTTCAAAATCACAGACGCCGCAGCCACTGTTCAAAGAGATGGGTCTTGAGTCTGTTGCTGAAAACAGCGAGTGTCAGTGACGGGTCGCGAATGGACGCCGGTAGACTATTCCCTACACATGGTCAGTCGACAGCAAAAGATTAGTCGCCAAACGTCGTTCTGGTCGGTGGGACCTCCAGTTTGGTCGCTGACGACGACGATCTAAGACCGGACTGGCGGCAGCGGATCAGGCGGCAGTCATCTACCAGGTAGACAGGTGCACGCCCATTGAGGCACTTGTGAACCAATACCGCCAGCTTGAACAAAATCCGTTGCCGGACCGGTAGCCAGTGCAGTGACTGCAAAACTGGCGTGATCTGCTTTATACGCCACGTACCAGTCATCAGATGTGCTGCCACGTTCTGGACGGATTGTATTTGCCTTAGTTGGTTGTCAGCAATTTCATAAAGCAACGAATTGCAGTAATCTAGCCAACAGCCAATGAAGGCCTGGACAAGCGTCTGGGCGACTGTCGGCGTCTGTGACTGGATGATCTGACGTAGTTGGCACAGCAGCTGATACTAACCAGCATAGCAGACAGTCATGACGTGATCAGCTATCGTTCGTTGACTGTCCAGAGCTACCCCCAGATCACGAACAACTGACTGGACGAATGCTAGCAGACAGTAGCTGGACGTCGCCGGTGGGTAGTTTCTAGGTAGTGTTTTCTATGAATTCCATCGGTATGTAATCAGGGATGTTACCGAAGCGTGGGGTGGACACTGCGCGCTGTGAAGTGGTTCGTTTCTACAAGCTCCACGCGCAGCGAGACATCTGTGAACCAATCTCAATGATTGTGCCACGCAAAGTCAGTACGACTACACTTTTTCTGCCCCTTCTGTTTTTGTCTGTTCCGCATAATTCAAGCAGCTTACTCACGTTTGCTCTTAAGTTTTGTCCTTAACTTAACAGTCGTTAGTTTGTTTTCCCGAACGTCACTTTTCTTCCCTGCTACTGTGGCTCACAAGTTGAAATCATTTCATAGACTTATGCTGCTGTTGTGACTGTTCTCAGCGTGTGACTGCTAAGTCCTCTGCAATTTTAGTGAAGTCTGATATCAAAGTAATTTTACCTTATTACTGTTTCTCAGAAATGTGGAATAATGAAGCGGTTTACACTACCTGTCATTTTTTTATTCGTGTATGAATTTGAACCCAGCGGTGTTACGTGGACATATTGAGCAATCTCTGTAATTTCCATGTCTATCGTGCTAAATTAAAGGTTGTCTCCAAGCTGTGTAATAAGTAAGTAAGTAAGTAATATAATTTGTATGGGGTCATAATTCACGTTATATAGCAGTAATCTGGGACACTGCATGACTGGCTAAATATAGTCCTGGCGAAATAAGCTCATCTTTAAAAATGCTAGGTGCAGCAACAGAAAAATTGACGTCTGTGTAACTTTGTTTTCGCAGTTAGATGTGTAGATGTGAGCTTATGTGCGTCACGTCACTGACATTTAAAGGCCTACTACAGTGAAATTTTTTTTGACGCAGTTTGAACACATGTAACATGTACGTTTCAGACGTGCAATTCATTTATCATTTATGTACTTTAAATCAAGATTATACGCAAAAATCGCACTTTAATCAATTAAATTAGTTTCTATTTATCAATCCCACTTTACACAAAAGCGGAAGTTGCATGTGGGTGTGTAAATTGTAGCAGACGACTGAACATGCAAAACGTGACATTTAATCTCAGAGAAAGATAAAAAAACTGTTAATTGTTTAACTATTGCAACAACATTACATGGTGGTCCAAAAAAACTGCACAAAGTTTATGGCACCATAATTTTGTAACCGTACATCACAGAGTCAAGCGGTTTTCAGCAAAATGTTCTGAAAGAAATTCTTTACATGACTTAAGTCAGTGTTTAAATACAGCAGTTAAATATTCTTTGT
>Ga0209367_1007871_pt1 | contig 14654 bp, 9 predicted proteins | sample WorMetLIZISLAND2_FD_187412 | JGI IMG/M metagenome (GOLD analysis project Ga0209367, IMG submission 187412) | Marine gutless worms symbiont microbial communities from Max Planck institute for Marine Microbiology, Germany - Olavius geniculatus... ... | reverse complement strand
CTTATAACTTGGGAGTTAGGGGGTGTAGCCCAACGAAACTTTGATACTTGACGCGGCTCTAGGTTGGGGTGTTAATGCAAGTACGAAATTTGGCAGCACCGCCTTCCTTAAAATTTGGGACGGCAAAAAACGTCCAAAATTTAGTACGTTTTATGACAACTTTCGAGTTTGAGCGCAAATGTCTCTGGAACCAATGAAGATAGCAACAAAATCTAAACGGCGTTGACAAGAACGATCTTTTGGGCGTTGAACAAAAGAAATTTTGTGAAATTCGGTCCACTATGAACAAATTGGCGTATGCCAGTGCATTTGAGTTCGGGCCACGTGACTTTGATGCCGGGGAAATTTACCCCCCCCCCCTAATTTTCCCCAGTCGGACTTAGGGCGCCGGGCGGACTCACGTTGGGCTTTGCCCCAAATTTTTAGTTTTTTTTATACTTTTGCCAGTCTTGCGTTTTTGTCAAAATCTGCATTTGTGTGCTCAGAAAAAACTTATAAATAGCCTTTTAATGGTATTTTCAGGGAAAATGCTTTGTAGTAGGGAAAATTGATTATGTACCAGATCGTGAATTACTATTAGAGATTCCTTACTGTCAGAATAGATTAGGAATAGACTGATATTTTGTAGTTAGTTATGCAGACAATTGTAGAAACTTGCATGGAATATTGGCCATAAGTTGGCAATAGCCTCTATGATTCGCGGTGAAATCTGGATTTGTTTTGGTTTATTAGCAAAGTTATTAATTGCTGATTTTCGGTAACAAAATATCTCCTTTACTGATATGGCGTTACGTAAGTAATCCCCTCTGTAGTGTGTACATTTGCATAACTTTAGCAGAATGCATCTGATTCACAAAAAAATCTACATCAACAATGTTTCATCAATTGGCAATAAAAGTGCCACATTTTTTGCTTCACAATGTAGAGTTTTTCACACCATTGGGTAATCTGTAACTTAAAAAAAAACATTTTTTGTCTTTGTTATAATGTCAGTGAAACGAAACATCAGAGTTTTGTTTAATGTTTATATATTAGAAAATTTTTCCCGACATGGCATGTTCTCGTGTGCACTGATATTTTTGTTTTATTTACATTAGCATTTTAAAAAATATTTTAGTATGATTTTTTGCCGCCAATTTTTGTTTTTTCTCAACTTTGTAACTAGAATTTGCATCTATTTCTTACTCTAATAAATTAGCAGATTATTTTCAATTATATTGTATTATAATCGCATACTCTGGCAACTCTCTGGTTTAATTCATTCTATTTACTTGTGTGTGACTTTAGCATGTGTGTCCATGGGTGTGCTATTGTGCATTTTGAATGTTTCCGTTGTGCGTATGTTAAAATAAGAGGAATTATATTATAATATATGTTGCTTTTCTCAGAATTATAGAGTACGACAATGAATAACATTTTTGGTGGGACCGCAGAATTCTACAGATTTTTAGTTAGAATTGAAAACCATACCGTAAGTTTCAAACGAATTTACATGTGTTCAGTTTTTATTTAACTATATTTGAAAGATGGATTTTTTTGGCGATTTTGGGCTGCGACACAAGTCTATATCATTCACAAGGTGGCGCTGTATGGAACTATTGTTATGCGATCCAGATAGAGAATTTGGTATCTGTATATCAACTTAGCGTGAACACTCAAATTTTCAGCTAAACTACTGAACTGGAACTGCTATAGGCTTTCGTCTGTCTCGTGAGCATTAGCTCAAATTTCTTGTACCAAAATGTTTCTTTGTTATTATCGTTATGTATGCATATTTCATTGATATTTCACAAGGTAGTGTAGAGATGCATTTACAGTGTGGTGGGATCTACAATAATCAAATTATCGCAAGTTGTCTGCCGAGTGTGCTAGTGAAAGAATTTTTTGAAAATAGATCAATAATTGGCGAAGATGTGGACAAAAGTAAAGTGGCACATTTTTGGCCCACTTGTATAAATATAAATATAATGATAATAATAATCATGGCCGGGGGACTGAGGAGGGGCTTTGAATTTTTAGCTGTTGAAAAATTTTTTCTTGTCTGAAGATTGTTGTTCCAGAATGCATAATTTGCGCCTAAAATACCCATTTTGGGGAAATATAGGGACAAAAATCGAAATTTTGACCACCTGTAATCTCTGTTGGAAATTCGCAATTTGTCTGGCAGAATTCTATTCGAAATTTATATTTTTTTTGTCAGCAAAATGCAATTTGTGTCGCCTCTACCGTTTTTAACGCATGATGCCATCGTAATCTTAAGTGGATGGCCGGCCTCATATATCGGCACTGGTTTGATATATTTTCTAGTTTCACCTTGCAGTAACAGCAGACTCCCACGCTAAAGGAAGCAGACATACCACATTGCCTATAAAATGCAGTCTTTGCTGTCTGTCGTTAGTGTTACGGGTTTGTGGACTTTTGTGTTTGAACTCGCTACTGCTGCTATGGAAGTCTGTTGAGAGGCAAAGCCGTTGTGAGGTATCGAGATCTGGTCTTAATGCCACGTGCTCTGACACTTAGTTCAGTGTTGTCGGCTTTTTACTCGTCTACATATCTATGCAAATATTTTATAGATGCCACTTGCTGCACTGAAGATCATTATTACTGTCAAAGTTTGTTCTAAGTTAATACATCATAATTTAGTTATTGTAAATTTTGCACTGTCACTGAACTGAAGTTGATCACACTTTCTGGTCATGTAATATGTGGTGACTTAGCTATCATTATAATTATATTATTTCAGCAATTATTTATCCAGTGCAGTAGTAGTGTGGTTTCTACAAAATTCTGTAGAATATTGCAGAGAACGTTATTGAATATTTTTTATTGTGTTATATTGTTTTGGTGTGAATGTCGTTTTGTGAATGGTTTTCGATGTTGTGTTTCATATAATCACGTGACTGGTTGCAGCAGCGTTCGGAGGTTTGAGTTTGATCGTATTTGCTGGTTGGCTTTTGCTTGGCTTGCGGAGATCTTTGGCTTTTAGTCTAGTGATCTCTGGTTGATCGTAGTTTCTGTGGAATCGATGGCTAACTTTTGCAGCAGCATTCTGGCAGAGGGGCAACTGGGCCAAACTTAAGTCAACCAGAAAAATTTCCTCCTTGTCTGACAGTTTTTTCCAAACAAATTAAAATTTAGGCTGAACTTTCATTTTGAGAAAATTTAGGGGCGGAAATAAAATTTTGGGCACCAGTAATTTCCTCTGACAGAAATTTCAGTTTTCTGTTGGGAATTTGCAACTTTCTGCTCTCAACTTTTTCTCAGCCGTGACGCTGTTCATGGCCATAGAACTGTAGAAATTAGTTCGTTAGATTGGTGTGTGGTACATCTTACGGTGCAATACAGTATTCGTTTAATGTGAATTTGGCCAGACTGCTTTTCACTCTTAAATTTATTGATCTCTTGCTGTATTTTTTTGGTACACTGGTTTATGTGTGTGGGTGACGGCTGGGTTTTCACAATTTTCTGTCGCTGGTGCATTATGGGGCAGAGCTGAATTGATACAAAGGGATACAAAGTACATATATTTCTTAAAAACTACCATTCTGTTGGCTTCCTGTATGCATTGATTGATTTTCTTTGAACTGTTGTCGCTAGTGAATTTTCGAACAAATGTCGTAAGGTCTTCCCTGGGTAAGGTCATCCATGTTTCTTGAACAGATTCAGTCTGGTCTTATTACATGTATCTACATGTTTACTACAGGCCAGTACGCTAAAACTTTTTTCCAAACCTGTAACGCCTGGGCTCTATGTTGGCAGTGCCAAAGCTGAGGTTTGACTATTGACCGCGTGCATGAGCCTTGTCATAGCAGTGCCTTAATATCGTATTTCAAGTGCAATTTTGCAAACAAAGTAAACAAGTTTAATATACAAATATTGTTTTTTGTTACATTTTTATGCACGAAAGCAGCTACTGCTTTCAGCGCATCTTAGCCATCGCAATTCTGTTCGTCCGTCTGTCTGTCTGTTCGTCTGTCCATCACACGGTTAGAACGAGATAGGGCCTAGGTTACTATTAATCACTAATAGGAGGTCGTACACTGGCTTTCAATTGGCGCCAAATTCAATGACCTTGAATGACCTTGAACGCCAAAATAGAGGGTATTATGAATTTTTTGACGATTTCGGGCTGTGACGCAAGTCTATATTATTCACAAGGTGGCGCCATGCTACTATCGCTATGTGATCCAGATAGAGAATTTGGTATTTGTAAGTAAGTAAGTAAGTAAGTAAATGATTTATAAAGCGCCAAAGTTTCAGAAAGAATCAGGGCGCATATTGTATATTAACTTAGCGTGAACACCCCAATTTTCAGCTAAACTACTGAACCAGAACTGCTGTAGGCTTTCGCACGTCTCGTGAGCATTAGCTCAAATTTCTTGTTAATTATGTTATGCATAAAATGAAAGAAAACGCTGGCATTGGCTATTGAGACGAGGAGTAGACTGATGCAAAGATTGTCTATTAAAGACGTCTGAAGCAGTCGAGTTTTTTTTTTACAGAAACAGACGTGTCATTCGACGTTTTACAACGAAAGCTACGTGCTATAATACAGAATTCACAAAGAAAATATAATTTAATAATGGACACTGATAATGACGTCGTGTTTACATTATCCGCAATGTTAACAAAAATAAAAGAAATATTTTCATTTTTTATATACCGTTTACACGGGCCGTGAACACATGTGCGCTGTTCACTGTTCACGCGACCCGTGTTCACGGCACATCAATATGGGTGAAAAAATATACCATTTCACGGGCCATGCACACGGCTCGTGTGAACTGGCCTTAAGGATTAACGGCAGTGGCATGATCAGTAATAAATTCAGTGCTTGGTGGAAAGTTGTGATTAGTTTATCTTTGTCATTAGGCAAACATTCTCCACACTTTCCAAATTTGGATGCTCATTGTTGGTATTTCTGTATTTCAGCATTTTTCTCAGTTTTTAGTGTTGTTGCCAGATTATGTGCCCTGCTTTTCACTGAGCATACAGCTCTGTGCTAGTTTTATTATTTTTTAAAAATTGTGTTTCTATTGCTTTCATAAAAGGGAAACAAACAGAAACTTTAAATTACTTTTTCCAGATCTTTAAAACTGTGTTAATGAATGCACCATCATTTTTAGCTCGGGTCATTCCAGATTTTAATTAGAATTTGCTTGGAGTCTGATTTTGTTGGATTTTAACATTTTTATTAGAGCTGTCAAATTAACACATAAATTATGTGTTAACGTGTTAATAAATTAATGCACGTTAAAAAAATTAACGCACATTAAAAAAATAAATTTACTAAAATTTACTGAAGTCTGAAGCTGAAGTTGTAATATTCCGTTAAACTGCGGTTATTTGAAAATCAAATGAATTCAAGCAACTAAACTGTAGTTGCCGTTCCATCACTACTGTAAATAAATATTAGTTAGATGACAGACTAATAGATTTCTAAGCTAGCGATGACGTCAGTTATTGTTGAAAATGTGTTTCTAACTTTCTATATTTTACAGGTGGGGCCCCCAGAGGTTGCATGGCCTGGAGTAACTTATCCCCTACTCTCCCTTTTGATGGGTTTCGGTGCATTAACAACACGTTAATTATGCATTAGAAGTTAATGCAATGCGTTAACGCATTTAAAAAATTAACACTTTGACAGCTCTATTCTTTATATATCTCAGTGCTGAGGCCCGGTTTGGATTTGAAAAGAAATGGCTGCAGTTACGTCACATTAGAGTCACATGTCTTTATGTGTGACTTTAGTGCATATACTAACAGGAAATCCGAAATGAATACTTTCGATGTAATCATAGAATGGCATTGGGAATGCATCAGATACTCATTTGATGGCAAGCCAAAGAATTTTGTGCATTTTTTTTCTGCATAGACATAATATTTCTGAGTTCATAGAAGCATGGCTGTTATACTTTCACGTCTTTTAACTCATTGCAACTGATTTCTTGTTGTCTTATTTTGTTATTGCACGTTGTGTGATTTCTGCTGCCGATCTTACGATAATTATTTATTTTCTTTGTTTTCACTGCACTCGTAGTAAGCGGCATGCTTGTGTGTTGCATGGCTTGTTCTAAGTGGCTGCAAGTAAGTAACTGGTTTGTACTAATTGATGTTTTTCCGCACATTATTTTACTCGTGAGAAATTAGCCACTTCAGACACTGATCAAGTAGCTCGGAGATGGGTTACCATTAAAAGCTATAGACAGCTTTTATCTTTTAAGTATTTTTTAAACCAAGAGTAAAAATAACTAAGTAAGGAAAAGTGATGTTTATATAGCACATAACGTTAAATTAGCCTCTAGTGCGCTAGACTAACTAGTTTAATAGTAGTAGTATTAGTGGCAGTATCTGTAGCAGCAATTGAAATACATTAAGCCAAGTCACTGTGCCACCTATTTTCCTGCTTGCTTGTCATTTTGTTTTTTGGCCATCTCAACAGGTTACATTACAGGCCTTGCCCGTCCGTCTGCCCGTTTGTCTCATACATGGTCTTGACTAAAAAAGGAAAAGTAGAGCTGTCAAAGCATTAATTTTTGTAATGCATTAATGCACTGCATTAATTTTTTAACGCATTAATTAACAGGTTATCAACACACCCATTCTTGTCGAGAGGGAGAGTAGGGGGTAAGTTACCCCAGGCCTTGTGATGTTTGGGGGGGCTCCTGTAGAATATAGAAAATTAGAAACACATTATTAAACATATAATCAACAATAACTGACGTCATGGCTAGCTTAGAAATCTATTAGTTTGTCATTGGAATAATTATTTATTTATGGTAGTGATGGAACGGCAACTACAGTTTAGTTACTCGAATTCATTCTATTGTCATATAACCGCAGTTTAACAGAATATTGAAACTTTTGCTTCACAAAATTTAGTCAATTAACATAAATTTACGTATGTGTGTTAAGTTTTTTAATGTGTGTTAATTTATTAATGCATCAACGTGTTAATTAATGCGTTAATTTGACAGCTCTAATGAAAAGGCGTGGAAAAGCCGAAACTGGTGTGAACAATCCCCAGGATATGAGTAACTGTTGTGCAAGTTCTCGGCACAAAAATATCCACGGCCAGAGTTATAGCTATATAGAGCTGTAACATCACCTTCATCCTTTATGTCGCTGTGTAGGTGCCTTGATTTTCATCACTGAAGTGATGTGGTTGTTGTGGTTGTCGTCTGTAGTGCTAACCCGGAGAATGATCAGTACAGACGCCCAGCTGACCCTAGCTCTCCAAGCCAGCTTGGTCCTCAAGCTTACCTCGTCCTGGACGTCTTCAGCCCAAAGGTATATCTGTCGGATAAACTGCTTAATTGAAGCTGTAGCTTAACGTGCACAGTGAACATAACTGATACGCTGTATCCCAAAAAATGAAGCCACTTTTATTTTTTAAATACCTTCAGACACGTGCAGTGCACTACCCAGTATGAATTCATTGTTGTTAATGGTCGAACCATGAGATCTGCATTTCACAAGGTAGTGTAGCAACAGTATTAAGGTGAAGTGGGCAAAATTATGGTCATTTTCGTTACGTTTTTTGGATGTTTTATTCCAAAAATTACTAAAATTGGCTATTTTTACGGAGTTATTCAAAAAATAAAAGTGGCTTTCTTGCTTTGGACATAGTGTAGCAGTTGTGCACAAGTTTTGGCCAACTGTTAGGTCGAGTTTTGTCTATCTGTCTGTCTCAGTGTCTGACGTCATCATCTGTAATGTATGTATCGTGGCTAAAGCGTATGTCATATGGGGGTCACCGTAACGTGTAGACTGTAGTCTCTCTGGGAAATCACTTTCTTTCCACAACTGTAAGTCATACACTGGCCTTCAGATATAGGCTGTATTGTTGGCCCACCCTAGCGACAGCTGGGCTTCTTGTTTAACTGAGAGAAACTGAATTTTATCTTACAGCAGTTTTCACAAAAATGCAGGAAATGCGGCATTATTGTGCAGCATCATGGTGTAGGCCTGCCAGTGACTCCAAATATGCAACCGTCAATTTTCTGTTGAAATCTTTATTGCATCAGTTTGACTGGAATTTTGGGGGATTTGATTTTGGAGAGAATTACGTAAAAATGAATGAAGATACTCCCACAATGTGAGGAGTAAAAGTGTTTGCTGGGGACTCAAGTTTTTGGTGGTCTAAGAATTATGCAGACATTTGCTGAAGTTCTTGTAACATGAGGCTACAGTCAACAGTGAGATGGTCGACGGTGGCAATTTTGCAATGTTTCTGGTTGCCATATCTTCAGAAACTTTAGAAAAAAGAGCAAATTTATATAAGCTTATGACAGAAATGTTCAGCATGGACTCAAACACATTTAATAATGTGTTTGTGTCGCGTGTAAAACATGCTTGTGTTTTTGTTAAATGAGCCTTTTTGTCACGCGACAAGTCTTTTTTTGTCGCACAATGAGTTTTTTTTTGTTGCGCAACAAGTCGTTGACAAAAACATTTGTCACATGACTAGAAGATTCGTTGCTTGACTGAAAGACTGGTTGCTTCACAAAAAAACTGGTCGTGCAACAAATAGACTTGTTGTGTGGCATAAAGACTTGTTGTGCAACAAAAGAAACTCATCTCGTGACAATAAAGACTCGTCGCATGACAAGTAGATTTGTTGCGCAACAAAGAGCACTCGTTGCTTCACAAAAAAGACAGGTCCCACAAGAAAAAGACTTGTTGCGTGACAAAAAGATTTGTCATGCGAGAAATAGACTTGTCGCATGACAAATAGACTCGTTGCATGACAATAAAACTTGTCGCGCAAGAAATAAAGACTCGTCATGCGACAAAAATACTTGTTGCATGATGATATGACTTGGTGTTTAACAAAAAAGTTTCATCACACGTCAAAAAAGACTACTCACGTGACAAAAAGACTGGCCACGCAACAAATAGACTTGTAATATTTTAAGAGCCTTTCCAGATGTTTATGTTTACAAGTTATGTAAGTGAAAGAAAAGTTATGTTAAATTTGCAGGCCTTTCGGGTGCAGGCATTATGGTTGGACACCCCTAGCAACAGCTGGGTTTCTTGTTTTCGTTGCTCTAGCCATTGTGTTGTGTGGGTTTTTCAGCCACTGGAATGTACACCAGTCATCACATATACACGAGGACGAAGAGATCGAGAGACAAAGCTTCTCATGCGTGGGGATTGCTTCGGGCGAATTGCCATCTGGGAAATTCCACGCATCAATGAAAACAAAATGAAGCTCGTGCGCCAGGAAAGCTTCGACAATCTGCCCGGTAATTCCCACAACACTTGTCTGTTGTCGGTAAAGGCAATCATATATACTCAGTTTAATTATTGTGCTTTGGTGCAAATTACTTTTTAGTCATCCGTACTTAAGTAACAGTCGAGCTATTGGTACGAGTTGTTGTTTATCTGCCCGTTTTCCCGTCCGTCTGTCCGTCTGTAACGAATGTATTGTGGCTAGGCTTAAGGTCATAGGGGAAAGTTTTTTGCGCAGATTATTAGCCATCTTCCTTGAACTAAGGCGTGCAAAATTTCAGCCATCTAGTGCAAGAGAAACATTTTCAAATTGGGGGATGAATGAAGGGGGGATAGGAAATTTAATGGAAAACTAGCTATATCTCGGAAACGGTGAGAGATACAGCCAAGGTTACTATTAATCACTAATAGGAAGTGGCATGTTGGCTTTCAGTTGAGATAAAAATCATCGACCTTGGATGACATTGAAGGTCACTGACAACCAGTACGATCGGTTTTTTTAGCAACAGCTGGGCTTCTTGTTAAATGTTAGTTTAGCCTTTGCTAATTTTGTGCATAATGATTTCTTTGGTATATAGTATTTGTGTTTGTCAGGAAGATTATTTTAAAAATTGTGAGTAAATTTTATTTTCTAGGAGAGAGTTGTGGATGTTGATTGAGTGTTATTTTGGTAACCATGCATAGAGATCAAGCCGTTACAAAACATGAATTCAGGACGATAAAGCAACTAGTTACATAATATGCATGCATGGTTCCTGTACTTGGCCAATCTCTGGCAATTTGTTAACCAGCCATGAACATCTGCAAATCATACTCAACCGCAAGTTCCGTGAATTAGGATGTCAACTTACGGAAGTTGTGCTTTTGGACATGCCGTTCCATCTACTTGGAATGTTTCTCAAATCGTTCTTTCTGTTTACGTTCAAACGCAATGATCTGAAGCACTTCTGCTTTTGTTCTGCTAACACGCCAAGCATGTTTGAGGTTACTTACAGCTAACATGCTATTTGAGCTGCGTTTTGGATGGCCTAACAACCACGAACAAGTTTAGTGCGCCATGGATAAATATATTATAAATATGCTAATGATAATAATACTTTTAATAGTTTAAATATTTTTAGCTACTACTTTCAATTTCTGTTTGATGGCACGGCAGATGGAAAATTCGAAATAGTTTTGTTTTGTTGTATTGATGCAATATTCGAGTAATTTTGTTTTTCGTTCTTCAGCATAGAGTATCTAATTATTCGTGGCACACTAAACTTGTTTATGGTTGTTATGCCATCCAAAACGCAGCTATAGATTACTTAACGTACTTACTTACTTACAAAAATATAGTGCATGATTAGCCCTATATGCTGCTTAGATGTCTAATATTTAATGCAAAGGGCAGTGTGGAATTGTAAGCACTGTTTCTGTGCATGTTGCTGTTTGGTTTGTTTACAGTGACACAAGCGAAGTGTGTAACGTCGCTGCAAGATGAGTGGAACAGTTTGGATCGACCGCCGGAAGGAATCATCGATCAGCTCGTATGTTACTTCACTGCTCAACTACGATGATAAGAATTACTACTACTTTTACTTTTAGTTATTGCTTCACTGGCTCTTTCTGCTGGCCATCTGTTTATATGAATTAGAGATGACCATGGGAATGGAATTTCCAATTGGAATGGGAATCCTGTGGGAATAGTAACTGATGACAAAATTGGGAATGGGAATGGGAAGGAATAGGAAGCAACCTGCATGGGAATGGGAATGGCCCTTATTCCCATCAGAATAAATTTCCATTGGTTGATGCAGTATTAGGCTTATAATCTGCTGAGAAAAAACCTCTTGTTTTCTAGTCGGATTTGAGTAGATTTGAGTAGGTCTACCATTAAGCACATTTTCTGTAGTTTGTGACTTTGTGATGTTCAGTAGTGCATAGCAAGATCCTGACTGTTGTGATCAGTTTTTGGATTCAACGTCAAACATGTTTGAGTCTTCAATAGGCCAAGAATTGTTTATGCCCCAACGATTGAACGATTGTTTGAGAATGGGAATGGGAAGGAATGGGAAAAGCCCAGTGGGAATCCCATGGGAATGGGAATCAGTGATTTCGGAGGGAATGGGGATGTAAAAAGTCATTCGCAGTCGTCTGTAATATGAATACTAGCAGTGGTGTCGGCCAGAACTAGAGAAAAACGGCAAGTCCTGTTAGCAGGACTGCTTGCATGCTGCGTGCCAGTCAGTTAAAAAGCACTGTCTGTTAATGGTTCTCAACTATGCGGTCGACTTGGCTGCATGCCAGTTTCATTGCATCTGCCTTTAGCCAGCTCAAAGCCTTGGAATATGAGATGAGCTTCGATGCAATGAAGCCAGCTGACTCTGTGAAGTCTTCTTCTAGTTGCACTAGTGTTACATGGAGATTGGAGATGGACAAAGCATGGCTGATAATAATGGACATTCATGTAAAGTCATAAAAGATATAGGTGTACAGTGTTAGAATAATGTGCAGGCTGGTAAACAAAGTCTTTATACATGGCGGCCAACAAGTGCTTTAAAGTTATTGAAAGTCCTTGAAGTCTTTTTTGATTTTTCCGGGACTGGAAAGTTTTCGAAAAGCAAACGGGTCATTGAAAGTTTTGGGTTTCGATGGAATAGTTTTTCAAAAGTCTTAGAATTTCCGTTTTTCGAAATCATCTTAGCAGTGATGTGAAAATTGTTTTTATATGATGCCACACGACATAGTAAAATTCTTGAAAAGTTGTTGAATTTTGTTGTCCCAATACTGTGGCCACTCCATCTGTAACATAATAGTGTTGGATGGTGTGTTTTGTCTGCGGTTTAGAACACAATGAATGGTAAGAACCTGCAGGTGAGTGCCAGCACCTTCATGCCATCACAGGGCAAGTTGGCGTGTGGTCGTACCGACGGAAGTATCATTCTTGTACCAGCGGTTGAAACTATCGTACTGCATCTGCTTGATGGCGGACAGGACTTAGGTCGGTCTCCGATTATGATTAGTGTGCAGCCTAATTCATGGAGAAAAAAAAGCAAATTAGGTGGAAATCACATACGTTAAAATGCTATGAAATTGTGGAAATTTTCCTTGCTACACACATCTATAGTGAAATGTTAATGTTAGGATACATGCACATTGCAAAGCAGATTTAGCAATGGTTCAGCCAACTGAGCAAAAAGTCAATTGTCTAAAGATAGTATGCAAGTGTTTTGCATACATAACCAATAGCTCCACACTTATTATGGAGATAATGACTTAAGATGCAGAAAAGAATTTAAAAATCTGAAGTTTGCACATGATTTTTTGGATTTACCAATTACACATATCATCTAAGGTTGAGCCTTAATCACGATGCGTTGAAAATTTCTAGAAATTTTTGCATTGCCTGACTGAATAACTGTGGCCCATGCTCAGGCTCTTGCAGAATAAATTATTATCAACTGGAAATAGAACTAATCATTGTTAGTTGATTAATTGCACTTTTATTGATTCGCTAAAATGTTGGTCACAATTAAATTGATTGATCGCAATCAAAAATTCAAGTCCATTATGCATTTTTGCATACTTGAAGCTTGCAGTCTTGAATTCAGTACATATAGAAAATGAAAATTTTGAGTGTAGTTTTTTAACTTTGTGCTTATGAACGTGACTGAATGTGTAAGTAGCAGATAAGCACACAAGTGTAATCAAGTGTGCATGTGTGGATATTAGGTACTATAGATTAACTTGTTTATCTTGTGAAAAACGTTGCTGTCTTCTTTCTTAATTGCTATTGTGATTGCTGATTACTCGTGGTTGCACTAACCAAGGTTGATGTTTGATGTTAACATTGAAGCGAATGATAAATGGCTGTGAAGCCGAAATCAGCATTAAAGCCACAGATTAAACAGTGCATTAGCACTGATATCGTGTAGCGTCAAGGTTGAGATCGGACCGTTGATTGTAATTACAGTTATTAATCGTTCTGCGGCACTAAACATTACGTGTGATGTGTGATGCGTGCAGTTGACATGTTGCCGTACCAAGTACTGACTGGTCACACCGGGCGTGTAACGTGCCTTCTGTATCCCCACAATGAGAGTCCGAGGTATGATCCAACGCACCTGGTCTCCGGGGCCGTGGACTTCTCGGTTTGTGTCTGGGACATCAACAAGGGCACTCGGCTCCATGATTTCTGTGTCCACGGCGGAGAGATCCTACAGCTCTCTGTGCCTCCGGAAGCATGCAGTGTCAGTCTTGACCTCATTCATTATGTAGTGACTAGTAGACAACATACTGATAGTCTTTCATCATGACTAATCGGTTTTGTATACATTTCAATCGTTTTTACAATTTTTAATTTAGTTTAGTTTAGGTTTAACTGTTTGCAGACAGTCACCCATCCAAGTAGTAACTCGACCAGAAGTTGAACCCACAACCTCTCAATCATAAGTTTGACATCTTACCATTACACCACCAAGCTATCGTCAATTGTTGTCAGCTAGGTGCAGAACCCAGTTAGATCTACTATTGCAGTGAAGTACTAGTAGCAGTTTTGATGTTGTTGTTGTAGACACGTGTTCAGATGAGCATCTGTGCAGTAGCCAGTGATCACTCGTTGTCTTTGTTGTCTCTTCGTGACAACAAGTGTATTCTGCTGGCATCTCGGCAACTGTTTCCTATTCACGTGATAAAGTGGCGGCCTCATGATGATTTTGTGGTTATCGGATGTACTGACGGCACTGTCTACGTCTGGCAGATGGAAACTGGTGAGACATAGATTTATTGTTGTTACTTGACCTCTCTGACAATTAAAAGATTAAAAGGTTGAAGGTTGTGTATAGCTCATTATGAAAAACGCATTGCAGACCTGTGGAGCGTCATCTGCCATATGAGATCACACAGTCTTACCTGCCACCCAACACAGGTGAACATGCCCTGCTTTAACGTTAGGCAGACAGACTCTATTTATCTCCCTGGGATGGATGGAAGGCTGAGTTTTATAATTTTGTTAATAATAATAATAATAATCAGAAGACAGTCCGGCTGTACCCTCTGCTGAGTCTCTGCAGGCGCTACGTCAGAAGCACCCATCAGCGACCAGCAGTCTGTCCAACCTGCCGTCAGCACAGTCTGTACAGTGTATGTCAGTAGATGAGGACGAGGTTCGTCGAGCTGTTCTTTCATTTCCGCCAGGCTCAGCTGGGGGACCTGATGGCTTGCATCCTCAGCATATTCATGATATGCTGATGTGTCAAGAGGCAGGTACCGAGTTTCTCAGCGCTCTGACAGACTTTGTGAACCTAGTTGTAGCTGGTCACTGTCCCACGGACGTCGCTGCTGTCTTCTTTGGTGGTCGTCTTCTGGCTCTTAGCAAGAAAACCGGAGGCATTAGACCAATCGCCATCGGCTTTACTCTAAGGCGACTGACTTCAAAG